>Ga0310697_10002661_pt1 | contig 18702 bp, 20 predicted proteins | sample 172DNAGHGlowgp2_FD_203883 | JGI IMG/M metagenome (GOLD analysis project Ga0310697, IMG submission 203883) | Sheep rumen microbial communities from Palmerston North, Manawatu-Wanganui, New Zealand - 1728 DNA GHGlow gp2 (v2) (version 2) | ecosystem: Host-associated > Mammals > Digestive system >... | reverse complement strand
TTCTTACCATCTTTTAATGCTGCTACATTAATAACCATATCAATCTCATCAGCACCACGCTCTAAAGCATCTTTAGTCTCATACACCTTAACCTCAGTTGTATTCATTCCTAAAGGGAAACCTATAACAGTACAAACTTTAACTTTGGATCCCTTTAAATATCGTTTAGCTTTCTCAATATAGTATGGATGTACACATACTGAAGCAAAGTCATATTTCTTAGCTTCCTTACATAATTTTTCTATTACATCTTCCGTAGCACTACGATTTAAATTAGTATGATCAATATACTTATTTAATTCCATAAAATACCTCCTTATCAAAGAAAAAAGTTCATAAATCTAAGGGTGCAATTCGCACGGTACCACCTTAGTTTATGAACTTTATCATACACTTTATCTCTTAACGCGAGTAGACGTTTTAGCTCCAGAGTCGTAAATTCCTTCATCGCTAATTAGTAATGATTATATCATTTTAATCTTACTTGTCAAATATATTTTTGATTTTTTCTCCAAGTCCTCTGAAGAATGCACCGATTACAGCGAAATTGAAGTAAATCTTATATCCTAATAATCTTAATAGTAAGTAGATTAGTAATAGGATAATTAAAATTATAATTATTACAATTAGAACAACGCTTGTTCCTTTTCTTACACTCGCAATCTTAATTTCATAAACACGTGTTTCTGATTCATCAGCAGATGTACAAGTAATTGTAATCTTAGAACCTGTCTTAAGGTCTTCATTACCTTCCTCTACACATTGAGCTGTTTCATCTTTTGGTATTGTATGAATATTTAATTTAGTTTCTCCTTTATTTAGAATTAAACTATATTTTAATTCGCTAGGTTCAAACTTAAATTCTTCATGTCCTTCAATCTCGATGTTTTCTAGATCAGCAACATTAGATAATTCTACTTCTTGTTGTCTAGTAACATTTAATGTATAAACACTTGAATGACTAGGACACATCTTACTTACAACTGTAATAACAATTTCTTTAGGAATATCAACTTCTAGGTCTCCGTTACCTTCAATAGTAACATTTTCCATATCAGCTTCATCCATTGTTAATGGAGTTATAGTTAAACTAGTAACTTCATGATTAACTTTAATATCACTATATGTTTTAACATGTGGATCAAAGTCTTTTATTTGTTCAACTTCAATATTAGGATTATCAACACTTAAATCGATACCTTTTAATAACGCTAATTCTTCAGCATTAGTAGAACACTCACTAGGTTCTTCACCTCTTACAACATTAATTGTATAAACATTAGTTTCACCTTTTTGACTTCTTATCTTAACGAATATTTGATTGTTTCCAGGACTTAATCTATAAGAACTAGGGCCATATCCAGATAAGAAACTAGAGTTTGAATCAGTTAATGTAGCATCTACAGTAATTGTATCAACTTCATATGATACAGTTGCTTGATACTCATTAATATTACTACTAAATGCAGGTGTTAACTCACCAGCAGTAATAGTTAAATTAGATAATGTATTAACTGTACTTCTACCATCTGCTCTATTAACATAGATTGTATATGTAGTAACTTTACCAGCACTATTTTTTACTTTTATTTGGATAGTATTAGAACCATATTTTAAATCAACACTTCTAGGTCCATAATTATTAACGAACTTACCACCTGAAACTGAAGCACTAACATTAATTGTTGAAACATTAGCGTTTACATTAACAGTATACTTTTTAGTTTTTGAACTAAACTTAGGTGATAATGAACCATCAGATACACTTAATGAACTTAACTTAGCAGCAGCTACACTAGATCCACCACCGTGTGATCCACCACTGTGTGATCCTCCACCAGATCCAGATCCACCACCAGATCCACTCCCTGGGTCAGTTTGACCTCCGCCACCACTGCCGCCAGAATTCTTAGCACATGTAGCAGAAATAACTACTTTACAATATCTTCTTGATAATGAACCTAACTCTAATCCTTTACAACCATTGTATTGGAAAGCTAGTTTACTTTGATCAAGATAATATCCATTAGCACAAGTAGCTAAAGTACCACTTACTTCAGCTTTAGTACCACTTGAAGTTTTAACATAACATCTTTGAACAGTAAAACTTCCTGTCATATTAGTCTTAGTAGCTTCATTCTTACAAGATCCACTAACTGTATGTTGTTTAATTTGTAATCCACCAGCACTATTAATAGACCAAAAATAATAAGTTCCATCTTTTAAACTTATTTGACCACGACCAGTAGATACAACTCCTCCATAACTCTTAAAATTCTTAGCAGTATTATAGGAACTACTAGTATTAAAATAGAAACCAATACCAGTAGGATTAGATGCTGTAACAGTTACAATGTCGTTGTTATTAGTAACATTAATAGCTGCTTTAGCAAAGCCTACACTACCAAGTAAAATACATAATAAAAATAATAAATAATTAGATATTTTTTTCATCATAACAATCTATCCTATCTACCATTAATCATACCATTTATAAAACTATTTATCAATACAAAAGAAAAAAAATAGTCTAATTAACTTGACTATTTTTCACTCTTTTTCTTTTTGTCTACTTTTTCAAGTTTATCAGTAGTATTTTTTAATACTTCAACTGCTTTAACTCTTACATTTTCAACCGCATGTTCAACTGTAGGAGTTGCTTTTTCTTTAGCAGCTTTTGCTAATTCAACAATCTTATCTTTTAAAGCTACAGCTTTTTCCTTTGCTATTGCAGCAACCTTTTCTTTGTCTAAATCAGCAAAACCATTCTTGATTTCTTCGATTTTATTTAAGAAAGCTTCTTTAACTTCTTCCTTATCTAATTCTTTAACTTTCTTTACTAAGTCATCAAATTTTTCTTTTAATTCTTGTCTAGTTTCTTTTCCAGACTTAGGTGCAAATAGAACTCCTAATCCAGCACCTACTAAAGCTCCTAATAAGAAGCCACCAAATCCTTTTCTTCCTTTAGCCATTTTTATTCCTCCTCACTAAAATGTTTACGTTTACGTTTATTAAATAGTTTTCCAAATATACCACCAAATATATCAGAAACTCTATCAGTAACAGCAACAATCTTTTCTGTTGTAAAATCAATTAAATTAAATAAACCATTTAATGATTGTACTTTATCATTAATATCATCTACAACTTTATCCATTTTATCCATTGTTTTAATAGCTTTAATTCCTATAATAATTGCAACTATTAATAGTACAATCAATAGAATATAAATAACTATAGGTAAAGCAGTTTGTAAGAAATTAGTCATCGTCTTCGTCACCTTCCTCATACATAGAATCAATTAGATTAAATAAATCATTTTCTAATGTATTATCAAGATTCTTTTCTTGTTCTTTAATATCAGCGTTTTCTTTTTCTTCTTCTTCTTTTGATATTGGTTTAATAGAATTCAATTCTTTTTCAATATCATCAAGAATCTTTAAAGTACTAGTCTTTTCTATATCATCTAATACTTTCATTTTTTTCTTTTCAACTTTTTCTGCTTTAGCTTCAGGAACTACTTCTTCAATAACATCGTCTAATTCCTTATCAGTATTTTCTACTTCAAAGTTTTCATCTTCAATTTGTTCTTCAATAGAAGGTTCTTCTTTTACTTCTTCTTTTACTTCTTCTTTAACATCAACTTCAGGTGGAGTAATAATTACTTCCTCTTCTTCAACTTCTTTATAAACTTCTTCAGATGGTTTAGTAGGTTTTTCTTCTACTACTACCTTCTTTTCTGAAGCTTTAGGAAGTTCAATATCTTCACCATAAGCTTTCTTTCTAATTGTATCAAATGTTACTTCTTGCTTTTCTAATTTTTCTTCAGCTTCTTCAATCGTAATCTCTTTTTTAATTGGTTTCTTAGGAGTAGCTTCTCTCTTAAGTCCACCTTTACGATCAACTATGTCATCTTTAGTATAATTTTTATCTAAAATACCATAAACTGGAGAAATAACTGGAGATGGAGTAAATGGTTTCTTACCATTTACAATAGTTCCAGTATTAATCTTATAACGATCTGGATCTAAGTTTTCTTCATTAACAGTAGTTGATGAGAAATTATTATTTGCTTGTCTAGTAAATGCTGCATCAGATTGTGGAACATCTACCCTCTTAACAACTTCTCTTTGTGTAGCTTTACTCTCATTATGATTAATACGAGAATTTAATCTTTCAAATTCAGCTTCATCAAATGAAGGGAAAATTGATTTCTTTTCTTCTTTTGGTTTTGCTTCTACAACTGGTTGCTCTTCTACTTTTGGTGCAACTGGTTGAACTTCAAATGCTCCAGGAACTTCTCCTAAAACATCTTCTTCCTCAAAATCTAAATCAATATCTCTTTTAACATTTCTAAATCTAGTAGGTTGTTCTACTACTGGTCTTTCTACTTCTGGAGTGATTGGTTCAACCTTAACTTCTTCCTTAGGTTCTTCTTCAACCTCTTCCTTTGTATAAACTGGAATATCATCTAACTCATCATCATCTTCGAATAGTATGTTCTTTAATTTACCAAATAATCCCATACATAACACCACCCTTAATTAATTAAGTCAGAATCGTGAATATATTCATCTTCTTTGTCGTCAGCTTCATCTTTTTCAATAGCTGTTAAATAATCACTTTCTGTACTCGTAGTTGTAGTTTCAAATATATTAAATTCGAATTCATTTAATTGAGATGTCTCATCTCCTAGTAAAGATTTTAGAATATTATCATTGAATTTTATTGATGTTAAAACATTCAATGAATTAGCAACTGCTACATTAATATCCTTCTTCTTAACTATCACTTCTATTTTAGCATAATTATACATAATTTCAATAAAATACTTATCGTCCTTCTTTTGCGTAATCTCTAAGTATCCATATTTAACATTGTAGTTAATTGGTATTGAAACATATGCCTTATCATTAACTTCATAAGTTTCAATTACCTTATTAAAATAACTTACAGCATCAATATATAAATAATAACGATAATTATCATCTCTTAGTACTTCATTATAATCAGTACTTTCAACAATTCCTAAACCACTAGGTAAATAATATTTATAACCTTTTCGATAAGTATTATAGTTTTGTACTTTTTTATTTACTTTAGCATTGATTATATCTTGTAATGACATGTCTTGAATAGCAGTACATCCCGTTAAAACAAGAAAAATCACAAGAGAAAGTAATATTAATTTCCTTTTCATAATACCTCCTAATCTCTCTTTAAATTATATCATTTATATGACCATTTTTAAATTATTTTTTTCTTGCAACCAAATAATTAATCTTAATACCTTGACTCATAAATTTAGCTTCATATTCCGTTAAACTATTCTCTTTATCAGTACTTGCTAAATCCAAAGAAATATCTTCAATTACATATCCATAAGTACTAAGACTAACTATTGAACTTTCAAATAAACCTACATTATCTGTTTTTTGAATAATTAAACATTCATTTCTAAAAATCTTGTCATATATTGGTAAAAAAATATGAGAAGTTAATCTTCTTTTAGCATGTCTTTTCTTTGGCCACGGATCACTAAAATTAAGATATATGCAATCAATTTCACTATCAAAAATATCATCCAATGTAATAGCATCAATACACATGAATCTCAAATTAGGAATATCTTTATCTTCTAATTTCTCTAAAGCCCTAACTAAAACACTTTCATATCTCTCAATACCAATAAAATTGATATCCGGATGTTTTAAAGCCATATCAATAATAAAATTTCCTTTACCCATACCGATTTCTAAATGAATTGGTTGATTTTTAGGAAATACTTTATCAGATAACATATACTTGCCTTTTAATTCCCAAGGCTTCTTTATAACATATCTATTCTTTTCTACTAATTCTCTAGCATTTTTTACATTTCTAAGACGCATAATGCACCTCCAACAAAACTTATTATAACATTTTTATAATAAATAAAAAGGAAGATTTAATCTTCCTTCTTTGTCTTAAGTAATCTTTTAATCTTTTTCTTACCTAAACGTTTAGCTAAACAACGATCACATAATGGTATATAACCAGCATCACCTACAACAATAGCTTCCGTTTTATCTCCCTCATAATAAGTAAATGAAGCATCCTTTCCACAATCATAACAACTAGCTTTAATATTAACTACTTCATCACTAATTGCTAAAACAAATGGCATAACTAAGAATGGTTCTTGTTCTGATGTCATATTAAGACCAGCTGTAAAAATATTCATATCCATAGCTATAGATAAATAAGATAGAACTCCTACATCACCATCCATTAATTGAACTTCATCAATGAATATCGTTCTAATATCTTTTTCATTATCTTCACCAATATAATCTAGTATATCTTCAAACTTATCAATACCTATAGATGGAATACCTTCCACAAAATCTTTGCTCTTAATTTCTCCTACATCTCTAGTATCTTTATTAGGTTTAAAACAAAGAATATGACTCTTATTCCAAATCTTATTATATGCTGCCATCATTGCAGCTGTCTTACCACTATGCATAGGTCCTGTAAACGTTGTAATCATCTTAATTCCTCTTTCTCTTACAGTATCATAACCAACCCATATATAAGTTTTTTCAAGCGGACATCTATTTAATCAATTAAACACAAAACGTCTCTCAAAACGCTTAAAAACAAACTCATATACTATTTTATTCTTCTAATAACTTTCTTATCCTTATCTAATTCATGAACAGAAGCTACTGTAACATTAAATTGCTTCTTATCCATATCAACTTCCTTATTATTCAAAATATAATAAATCATGTTAATAACTCCACGATGAGTAACAATTAAAGTATCATCTGGATACTCTAAAATCTTATCTAAATAATCTTTAACTCGATTATATAAACCTCTTAAAGACTCTCCTTCTGGAAATACAGTATCAACAGTAACTTCATCGTTTTTGAACCACGAATACTCTTCGCATGCTTTTTCCTTAAGCATACCATTCATAAGTCCTTTATTTTGTTCTCTTAAATTACTATTTTTTTCAACTGGTATTCCAATAACAGAACTAACAATAGAAGCTGATTCAACAGCTCTCTTAATATCACTACAAACAATTCTTTTAATATTCAAATTGTCTTTAATCCATAAAGCACTTTCCCTAACTTGTTCTCTTCCTTCTGGAATTAAAACTAAGTCACTCCAGCCACCAACATAACTTTCATCATCTTGGCCATGTCTCATAAAATAAATCAAAATATCACCCTATTCAAACACAAAAATAAAAATATTTTAAAAAATATCTTTATCTTCTATTTTATTTTTAAATTGATAAACTTTAGCAGGCTTATTACCTTCAAAACGATCAGTTGTATCAGTATCATCAATTAAATTTAAACTTAATATTTTCTTACGGAAATTTCTTCTATCAAACTTCTTATCTAAAATAGCTTCATAAGTTTTTTGTAATTCAGGCATTGTAACTCCATCAGGGAATAAACTCTTTAACATATTGCTCTTAACAATTTGTTTTCTAAGCTCAATCAAAGCATCATGAAGTATCTCTTCATGGTCATAACCTAATGGTGGAATCTTATTAATTGGGAACCAATCGGCATTACTTGTTGTTTCACTTTCCCTTAAAACTTTAACTCTCTTACAGTCAATAATACCAATAAAACCAATTGCTACCATTCTCATAACTGGCGAACGATCAACCTTACCAAAAGCTTTAAATTGTTTAATAGGAACACCTGTAATACCAGTCTTTTCTTCTATTTCTCTTAAAGCTCCATGTTCTAGATCTTCATTGTTATACAAAGCTCCTCCAGTTAATACCCAATCACCTTTAAAAGGTTCATTTTTTCTCTTAATAAGTAAAACTTTAGTAACTCCTTGTTCTACTGTAAATAAAGCAGTAATAACATGAATCCCCTGATTCTTGTATAGCTTATTTCTTACATTCATACTATCACCTAATTAAATTATATGCGTACGATTTTACACTTGTCAATATATATAACACACAAAAAATTTTTATGATATAATTTATAAAGAATAAGGTGGTTAAAATGATCGTATTATTACTAATATTTATTGCTCTTTGCTTCGTCTATTATTTAAAGATATTAAGCAATAAAGATATTGTAAAGCAAGGATGTAAAACAGAACAAGACAAAGCTAATGTCAAAAACGCTCGTAAAACATACTCCTCTACTATAACAGTAAAAATATTATTAGGAATATCCATTATCTCCTTAATTGTTATTGTTCTAATGCAATTTACCAATATTGAATATTTAATTAAAGATTTCATCTCAGCTGAGATTATTGAAGAAACAAGTTCATTTAGTTATAAACTTTACTTCATCCCATTATATGTCTTCATCAGTAGACAAATAATAATTGAAGTAAACCTTGGCGATTTCTTATATAAATTCTTCAATATTGAAGAACCAGAATTAGAAGAAAACCCAGTAAAAATGATTTTAGAAAAAACTCCATTATATAAAAAAGCTCCAGTTCCCAAAGGAAAAACTGGAGAACAAAATATGCCAAAAGAAAAAGAAGAAAAATAATTCTTCTTTTTTTAATTTAACATTGCAAATTCTAAATCATATCTTAGCTTACTAGCTGCTGCATGGTTTTCCATATCAACATCTTGACCTTCTAACCACATATAAATTCTTACCTTAGTAATACCAGCAGGAATATTTAATAAATGTTGATTAGATAAGAATGATTCAGTAGTAGCAACATCAGGATTTACGCTAGTAAAATATGAACTTCTATCGGTTTGATCTATAAATACAGGAGTACCGAACTCTTGATTAACACCTTTATAAGAGATTCTTGCAGCCCCAGCTGCTGTTGTATTAATACCATAAATGTCACGAGCATTTCTTATACCTTCTGCACTATGTTTATCATAATTTGGTTCCCAAATATATGCTTTACCACCATTAGCTTTAACATTTTGAGCAGCACCAGGATTTCCAGCAGGAACAGTACCTTCAACTACAAATCCTACTCTAGCAGCATTTTGTGCACCTTTATCTTGAGCATCTGGTTGAGGTTGTACTTTTGAATTAGCTGTAATACCAATTTGTGCAGGTGTTGTAACTAATAAGAATACATCAAAAGCAATGTAGTGTTTATCTACACATTCTTCATCGCCAGTACACTCAATTTCTTCTTGAGCATATGTTGTAAGAGTAAAGCCGCCTTCTCTTTCTTCAGATGTTACTCCATAAAATATTTCTAATAAACCATTATTACCAACATTACCAGCTGTTGAAACATTAGCTAGTGTATCAGGTAATTGATTAATAGCTCTTGGATAAGTTTTATAAGCATTAACTATTTGATCTTTAGTAACTACATTATCCCAGTTAATCGCATCAACAGAGATTTGTAAACCAGTAACAGTTGCTACATTAATATCAATAGATTCGATAGTAGCATGCTTATTTGATGAAAACCATGCGAAAGAAGATGCACTAAGAGTAAAAATAAGTGCAATAACTAATAATATTAATAAAACGATTCTTCTTTTCTTTCTACTTTGTTCTTCTTGTCTTCTCTTACTTTTACTTGTTCTTTTTACCAAGATAAACACCTTCTATCCTATAATTATCTAATATAAGTATAAAACATTTACCTATATAGTGCAAACATAATCAAAGTTGCTTTTACTATTTTTTTGTAAATAAAAAAAGGAGTAAATGCTCCTTTATTAGTCGATTGAGAATTCCAATTTAAGTCTCATGTTAGATCCAGTTGCTCTGTTTTCTGTATCAACATCTTGACCTTCAACCCAGAAATAAACTCTTATCTTAGTTACACCACTGTTTAGAACGATTCCAGTATCAATTCTATTATGTCCAGTTGCTTCAGTTTTATAGTCTGGAGTTACTGCTTGGAAGTATGCAGGATATTGAGTACTATTAGTCTTTGTTAAATCAATAGGACTAGTAATTTCAGCCTTAACACCTTCATAAGCTACAGCACTATTTGAATCACCAGCAGTTAAGTTAGTAATTCCATAGAATGTTCTAGCAGCTGCTACACCAGCACTTGTATGTGAGTAAGCATTTGGTTCCCATAATTTTACAACACCAGCTTCATTTAAGCTTTGTGCAATTGTTGTACCATCTTCACCAGTATCAGCATCTCCATCTCTATAAGTTGTGTAATCAACGAATCCTCTATTTAGGAATGCTACACGAGTAGTATTCTTAATACCTAAATCTGTTGCACCAGTATTTTCAACTGTAGCATTTTCAGTTAAGTATAATTTAGTGTTGTCTTTATCAACTTTTAAGAAGATATCGAATGCCATTAAGTGTTTACCAGTTGTTCCACATTTATCGATTGATGTATTATTTGCATCACCAGCAGAGTTTGTATCGTAGCATCTCTTTTCACCCTTTTTAAATGCAGTTAATGTATAAGTTGCATTTTCACAATCAGGTTCTCCGTTTGGACATTCAGTTGCTACACTACCATCAAAGAATTGAATGTAATTATTTCCATTGTCATCTTCTACAACATCAGTAACTGTTGAAACGTTACCTAATGTATCAGGTAGTTGGTTATTTTGATCAACCCACTCATTTGAAATTAAGTTATCTTTGTCGATCTTAACTCCCCAGTTAACAGCATCTGCAGAAATTTCCAAACCATTTACTGCACGAACGTCAACATTTAAGTTTTCAACGCTAACCTTTTTGTTTGATGTGAACCATGCATATGATGCAGTTCCTAACATAACGCCAGTTAGTACAAGTAGAACGATTAAAAGTAATAATCTTCTCTTATTTTCTTTTTTCTTTTCTCTCTTTGCCATAATCTTTTCTTTACTCCTTATTTAACGTTTTTCTCTTCGACATGTTCTTCCCAGATATCCATGTGCATTTTCATCTCTCCGCCAAGAATTGCATTTACGCATTCAGGATCATCTCCCTCAAGCCAAATAACAACTGTGACTTTATCCCTTTCACCAGGATTCATTCCTTTTCTAGCAGCTCTAATAATTGAACCATCAGGATTATCAGTAAATGGAATTGTTGGTTCACTATTTTTTGTATGATAGTAAATCGGTTCTTCCTTTCCTGTAATCGGACTCTTCTTCGCATAAATAAAGCGATCGTCATTGATAAATATCATTACTCTAACTGCATCATCAACATTCTTGATGATGTCATCTATTGTTACGGAATACCAATAGTTAATTGTTTCTTCACCTTGGTTTTCCAAATAGAATGAGTGAGCAATGTAATTATCTTTGCTGTGTGGTCCCTCCGCTACCAGATTAATATTATCAGGTATCCAGTGGATTGAGATATTATCCATAAACTCAAGTTTAGAAGTAGTGAGCTTTATAACAGAACTTCTGTCATTCAACGACTCATACATAACTAAATTTGAATTTAAGTATGTGTTTTTGTCCATGCTGATTACAAAACTACCAGCGCTATAGACAATTCTCAAGATAAAATAAGCAATGATTAATAACAATAACAATGCTAGTAATACAATCATTACAACACGTTCTCGTTTTTTACGCTTTTTTAACTTGTCAGCCGTTAAAACAACTTCACCTTTCGCCATAAATTCAACTCTCCTTTTTTCCAAAGTCACCTTTAACAATGAATGGAGATAAACGAATATGAACACCTATCATATCGTTATTATCATTATAACACACACATTTTTTAAAAACAATAGAACTTATTTATTTTTTTATACTTTTATTGTTTTTATTTACGGCCATGTGATATAATAAAAATGAAAAAAAATAAGATAGGAGGTCACATGAAAACAAAGAAAAAAATCATCCTTGTTCTCGCCTTTATAGCTCTAGGTATTTTTATTGTTGGAAGTGCTTATACTTACGCTAAATATTTTACCAAAACTAATGGTACAATCGGAACAAAGATCAAAGAATGGGATATCCTAATTAATAATGAAACAATAAGAAATAAAAATACATTAACAAACAAAATAACCGCTACATTTCCTAATGTAAATGGTCACACAGCAGCTAATAAAATAGCTCCTGGTGTTGAAGGTTATTTTGATATAAACATTGATTATTCACATGTTGAATTAAATTTCACATATGACTTAAGTATCGAACCAAACACAACAATTCCTGATATTCAATTATCAACGATTGAAGTTAATGGTGTTCCTGCAAATCCAAGCCAAATCACCGTTGATGGTGATGGTATTACACATGTTACTGGAACTATTAATGTTGCATCTGCTGCTACTACCTCACAAACTATTAAAGTATATGTAAAATGGTTAGATACAGCAACCGGTCCTACAATGGATAACAAAGCTGATACTGAAGTTGGAACTGATGTTGATGATGTTGATTTCAATGTAAAAATTAGTGTAATCCAAGCTTTATAAGATGCTAAAAAGCATCTTTTTTTATACAAAAAAAGAATCCATAATCTATGGATTCGGATTAACCTCTTGAAATTGTAGTTTCAACACAATTGCTAAAGATGGATCATCAGGATGTGTTTGAGCATATTCATAACTCTTTTCTCCTAATTCAGTATCTTCAACATCGCATTTATTATAAGATTCGCCAGTAGCTTGATCAATTGCTTGACATTCTGGTTCACTATTAGCATAATCCCAATCTAGGACGAAACTAAGTGTTGTAGAATCTCCAGCAACTACTGAATCTGCTGTTAAACTAAAACTCAATTCAAATGGGAAACCATTAATAGTATAAACCCCATTATTAACTGTAACAGTATAATCAGTATTTAATTCTTTTTCTTCACCAAATAGAATTAAAGACTTAACTGTGAAAGATAATGAAGCATCCATTTCACCAGCGTTTACTACTCTAACACTATCTGTAGCTTGAGGCATACCTGGATACAAATCAGATAAATTAAATTGATAAGTATCACCATCACCAGAAGCTAAATGAATATCCCATGTTTTAACATGCGCTTGTAAGCCCATATCTACAGTTTTATTATAAATAAACCAAGCAAATGTTGTAGAAGCAAATACGAAGAACAAAACAAAAGCCAAACTAACTTTATGTTTCTTCAAAGCTATTAACAATATATTCTTTTTCTTTTTTTGCTTAGTCTCATTATTATCTAGCTTTTCCTTCATAATAATGCTCCTTCCCTATTATTTGTCTTTTTCTTCCTCAGGTTCTAAAGACTTTTTTTCTTTTTCTTCCTCTTGGTTTTCTTCTGAAACTTCTTCTACAGGTTCCTCTTCAGGAACTTCAGTTTTTTCTTCTATTTCCTCAAGTTCTTTTTCTTCTTCTTTTTTCTCTTCTTCGATTTCTTTCAGTTCTTCCTCTACTTCTTCTTCAATGTCTTCATCTTTTTTATAAACTAACTTAACAATTTCTAAAGCAATAATAATAGCTATTGGAATTGTTACAAACATGAAGAGTAAAGGCATACTAGTAGTTATCTTTCCTAAAATAGTAAGGAAAAAGAACTTGTGAATAACTTTACCTAATACTTGATCTTGTGAAACAATTGGATCTTCTATATTATTCGCAATACCTTTCGTATGGAATAAATATTTACCATTTTCATCAAAATCTATTTCTACTACTTGGTGAGTAATAATCTTTCCATGCATTGACCCACCCTCACCTAAGTAGGTAACTGCATCTCCAATCTTTATATTATCAGAAGACATTTCCTTTATCAATAATGTATCTCCGACATTATATGTTGGTATCATACTTCCTGAGATAATCGTGTAAACACGATAACCAAAGAAACTTCCGCGATTAGAAAACTTTTGAACACCAACTAGAATAATTAATAGCACTAACACTACCATAATTGCCCATTCAACAATCGCCGAACACATTTTGAATATTTTATTTTCTAGTAGTTTCATCATGATTGGACCTCTAACTTAATTTAATATTATTAACTTTATTCATATACTTATCAATATTCTTACGGTATACAGCACTAATACCATCCATTGTAGCATTATTTCTATATTTAACCAAAGTATATTGTTCGCCAACCATACTCTTTAATTCTTCTTCTGAAAGTGAAGCATTTAAATCAATAATTTTTTGAATAACTTGCTTCATAACCTTTTCTTTAGCTTTCTTAGTTGAATACTTTTCTTTATTCAAAGTACACAAAGCTAAATAATCTAATAAGAATGTATCATCAAAGAAGCCTCTTAACTCTCCTTCATCATTATAATTCTTATCATTTTTACTACGTTTACTATTATCTCCGAAATGATCTTGAATATAATTCCATAAGATAACAGCATATTGGAAGTTTGTATTCTTTAAGATAACATTAGTTTTCTTAATTGGCGATCTTACTAAAGCAATGTGTTCCTTAGCTAAAGATCTAAATACTTCCGTATGTTTTAAATCAATAATTTGTTGTTCAATTTTATCAATACGTTCAGCTATTGTTTCACCATTCTTGCTTCCATCATCTTTCTTACTATGTAAGCTAGTCTTAATAGTTAATTCCATACTAACATGTTCAGAACCAACCATTGTAGCTGATTTATATTGTATAGACTTATCATCTTTTAAATATGAGCCTTCAAGTAAAGCTTTCTTCTTTTGACCTACGAATGTTTCTAGATTAATTATTAAGGTATAAATAAATCTATTTTCATAAGTATTAAAAGTTTCCTCTTTATTAATATTTAAAATCTTTGAAGGCTTAATCTCATCCTTTTCCTCATCAATTTCTTGGATAAGATTAGTATGTCTAGCTAAGTGTTTAATACTATCAACAGTAACTCTCTTAGCTAGCTCTACTTTAACAACTTCATCTTCATTTATAATAAAACGGTTAGGATTTCTTAGGATATTATCTAAGTATCTCATGGTATCTTCAACCAAGCCTACCCATTCAAAGTCTGCTTCTACTTTATCATAATGTAGATCAACTACCATATCTGATTTAGTTCTTTTACTAAACGCATTAATACGCGACTGATCAGCTTTTTCAAACAAAGAAGTTACAGATAGTTCGTTATTATCCATAAATCCCAACCCTTTCTATTACTATGTTAATTTCTTAAGTCTTAATAAGAATTCAATACATTCTTTCATTCTACCTTTACCAAAAGTAGTATCCAAGAACTTAACAAATCCATCAATTTCGTCTCTAATATAAGAAACATTTAATTGTTCAAACTTACGTAAAATCTTACGCGCGATAAAGTAATCAACACCATCAATTTCTGTTCCACCGCAAGCTACAAATACTGGAACGAATTTCTTCATATGTGCAACAATACGGTTACCAAAAGCAATACGGAAATGTTGTATTACATAATCGTCCATCTTTTCAATCTTATCAAGTGTTTCATCACTGATTTGATTATTATTAATAGCAGCTTCATATAAACTTTCTAGATAAGAATAGTTTACATCAATTGCTTGTGTAGGTACTGGTTCAAATGGAGTACCTTTATCATTAATATCTATTGGCATAGCACGGTCGTAAACCTTATCAGTAACCATGAATGTTGAGTCATCGTTATTGATTGTACCTAAGTACCATACGTTTGGTGCTATTTGTAATTTACCTGATTTCAAATGCTTTGGATCGCTTGACCAACCACTTGGTGTTAACTCAACAATCCATTCATCTTGACTAGGCATTTCTAGAATAGATAACATTTCAGCGAAGTAATATTCGACACGTGAGATGTTCATCTCATCTAAGATTACTGTATAAACTTCATCAGTATATCCAGCTTCATAAATAGTTGCTAACAAGTCTGTTTCGTTAAACTTCTTTGTAAATTCGTTGAAATAACCAAATAACTCTGTTCTATCACGCCATGATGGTTGAACTGAAGCTACTGTTGAATCGTGCTTAACAAATTTTCCCCAAGCATACGCCATAGATGTTTTACCTGTACCAGAAATACCTTGTAAGATAACAAGTTTAGTACTAGATAATGCAGCTATAAATAATCTAATCAAACCAATGTTATAGTATAACTTTAACTCTGAAGCACAGAAATTTCTAAAGTTTTCACATAACTCTTCCAATGTGAATGAGTTATTGTAATTAACAATTTTGTAATCTTTGAATTTTTCGTCGATAACAGTAAGTTTTGGGAAACGAGTATCGTTTTCGTGTCCGTCATCAACTTCTCCATTTTCATCCATAACAGCTCCATTTGCATCTTCATCTGGATTAAGTCCAAGTTGAGATACTTTCATAGCCATTAACTCGTCTTTCTCTTTCATTAACTTAGCTACTTGCTTATGTAACTCAGCTAATTCTTCAAGTAAAGATTCTTGTTCTACTCTTGTCTTTCTAAACTTCAAGAATTTTCTTACTAAGAAGTATATTGCAACAATTACTAATGCTAACAATACCATTGTAATAATAATTGCAAGTACTACTAAGAACCATTCTCCTCCACTAAAATCTTTACTGTAATCTTTAATTAATCTTGCATATGCTCTTACATCAAACATTTGCAATATGCCTAAGAAAAAGTCCTTTACTGATCTTACCACACCGCCAAACAGTTGATCTAAGAATTCATATAAAAATCTTACATATGTATCCATTATTCCACCTCATCCACAGTTATTATTCTATCTTTTATTTTACCACTTTTTTTCATATCCTTATAATAATATTTATCACTTGCTATTATAATCTTATCAAATAACTCCAAATATTCAATATTTTCTGAATTATACTCAAATGATTCATCTAACTTAATTGCAAATACAAAACCATTCCTAATATAATCCATTACATAACTTTTATATCTAACAAAAGTTGCATAATTAATAGCGATTCTAAGTCTATCTTGAACATAAACACTATCTATTGATCCAAATAAACTCTTAATCTTTGTTTTCTTATCAAAATAAGATTTTGGTAAATCAACGATATACTCATTATCGAAGTCGCAAGCGATTAAATCTTGAGCAATTTTAACTGAAGTTTGAAGGAAAGTAATGGCTGTTAAGTCTTCAGCAATACTATCTCTTTCAGCTGCTTTCTTAATTGCTGAATCACTATAAATATCTGGGAAACTAATTGTATTATATAGTTTCGCATAATATAAATTCTTATCCATTTCTTTTATATTCAACATAAATGTTGTTGAATCAAAAGCAACAATGAATTCTTTCTTTTTCTTAATATCTTCTCTGACAACCTTACCAAATTCATTTAGAAATTCCGAAGTATCTTCAAACCCTAATAACTTAGTTCTTTGTTCAGCTATCATTTCAATTGTTTTCTTTTGTGATTCTAATAAATATAATTGATCTAAATTATAAAAATAACTACTAAAAATTCGATAACTATTAATTAAATTCAAATTGTCAGTTGTTTTTTCATACTCACTTAGTAATTCTTTATTAGTATCATCTAATGCTTTACTAATCTTCTTACTTAAAGCAACTTTTTTACTTGCTTCATCTAAGTAATTACTATAACGAACTACTAAATATGAATCGATATATCTACCAGCAATATTTTTATCATATTTCTTATCAAATATCATCTTCAGATAATTCTGTAAGCACTTATCTGTATAAGAAATATATTCATCCATCACATTAACCATTCCCTGCACCTCCTTAACTTATTCTCGTAAATCTAACCTGCGGCGTTATCGACGCTTCACCAGCATATGCATAACTCTGTGAAGAATCCGCTTTGAAGAATCTAACCATCATACTTGATTTTGGATTAACATCAAAGGTAACACCTGTTATATATTGATATCCATTAATAGTTGAATATGTTATTTGAGTAGTAGGTCTATCTAAAACCATATTACTCATATCCATACTTACTAAACTTGGATTAACTATCTCTAATTTAACTCTAACAGTATCTGTTGGTAATGTATTAGATACTAATGAATCAAAATACAAACTACCATAATTATCTTCAATTGAATAGTTAACACCATAGTCACCTATTTTTAAAATAAATACACCTGATAACTCTTCTTCATATGGCGCTGTTGAAACTGCTATAATATCTACTTCAATTTCATCACCATTATTTGGATGAGCATTATTATCCATCACAACTGTTACTGTGAAATTATCAGCATGTGATTCTTTCGTTATTGTTCTACTTACTTGAGTAGTACCCATTGTATCAAAATAACAAATTGAACCATTCTTTGCTACACATCTAACATCATATGTAATGTTACTATTAGTTCCTTTTAAACTATTTAACATACTATTCATATTAATATTAATTTGATATGGAACTGTACCACTCCAAGGATTAATTTGATAAGTTTTATTTGTAATTGTTAACTTATCACTGTTAAAGTAAAAATTCTTTGTTCTTAAATAATAAACTTGAATAATATCTTTAACATATCTACCATAGTTGACTACCAAGAAAGAAGCAACTGCAGTAGCAAAAATAATTAAACTAACAGATAAAGCTCTATGCTTTTTAAAAAGACTAAAACTAAATCTTTTTTTAGTTGGGTTTTTAGTTGTATCCTTTCTTGTTTTCATTTAATCACCTACATTATTATTGACATAATACTTCTTCTGGATCTCCAGGAAGTACTTGTTTTGACTCTACTTGAATCTTAATAGATTCAACTAAATCTTGATAATGATAATCAAGATAATCATCTGGGAATTCTACTTTCAAAATATAAGCATCTTCAACAAAATTATCTTTTACCATACATTTTGGATCAACTGTATAATGCTTAAATATTGAA
>Ga0310697_10002659_pt1 | contig 18718 bp, 12 predicted proteins | sample 172DNAGHGlowgp2_FD_203883 | JGI IMG/M metagenome (GOLD analysis project Ga0310697, IMG submission 203883) | Sheep rumen microbial communities from Palmerston North, Manawatu-Wanganui, New Zealand - 1728 DNA GHGlow gp2 (v2) (version 2) | ecosystem: Host-associated > Mammals > Digestive system >... | reverse complement strand
CGAGGTAGCGCTGCTTGGCTTCGGCAGTCGGGTTACGCTTGAGGTCGTTCACTTCGAGGGCTTCGCCCATCGTAGCGGCGTGAACGGTCTTTGCATTCTTGTGGATGAGGCCCATGCGGTCGAGTTCACCGAGAATGCCCATGATGCCACCGGCGCGGTTCACGTTTTCCACGTGGATGTTGTGGACCGTCGGGGCAACCTTGCAGATGCACGGCGTGTTGCGGGAGAGGCGGTCGATGTCCTTCATGGTGAAGTCGACGCCCGCTTCCTGGGCCACGGCGAGCAAGTGAAGCACGGTGTTGGAGGAACCGCCCATGGCGATGTCGAGGCGCATGGCGTTTTCGAAGGCGTCCTTCGTGGCGATGCTGCGCGGGAGGATGCTTTCGTCGTTCAAGTCGTAATACTGGTGGCAGAGTTCCACGATGCGCTTACCGGCGGCTTCGAACAGCTTCTTGCGTTCGGCGTGGGTGGCAACGATGGTGCCGTTACCGGGCAAGCTGAGGCCCAGGGCTTCGGTGAGGGAGTTCATGGAGTTTGCAGTGAACATGCCGGAGCAGGAACCGCAAGTGGGGCAGGAGTTCGCTTCGATGGCGGCCACTTCTTCGTCGCTGATGGTGCTGTCGGCGGAATCGATCATGGCGTCAATCAGGTCGAGGGCGCGGTCCTTGCCGTCCTTCGTGGTCACGTGACCGGCTTCCATCGGGCCGCCGCTCACGAAGATGGCGGGAATGTTGAGGCGCATGGCGGCCATGAGCATGCCCGGAGTCACCTTGTCGCAGTTGGAGATGCACACGAGGGCGTCGGCGCGGTGGGCGTTCGCCATGTATTCGGTGGAGTCCGCAATCAGGTCGCGGCTCGGTAGGCTGTAGAGCATACCGTCGTGGCCCATGGCGATACCGTCATCGACTGCGATGGTGTTCATTTCCTTCGCGACACCGCCGGCGGCTTCGATCGCGCGGGCGACAACCTGGCCCAAGTCCTTCAGGTGGACGTGGCCCGGAACAAACTGGGTGTAGCTGTTCACCACGCAAATCACGGGCTTACCAAAGTCTTCCACCTTGGTTCCTGTTGCGTGCCACAGGGCGCGTGCACCGGCCATTTCACGGCCTTCCATAGTCTTGAGCGAACGAAGTTTCGGCATAATTATGTCCTTATATTAATGATGTCATCCCCCCAGAATGTCATCCCCGCCTTCGAGCGGGGATCTCCTTTAAGGGAGCGCTTTTACATTTTTCCGAAAATGTAGAAATTTTGGTATTGTGAGGAGGGTGTCGAAAAGAAGCTCGAACGTGTAAGGCTAAAATTTGACCTAAATCACATAAAAATCAACGACTTACGCGAAAAAAGAGGCTTTTTTCGTGACGGAGGGCACGTTTGAGCCCTCTGTTTCTGTTTTTTTTCGTAAAATTATTGTAATTTCCTTATTTTTTTCTATTTTTGTAAAAAAAAATGAGGCAATGTATGCGAAAATTTACAATTAAGGCTACTTTGTGTGTGATGTTTGGATTGCTTGCCGTGGGGCAGGCGTTTGCTGTCGAAAAGTGGACAGACGAAGCTATTGAACCGCCACTTGAGGGGGACGTTTATCAGGTTTCTACGCCGGGTCAATTGGCATGGTTTGCCATAAATTCTATTGGAACGGGCACTTCTGCTAAAATTAAACTTGTTGCGGACTTGGATTTAAAAGGCAAACTGTGGCTTCCCATTGGTGCGGGATTTAAAGAACCTGGTTTTAATGGACAATTTGATGGGGATGGACATACAATCAAGAATCTCTATATAAGAAGCGAAGACTTGCTTGAAGAGTACACACTTTTAAAAAAAGTTGATAACAAGGACAAAAATTGTATCGATCAGAATATCGGTCTTTTTGGGATAAACGGCGGTGGTTCTATAAAAAATCTCAACTTGGAAAATGTAGATATATATGCGACGAATGACCAGGGTGGGTGTGGAAACGAAATATCTGTTGGTGGACTTGTTGGTTGGAAAACTACAGTTGCAAGCACTATTGAGAATATTGTCGTCTCTGGTAAGATTTACACTAGTGGAAAAGGCCAAGGTGTGGGAGGATTGATTGGAAACGCTCATAGTAGTTCGATTTCAAACAGCGTTAGCAAGGTTAACATCACTGCAGATGGGGACAATGCTTTTGTTGGTGGCCTTGTAGGGCTTATCAAGAATAAAGAGGTTAAAATAACCTCTTGCGTTTATGCTGGGGAAACCTTGGAAAGCAATGGCTCTGGTGGTGCTGTAGGTGCTGTTGCCGGGAAAGTCTATAAAGACAATGCTAATGCTAATGCGTCAAATGTGTATTATGATTCGGATGTTTTTGAAGCTGTGGGTACTATTGGAAATGGGGGGACGACTAGCGGCACGTTTTCTCCTGTATCCGATGTAAATAATGAAGAAATTATCTGTAAATTGAATAAGGGTACTCTTGATGAGAATAATGAATGTGACAAACAGTCCCCTTGGTCTGTTGGTGGGGAAAATATATCATGGAATGGTTCTGATGGATTTAAGGTGACTTTTGATGCGGATGGAGGATTCTTTCCGGAAGATTCCAAAACATTCAAAATGTTATCCAATGGTAATGCCATAACGGCTGACGAAATTACTTCGCCTAGTAAGAGCGGAGCTTCGTTTGTGGGGTGGTCTTTGACAAAAGGTGCCTCGGAACCTTCCGACCTTGGTTTTGTAAGTGCTCCAACCCGTGTTTATGCCGTTTGGAAACCGGTGTTTACAATTACTTTTGATGCTAATGGAGGAAGTTTCCCAGATGGATCCCTGAAAAAAGAAAAAGGTGTTGCAAAGGGCGATGTGATTACGGTCGAGGGAATTGGGGCTCTGCCAGAGTCCTATTGCTTGGCTTATTCCGGTGATGATTGCGATGATGCAATGTATTTTACGGGTTGGTCTTTCAATCCAAATCCCTCCACAGAAAGCGAAATTGTCGATTTGAATCAGTTGAACGTATTTGCCACCCAAAATACGACGCTTTATGCGGTATGGACCGAGGTGATAACCTATACGGTAACGTTTAATGCTGGTGGTCATGGAAAAACAAAGGTCAACTTTGTTCGCGTAGGAGCGGGTGAATCCTTAACTCAGCCGGTGGATCCTTCTGCTGATGAAGGCTATGTTTTTGATCGTTGGTTCACTGAAGATGGACACGAGTTTAAATTTGAAACTATGTCTATTACGAAAAGCATAATTCTCTATGCTCACTGGATTCCTGTGGAATATGATATCACATACATGCTTGGGGATGATTGTACGAATAATCCGGATAATCCTTCGAAGTACACATTAGAAACGCCCACATTTAAATTTAAAGCTCCGTCAAGGGTTGGCTATACTTTTGATAAATGGTACTATGATGATGCGTTCTCTAAACCTGCAACCCAGATTACTCAGGGAACAACGACTGGATCAATGACGCTTTATCCAAAATGGATTCCAAATGTCTATACCATTACATATCGTTTGGGTTCTGAGGGGCATGGTACTGTTCTGCCGAGTAGTAAAGAACATGGAACAGCAATTAATCTTAAATTAGTCAATGACGGTTTTGAACGTCCGGGATATACCCAAACTGGTTGGTCAACGACTGATGGTGGAGAAAAAGAGTATGAGTCCGGTGCATCTTACGCTGAAAATCATGATTTGACACTTTATCCGACATGGGGTGTTGCAACCTACACGATTACCTATGTGTGTGATGCTTGCACGGATGTTAACAATCCTGACTCGTATACGATGTTTGATGATGCTGATTTGATGTTTAAAAAACCGATATACCCTGGAAACAATCAGTATCACTGGATAGCATGGTATCAGGATGCTAACTTTACCAAAAAGATTCAGACGATTAAGAAAGGCTCTTATGGCGATACAACCATTTATGCCAAGTTGCTCAAATACTACAACTTAACCTATGAATTGAATGGAAGAAAGGTTAAGGCAAATAACGCCGTAAGATATGATGTTGAAACTACAGTTGAACTTAAAGCCCCTGATCCAGCGTCTATAGATGGCTATATCTTTGACGGTTGGTATGACAATGCTAATTTCGAAGGCGAAGCCGTCACTAGTATTGCCAAAGGCTCTGAAGGCGACAAGACTTTCTACGCCAAGTGGATTCAGGAATATGGTGCTATTACCATAGTGAGTAATATTGATGGGACTAACTCTGCCGTCATCAATGGCACTTACGGTGGTGGCGACGAGCCCAATTTTGAAGAAGCCGATGAAACTGTGATTTCTTCCGACATTACAGTCAACAGCGTGACCCTGAATCGCACGTTCAATGCGGGGAAAATTGCGACGCTCTATGTCCCGTTTGAAATTGATGCCGAGAATGTCGTTGGTACCGAGGTTTACAAGTTCAAGACGGTGGTAAAGAGCGACGAGGATAATCGCTGGAAGTTCAAGGTGTCGACGGCGACCAAGATTATGCCGAATACGCCGTATGTCATTATCCCTGAGGGAACCCAGGTGACCTTCGACATTACGGCCCCCGTTACGCTCAACACGACAACGGAAGGCGAAGCGACTGCTGCGAACAGCTGGCAATTCGTCGGAGCTTATCAATACGAGAAGTTCACTTTGGACAATAACAATCCCATCTACCTGTTTGCTGATCAGGCCCGCGATGGTGCAAAGCTTGGCGAATTTGTGAAAATCGCCGATGGCGCCTACATTAACCCGATGCGTGCCTACCTCGTTTACCATAAAACTCTTGCGAAGTCTGCTCGCGGCAACTTGGGTAGCAACATCCTGCTCCCGGACGAACTCGATATCGAAGTCGAGAACGAGAACGGCATTGTTGTCCAGACAGGTACTCTCAACACGGTCACGGGCGAGGTCCGCATGGACCGCTGGTACGACTTGAAGGGCCGCAAGCTGAATTCCAAGCCTACCGTGAAGGGAACCTACTACAAGAACGGAAAAAGGGTTGTTATTAAGTGATTTGGACCACTATTTTGATGTGAAATGGTGGCTCGGTCGTGACATGACTCACGATTTCCCCTCTTGATTATACTTTTTTTCTGTAGAATTAAAATAATTTTACAGAAAAAGCTAAATTTAAGGAAAAAGGGGAAATTTTATGCAACTTGTAAGCAGATTAAAAACATTGTTTTTCATGACCTGCCTGGTGTTCGTGGGGCAGGTGTTTGCTGTTACTCCCGAGCCGTTTGATTGCTCTGCTGGTGCAACATGGGGTGGCTACACCTTGCAAGAGGCTTCGTTGGTGAATGGTTCTTATGAAATTGATACGCCCGAAAAATTGGCGTGGTTTTCATGCTATCTAAATAATCAGCATGTCGATAATGCTTATATAAATGCAAAATTGACTGCAAATTTAACGATGAATTCGGATGATGCGAACGAGGGGGATAAAAAGTTTTGGATTCCCATTTGTGCAGGGCCAGGTGGAAAGGCTAAAGATAATATAATTTATTGTAAGTATGCAGGTGTTTTTGATGGAAATAACCATAAAATTTCAAATTTATATTTGAATAGTGATTTTCTTGAACAAATGAATGTGTATTATACGCAGAATGTTGGCTTTGTTGGAGCTTTCTCGGGAACAGTAAAAAATCTGATATTAGAAAATATTCAAGTACTTGGTTCAGGTGATGGTGGAAAATATGTGACAGGAGGTGATTGTGTTGCAAAGCCTGTTTCTATAGGTACTCTTGTTGGTTGGAGCAATGGATCCGTTAAAGATTGTATTGTTTCTGGGAATATTGTTACAAGTGGTGTTGGTCAGGCGGTTGGAGGCCTTGTTGGCAATGCTGGAGGTGGATCTATAACGGGTTCTGTGAGTGAAGTCGCCATTGATGCTAACGGTTTGGCTTATGCGGGTGGCATTGTTGGATATACCAAAAATACGGTATCTATAAGCTCGTGTGTTTACGCTGGCAGTGGTGTTTCAAGTACAGGATCTGCAGTAGTTGGTGATAAAACTTATCAATCTAAAGCTGGAGGTGTTGTTGGATCTCGATATAGCGGAACAGTGACTGCTAATAATGTTTATTATGATGATTCTAGTGTAGATGGCGCCATTGGAAATGGAAATATTAATGGCTCACCTACAGGGAGTTCTGACGTAAATAATGAGGAAGTCGCTTGTGTCCTGAATGGAGGAACTTGGAGCGAAGAAACGTGTGTGGGTGCGACATCTAGTGCGTGGTCCGTTGGTTTCTTGGGATTATCTTATGAAGGTTCAGATGGTTATATGGTGACTTTTGATGCTAATGGGGGTGGGTTCCCTTCAGGAGCAAAAAAATACAATGTGGTCATCAGTGGAACTACGGTTACGACGAATGGAATTTCTATTCCTTCTCGCGACGGTTATGCTTTTCTTGGCTGGTCCCGTAATAAAAATGCGACAACTCCTGACGAAAATTTAGGTGAAGTAAATGGACAAACGACTGTGTATGCAGTGTGGAATCCGGTGATTGAAATTACCTTTGATGCCAATGGTGGGTATTTCCCCCCTGACCCGCTTACGGTCACAAAAGCGAAACTTGTGCCAACAGGTGATCCTATTACAGTTGAAGGTATAGAACCCCTTCCTGAAAAATATTGCACAGGTACCGTTAACGGAGAAAATTGTGATGGTGGTAAGTGGATGTATTTTAGGGGATGGTCTTTCAATGATGGTGCTTCTGTCAATGATGCAATTGATTTGAATCAATTGAGTACCTTTGCTTCTTCAGAGAATACGACGCTTTATGCCATTTGGACTGAAGTAGAGACCTATACAGTTACCTTCCATGCTGAAGGTCATGGTAAGACTAAAGTAGCCTTTACGGAAACGACTGTACAAGGTGGTGGACTTGTTAATGAACCTGAGGAAGGATTTGCTGTCCCTGATGAAGGTTATGAATTTGATGGGTGGTGGACAGAAAAAAATGGTGGGATTTTATTTGAATTTGAAAACACGCCTATTATGCATAGCATTATTCTTTATGCTCATTGGAAAACGACTGATTATAAAATCACATGTGTGAATGCTTCTTGTGATCCGGATCATCAAACTTACAATATTGAAAGTGATTTTGCTTTTTACACGCCAACCAAACCAGGTTATACGTTTGATGGCTGGTTCTATGAAGATCAATTTAGTACCAAAGCAGAAGGTGTTAAACCGGGTGCAACAGGACCTTTGACAATCTATGCTAAGTGGTCTGAGGCTACTTATACCATTGCTTACCGAGCAGGATCATATGGTAATGGAGAAGTTCTTCCTGAAACGGTAAATTATGGAACAAGCTATACCTTAAGAGGAATTTCTTATACTCGTGAGGGATATGTTCAGGATGGCTGGAGTAATGAAGGTGGCGAAAAGATATTTGAGTTTGGGGAAAAGATTACAGTATCGAAGAATTATGTATTATATCCCTATTGGGTTCGTGGTTCAAAATTTGGTGCCGTGACGATTATTGAAAATGAGGACGGTACGAAGAATGCCGTCATCAATGGCAACTACGGTGGTGGCGACGAGCCCAATCTTGATGAAGCCGATGAAACTGTGATTTCTTCCGACATTACAGTCAACAGCGTGACTTTGAGCCGCACGTTCAATGCGGGGAAAATCGCGACACTCTATGTTCCGTTTGAAATTGATGCCGAGGATGTCGCGGGTACCGAGGTCTACAAGTTCAAGACTGTTGTGAAGGGGGAGGATGGCCGTTGGAAGTTCAAGGTGTCGACGGCGACCAAGGTTATGCCGAATACGCCCTATGTCATTATTCCTGAGGGAACCCAGGTGACCTTTAATATCACGACTCCCGTTACTCTCAACACGACAACGGAAGGCGAAGCGACTGCTGCGAACAACTGGGAATTCATCGGAGCTTATCAATACGAGAAGTTCACTATTGATAACAACAATCCCATTTACCTGTTTGCCAATGAGGAACGCGATGGTGCCAAATTGGGCGAATTCGTGAAAATCGCCGAAGGCGCCTTCATTAACCCGCTGCGCGCCTACCTGGTTTACCATAAAACTCTTGCGAAGTCTGCCAGCGGCACTCTTGGTAGCAACATCTTGCTCCCGGACGAACTCGATATCGAAATCGAGAACGAGAACGGCATTGTTGTCCAGACAGGTACTCTCAACACGGTCACGGGCGAGGTCCGCATGGACCGCTGGTACGATTTGAAGGGTCGTATGCTGAATTCGAAGCCGACCGTGAAGGGTACTTACTACAAGAATGGCAAGAAGGTTGTTATCAAGTAAAATGGGATGCTTTGAGAATAGAATAAAAAGGAAAAATATGAAAAGAGTTGTTTTGTCTCTGTCCCTACTTTTGCTCGTGTCAGTCTCTGCTTTCGCCAGGATTACTACAGTGGGGACGGCGAATGATTTAAGGAATCTCAGTGGCAGCAACAAACGTTGTTCCACTATTGACACCATATTGGTCACCGCCGATGTCAATATGTCGGGGATAAGTTTCTCTCCGATGTGTGCCAGCGGCTTTGAAGGTGTTTTTGATGGCCAAGGCCACGCTATCTCCAATTTGTTTATTCATGAGGACCCGGCTTGGATTCTTAGTTATTCGAACATCGCTTTTATCTCTGTTCTTGAAGAAGGCGGTGTGTTGAAAAACGTTACTTTTGTCAACCCTGATATTCAGTCTAGTAATTCTATTCTTAGTGTAAGCGAAGCATCTGTTGCGGTTGCCGTAGGTGAACTGCGGGGCGGTTCTATAGAAAATGTCCATGTGAATGGGGGAACCGTATATGTTAAAACAACAAATAATTCCACTGTGGATGCCGGTGGAATTGCTGGTACGGCGGAATCCGGGGCTATCAGTGAAAGTGGTGGTGATATTGATGTCACTAATAATGGCAGGGGCTCTATCAATGTCGGTGGAATTTGCGGTAACATTACTGGTGATGTGACGCTCTCTGACGTGACGTATACCGGGAATGCAAGTTCAATTGCCGGTGCAACGAGTGGCAACAACGGAATATCCATAAAGTACGGCGCACTCACGGTCAACGAGAAGAACTCCGTCAAGACCGCATTTATTGACGGGGCGTACGCTTCGTCTGGAGCAGTCGAGATTCCTGCGGATATCGTGGTTAGCGGTGTGACTATGGACCGTACGTTCAATGCGAACAAAATTGCGACGCTGTGTGTTCCGTTTGAAATTGGTGCTGAGAATGTCGTTGGTGCAGAGGTCTACAAGTTCAAGACGGTTGTGAAGGGGGAGGATGGCCGCTGGAAGTTCAAGGTGGCTACGGCAACCACGGTGAAGCCTAATACTCCGTATGTCATTGTTCCCAAAGGAACGCAGGTGACCTTTAATATTACGGAGCCTGTAACCCTTAATACGACAACGGCCGGTGAAACAACTGAGGCGAATAATTGGGAATTCATTGGAGCTTATCAATATAAGAAGTTCGCTATTGATAACGACAATCCCATCTATCTGTTTGCCAATGAGGAACGCGATGGTGCTAAACTGGGCGAATTCGTGAAAATCGCCGAAGGCGCCTTTATCAACCCCATGCGAGCCTACCTGGTTTACCGCAAGAGTGCCGCTTTGCAGAAGTCCGCAGGCGGTAACCTGGGTGGCAACATCTTGCTCCCGGATGAACTTGATATCGTAGTTGAAGACGAAAAGGGCTTTGTCGTTAAAACGGGCAAGATTAACGCAGTTACGGGCGAGGTTCGCATGGACCGCTGGTTCGATTTGAAGGGACGTAGGCTGAATTCGAGACCTTCTACGAAGGGAACCTACTATAAGAACGGAAAAAAAGTTATTATTAAGTAAAAAAAGGAAGGAAAGAAAAATGAAAGAATACATTGAAAAGATGAAGAAGGAATACACCGCTCCGCAGATGGAAGTCTTGGACGGTGCTGTTCAGAGTTTCTTGTGTGCTAGTGGTGGTGATGTCATTTTGGATGACAGCAGCAACAACAACTAACCCCATCTCTTGAAAGGCGTTTCCGCTTGACAATCAATCGTCCTCATCATAGGGACTCCTTCATGAGTAACAAAAAGACATACAAGAAACCCCAGATGAAGGTATGTGTTGTTCATGCTAAGGCTACCCTGATGTCGGGGAGCAATAATGGCGATGTCGTCATTGATTAAAAAGGACTTCTATATGAAAACGAAAAAGGAATATAAAACACCTCAGATGAAGGTGTGCAAAGTCCATGGCAGGGTTTCCTTGATGGAATCCAGCGGCGGCTACACGGGTGGCGGCGCTTTCAAAGATGTCGTCGAAAAGGATTATTTCGCCTAGCTTTAATGCGTCTTGAATAGATTTTATCGGGATCGTTTTCGGTCCCGATTTTTTTATATATAGGCCAATGACCCCGATGTTAGAAGATGCTCTTTTTACGCTTTTGCGGATTGGTCTGGGGGTTGCAGAACCGCAGCCTTCGGGATTTGCGCTGTCTGCGGAGGACTGGGAGCGTCTCTATTCCATGGCGGGCGAGCAGTCCGTGCTGGGGATCGCCTACGCGGGTATCGAGCGCTTGCCGAAAGATGCCCTGCCGCCGATGGAGCTTGCGTTCCAGTGGGCGAGCGAGGCGGAGACGGTCCGCGGGCACAACCGCCTGGTGAACGCTGAGGCGTCGCGGCTCACGGAGTTGTTTGCGGCGGCCGGGCGTAAGACGGTGGTACTGAAGGGCCCTGCCAACGCGATGCTCTACCCGGACCCGCTTAGCCGCCAGTGCGGAGACATCGACCTCTGGGTAGAAGGCGGCCGCAAGAGCGTCTTGGACCTGCTTAAACAGAAGAACCTAGTTGCGGGGGTGCATTCCCTGATGATGCTGTATGCGGCTCCCCACCACGTGGACATCGCGCCCGGGCCGGATGGTATCCATGTCGAAATCCATTTCGAACCGTCTTCGGGCAACAAGGACCCGTTTGCGAATCGGCGCATGATGCGCTACCTTGCAGGCGAGATTGCCAAGGCGTGTATGGCGCCCGGCGGCTTTTGCGTGCCGTCCATCAGGTTCGCGCTCGTGATGCAGCTGTCGCATATCCAGAGGCATTTTATTTCTACGGGGATTGGCCTGCGCCAGATAGTGGACTATTATGTGCTGTTGCAGAATTCGACGGAAGCGGACCGTACCAAGGTTGCCGCGCGCCTGCGAGCCTTCGGGCTGTCGCATATGGCTGGCGCCTTGATGTGGGTGCTGGGCGAGAAGCTTGGCCTCGAACGGAACCGCATGCTGTGCAGGCCGGACGGTTTCCGCGGGCGGTGGCTGCTCTCCAAGGCTTTTGCGGGCGGGAACCTTGGCCTCTATGCCGTAGAAGAACGCGGGCTCGTGCGCCGCTGGATGGCGCGCCGCTGGAGGCTGTTGCGGTGCCTGCCGTTTGCCCCGGCGGAAGTGTTCTGGACGGGAGTCGACTTTGTGGTGATGCAGGTTCGGTCCATCCCGGTACGTATCAGGTTGCGCAAGCTTTCGCTGGAAGGCCTGCAATAATCCGGCTTCTAACAAAAAAGTCCGGCATGGCCGGACTTCCAAAGTTTACCACTTCTGTTCGAGTTCCCACGGGCATTCCCTGAGCTCTTCGTACTTGAAGGTCGGGTTGTCTGCCGCGTTCAGCCAGTTGGCGAGGAATTCGCAACCGGCCTGGAGCTTGGGGAACTTGCTCAACTGCTTGCACTTGTCGAGGAGGCACCCCTTGTTGCCGCCACCGCATTCGCTGAGGTAGCCGCCGTACTGGGCGCCCATGGAGCCGATGCCGAGCTGGTTGCCGCAGCCGTTGAACGCGCCCACGCCGCCGCCCGGAATCATGATGTCGAACTGTCCCTGCTGCACGTCGCCGCCGATGTTGGACACCATCACGACCATCTTCTTGCCGTTGAGGCCGTTGCCGCCACCCTGGTGGTCGCCGCCGTCGAAGGTGAGGAGGTAGCAGTTGCCGCACTTGGCACCGTCGGCCGCGGGGACTGCCGCGAAGCCGAAGGCTATGTTGTCGTTGGCTGCCCACGGGGCCTGGAAGTCGCAGACGCCGGCTTCGCCGCCACCGTCGCAAACACTCTTGTAACCGTTACCGATGACTTCCATCTTCTTGTCGCAGGTCCTGGTGGGGCTGATGGCTTCGCCGGCGTTGTTCTTGCTGACGTTGCCGTCCCATCCGCAGTGGGGCTTGCAGCAGTCCCAGTAACGGGTTCCCCAGCCGTGGCCCTGGTGGCCGCCGCTCAGCACCTTGAACTCGGTCGTGGTGGCGCGGCTGCTCGAGCTCTTGACGCTGGAGCTAGACTTGACGCTGCTCGAGCTCTTGACGCTGGAGCTGGACTTGACGCTGCTGGAACTCTTGACGCTGCTGGAAGACTTGGCGGTGGAGCTTGTAGGCGTGACCGCACTGGAGCTGGCGGGCGGCAAGGCGGCGCTGGAAAGCTCGACAACCGCGGAAGACGGCGGAACAACCATGTTGCCGTCCTTGTCGTAGACGCTTCCGTCGGGATGGATCGTGGAACCGTCAGGATTGAGCGTGATGGCCTGGCTGAAGTCAACGGTAGCGATGGTCACGAGCTCGTCGTTCAATATGGCGCTGTTCGCGGGATCGAAAATACCGATATAGGTGCCTTCGAAGTTGTAGACCGTGAACACTTCGGGGTTCGCCACGATGATGTATGTCTCTTCACCATGGTTGACCATCCACCTGGCGGGCATTTCGGCCTGGGTGCCGCCGACCGGAGTTTCTTCGGAAGACTCGGATTCTCCACCGCAGTTCCAGGCGAGAGCAATGATTGCCGTGACGGCCATGGTTCTCAGGAACGGAAATTTCATTTTTACCTCGATATTCTCTTTTTGTCTTTAATTAAACGTTTCCTAATATCCCACACCGAAAATCCAAACTAGTATTTTTGTTTCAACACTTCGGGGCATTCCACTTCGACGTAGTTGTGCATCGGGTTGCCCGCCGCGTGCATCCATTCGGCAAGGAACATGCAGCCCTTCTTGGCATCGGCGTCATTGCCGAACACGCTGTTGCACTTGTTCTTGAGGCAGGTCTGCGTTGCAGCGGCCTTGTAGTCGGATTCCTTTTCGCAGTCGCTAAGGAGTCCGCCGTACTGTTCGCCCTGGCCACCCCAGCCCATGCTGGAGCATCCGTTGAACATGCCGACGCCGCCACCCGGGATCATGATGTCGAACTGACCCTGCTGAACGTCGCCACCGATGTTGGTGGTCATGATGATAAGCTTTTTGCCCTTGATGGAGCTGATGTTGATGTTGTCGCCGTACTTGCCCTTGCCGGTGAAGGTGAGCTGGTAGCACTTGCCGCAGGTACCGCCGTCACTTGCCGGTACGGCAGCAAAGGCGAAGGCCATGTCGGTGCAACCGTCGATAGTGAACGGAATCTGGCTTGTGCATGCCATCATGTTTCCGCCGGAGCAAACACTTCCTGCGCCCCAGTCCTGGCTTTCGGACTTTCCGCTGTTTGTGCATTGCCTGGAATGATACGATGTGTTTGTCGCTCCGGAGCAATGGGGCTTGCAGCAGTCCCAGTAACGGGTGGCCCAGCCGGATCCGGTTCTGCCGCCGCCCGTGACGTTGATGTTCGGGCACTTGGAGTTGTCGCTGGCGGAAGACGCCACGCTGGAGCTGGACTTTACGCTAGAAGAGGACTTTACGCTGGAACTCGACTTGACGCTGCTCGAGCTCTTGACGCTGGAACTGGATTCTTCATCGATAGATTCACTGGATGCGGGAATGTCTCCGCCCTCGGAACTCATGAACATTGCGCTGGATTCGGGAAGAATCGATTCGGAAGAGCTGGACAGCAAAAGGCTGAGATCCGGGTTGTGGATGGTCCCGTCGGGGTCAACCTGAATGCATGCCGCCAGGTCGATATCGGTGGCAATGACTAAGCCATCCAGACCCAGGATGCTTTTAGAAACGATGTCGTACGACCCGATAATGTTCGCCTCTTCATCAAGGACGGTAAAACCGGTCTCGCTGGCGGCGATGATATATGTGACGTCGCCCTGGACATACCACCTTGTGGGCATTGTCATTGGGGTAGCTTCGATGTTTTCTTCGCCCTGGTCGGCGATAGGTTCGTCTGAACAATTCCAGGCGATTGCGGCTGCAGCCACAATTGCCAGGGCTTTTGCAAAGGAAGACTTCATTTTAACCTCAATTATCCTCTTTTTACTTCAAATTTAAGTATTCCTAACATCCCAAAATGCCCCGGTTTTCACCGGGGCGAAAAAATTACCACTTGCTCTTGAGAGCCTGCGGGCACGCGACTTCCTTATAGGTGTGTTCCGGGTTGCCTGCGGCTTCCATCCAGGTGGCAAGGAACAGGCAGCCTTGCTTGGCCTGTTCGTCGTTCTTGAATACTTCGTTGCACTTGTTGGTGAGGCATTGCTTGCGCTTGTTAAGCAGGTCACCGTCGTAGCCGACAGATTCTTCGCAATCGGAGAGAAGACCGCCATACTGTTTGCCCTGGCTGCCCCAGCCCATCTGGCTGCAACCGTCGAAGGCGCCTTTGCCACCACCGGGAATCATCACGTCGAACTGGTTTCCAGCAACATCGCCGCCGATATTCGAAGCCATGACGACGAGGGTCTTGCCGGCGAGAGCCTCGTGGTTAGCCTTGGTTTCGTATTTACCCCTGCCGGTAAAGGTGAGGGCGAAGCACTTGCCGCACTGACCGCCGGAGGATGCGGGCACGGCCGCGAAGGCGTAGGCGACCTTGTCGCTCGCAATTATAGGCATTTGGGTGGTGCAGGTGGTCTGCTGGCCGCCTGCGCAAATGTTCTGTCCGCCACTTACGGGGTTCTTGCCTTTGGCGTCACAAGTCCTGGTCGGGTTGCCGCCGGAGTTCTCGTTCCAGGCGCAGCTGGGCATGCAGCAGTCCCAGTAACGGGTTGCCCAGCCCTGCTGACCGCCCTTGCCTGCATCAACGTACTTGGAGGCTTCGGCGTCGGTCTGTCCGCCGCCCTGGGAGCTGCTGGACTGCTGCTGTTGCTGTTGCTGGGAACTCGAGGACTTTACGCTGCTCGAGGACTTTGCGCTGCTGGAGGACTTGGGCTGGCCGCCCTGGCCAATGGTAATCGTTACCTCGAAGCTGCCGTCGTTGAAGGTGAACTTTTCGGTGTACTTGGAGCCGTCGCCAAGTTCGCCCGGGACCGTACCGGTGACGGTGTAGGTCTTGGCGTTCTGGTCGAGCTTGCCCTGGAGGAAATAGGCCTTCCAGTCTCTCTGCGGTTCCTGCGTGACATTGCTGAACACGATGGAGCTAATGGAGCTGCCTTTTGCAACGGTCTGGTTCAGGCTGCCGGTAGCGGTGATGGAGCCGGAGGTCTGCTTCTGTTCGGAGCTGGATTTCGGCTGATCCTTGCTGCTGGAAGACTTGGCGCTGCTGGAGGACTTGGGCTGGTCCTGGTTGCTGGAAGACTTGGGCTGATCCTTCTGGACCGAGGAGGAAGACTTGGGAAGGTCGGCGATGGCCGAAGATGCCGGCAAGTCTTGGACGACGGAGCTGGAGGAGATTCCGGGAATCTGCTGGCCGGCGGGGTCGTAAATGATGTTGCCGGTCATGTCGGTGATTTTGCCGTCGGGGTAGACAATCGTCTTTTCGGGCGTGATTACCGGGTATTCGTCCAGGATGATTCCACCGGCGATGACGGCGCCTTCAGCGTCGAGGATGGAGCCGGTGCCGAGATCGAAGATACCGATGTTGTTGCCTTCGATGTCTGTTACGATGAAGGCTTCGTTTGTCGGGATAATGACGTAATTGACGTCTCCCTGGATGAGCCAGCAGTTGGGCACTGTTGGGGCATCGAGCTCGCCCGAACCCTGGTTAAGGGTAGCTGAGGCGGCATCGACGGAGTCGGAGGAACAGTTCCAGGCGACGGCGATAATGCCGACAAGAGCCAGGGTCTTGAAATAGGGAAACTTCATTTTTACCTCAAATTCGTAGTTTTTCCGCTTGAAAACTAGATTATTGGTTGACATATAGTATGTAAAAAAATGGTTAGCGTGACCCTAGTCAAATAAAGTGTTCCCGAGGTGTTCTTTTGGGTCTCGTTTGTAATTTTTTGATAACGAAGAAGCTTAAAAAAAGCTTTTTTTTGTGGCGAAAAGTGCCTTGCAGGGGGTGTCAGATTCTTGCAAAAATGGCGTTCAGGGAGAGCCCGCCGTGGCTCGTGACGATGCATTTTGCGTCGCGATTTTTTGCCGCGTCGAGCGCGGGACATTCGCGGAGCAGGTTCGCGGTGCAGGTGTACTTTGAGCTTGGTCGCGGGTCGTCTTTGGGAGCGAGAATCGCGACCGTGAGAGCGTTGCCGAGAGGCGCAAGTTCGCGGGCGAGTTCGGCGAGTTTCTTGCCGATTTTCGTGTAGAGCTTGGGGGCGTCAAAATCGAGGCGCTTGCCGTAGGGCGGGTTCAGCACGATGACGGGGGAGGATCCTTCCGGGCAGGCGTCGGCGATTTCAGCGGCGGTGTAGCTGAAAAAATCGCGGTGCTGCGGATTGACGGTTGGCGCCGCCTGCTCGCCGGTAGTGGACTTCGCGAGCGGGCTGCATTCCACGTTATGCCTGATGATGCCAATCGCCTTTTCCGAAATGTCCGAAGTGATGATTTTCGCGATTGTATGACTTCCTAAGCCAACCGCACTGGTCAAGAGTGATGGTTCCTCCTTCGGAGGATGACAATGCTGGAGTGAGTCAACCGCACTAGTCAAGAGTGATGGTTCCTCGCGTAGCGAGGATGACTGCGATACGATATGGTTCCACGTTGCTTGCTTGAACGCGGGCTGGTGCTTTAGAGCGAAGTCGCGGCATTTGCCCGGGATGAGCCCGTTTGCCATGTAGGCGGCCTCGAGGCTGAACGTGCCGCTGCCTGCCATCGGGTCGATGAGGGTGATGGATAATGGATAATTTATGATGGATGATTGATGATGGATGATGTGGAGTGTGGAAATGGCTTCGAAGAGCATCGCGGAGGCGATGGTCTCCTTGAGCGGGGCGTCGTTCACGAACCGCTCGTGGCCGCGCTTGTAGAGTTCTTCGCCGGCGAGGTCGAGCCAGACGGTGCAGCGGTCGTCGATGAGCGTGACGTAGATGTTTTGCGGCGGAACGTTCTCTTCGGCTTTCGGGGCGTTGCGGGGTGCCCCCGCAGAGGGGGTAGCGGAAGCCTCTGCTAGATTCCGGCTCGGAGGCCGGAATGACGAAGGGGCTGCAGCGAGGGGGGCGCTCCCCCCTTCAATCATTTTTTGCAAACGTTCGGCGACGGCGTCGCTGTGGTACAGGCGCGAATGCTTGCAGGTCACGTGGATGTGGACACTCCTCTCGTTTGGTAAAAAAAGTTCCCAAGGAATTTCGCTTGCTTTGCGTTCCAGGTCGCGGAAATTTTCGGCCTTGAAGTCGGAGATGTGCATCAGGACGCGGTTCGCGATGCGGCTGAAAGCCACGATTTTCCAGGCTTCTACGAGTTTCGCGGTGAATTCGACTTTGCCGTCTCCGATAATGTTGTATGTAATAGAGTCCTGACTGGATCCGAACATTTCTTGGACGAAAGTTTGTTCGAAACCGAGCGGGACGACGGCCAAAAAGCGGTGAGGCTTTCCGATAACCTGCCGCTTGAGCCTTTTTTCGAATGCTGTAATTTTTTCCGGGGCGCTGTCCACGGATTCAAATATAGGTTTTATGGCCGGCTATTCAAGAGAATCGCAATCTCAAAGCAGCCAAAGGCTGCGACCTCACACCTCAAAGGGGCTTTAGCCCCGACCTCATACCTCTAGAATTGGAAGTAGATGAACGGGCAGCTGTCGGCGCTCATGAACTGGTAGATGACAAAGATGATGAACGCCGTGCTGAGCACCATCAGCGGGAGGGGCTGCGAGGCGAACATGATGCGGTAGCGGCTCTTCCATTTTTTGGGGACCCAGTGGATGAGCATGCCTGCGACGAACACGAGGATGATGTTGATGTGTTCCCAGGCGATGGTGCTTAGCGTGCCCCATTTCCAGGCGGTACCCATCTGCTGCACCATGTTCTTCGCGGTATTCCAGGCGACTTCGTTCGCTTCGGCGGGGTCGAGGTTGGAGCCCGCGCGGAAGAAGAGTCGCGTAAACGTGATGAACACGAAGGTGAGCGAGACGTTCCAGGCGACGTAAATCCAGTGGTACGTTTTTTGGCTGAACAGCCTGAAGGTCATCACGGCGTAGATGCCCGTGAAGAGCACGCCAAAGTAGGCCGCGGTGATGGCGAAAATGGCGATGTGCGTCTGCTTGAAGGTGATTGCGGAACCCGCGAACAGGACGAACGAGGCGATGGCTCGGAAGGTCTGGCTGCGCTTGACCCAGATTTTGTTGAACACCTGGCCGAAACCGTTCAGACCGCCCCAGATGATGAAGTTCCAGCTCGCTCCGTGCCACCAGCCGCCTACGATTTGCGTGGCCATGGCGTTCATGTTCGTAGAGATGAACTTGCGTGAATCGGGCTTGAAATAGGCGTAGATGCCGATGTAGAGGAAGAGCGCGATGAGGGCGATGGCGACCCAGATGCTGCCCGAAAGCATGATGGCGACAAAGCTCAAAAAGCCCATCCAGAAGAACGTGCCGATGGAGGCGCCGCGGTTACCGCCCAGCGGGATGTACAGGTAGTCGCGCCACCAGCTCGAAAGGGAAATGTGCCAACGGCGCCAGAATTCGGTGGGGCTGAGCGCCTTGTAGGGGCTGTTGAAGTTCTGCGGCAGGCGGAATCCCATGAG
>Ga0310697_10002657_pt1 | contig 18729 bp, 35 predicted proteins | sample 172DNAGHGlowgp2_FD_203883 | JGI IMG/M metagenome (GOLD analysis project Ga0310697, IMG submission 203883) | Sheep rumen microbial communities from Palmerston North, Manawatu-Wanganui, New Zealand - 1728 DNA GHGlow gp2 (v2) (version 2) | ecosystem: Host-associated > Mammals > Digestive system >... | reverse complement strand
CTTTCTTTGCGATATCAAGAACTTTTTTGAAGTTTTCTTTTGCAACATAATCTTCTGATTCCAATGTTTCTTCAAGCATGTCCAACATATCACCAAGTCCATCTACTTCTTTTTCTGTAAGAGATTCTGTGATTTTATTATCTTTTAATATATTTTCAAAAGCATAATAAATTGCATCTTTTTTGAAAGATACATCGTATTCTAACAAATCACCTTCACCTTTAAGTACATCAGTTACAACATAAGCATATTCTTTAGGACTAACTTCACCGAAAATAAATGTCTTGTCTTTTCCGTTATTTTTTACAATTACATTTTTCTGAAAAACATGTTCGATAAATCCATACTTGGTATTATATCCGAAATGGAGATTATCTACATCAACATAAGGTTTTATATCATCTTCCGATTCATTCAATTCTGTCTTATATTTGTTGATAAAATCTTCAATTTCATCGTCACTGTAGTTTGTACCAAGTTTGTTTAATTCAGCCTTGATAAACTCGAATCTTTCATGTTCATCTGTGATTTCTTGTGCTTTATCCCAAATCTCCGTTGGTAAAAAGTCCAACTTCTCTTTCAGTGTAATCAATGTTCCTTTTGAAACAATGTTTCCTTCAATAAGGTAATTTTTTGTAAGTGTTATACTTTTCATTTTATTATTCTCCATTAATTTCTTAAAGTCCTCAGCCGTATAAGGTACACGACTTTTCCATACATTGATTTTATGTTCTTCGTTATCAGAATTTGACACCATGCTTAAATATGTTCCCACCTTTGCAGAACGACATTTATTGTTATTTTCACCATCCTTTGCTTTAATGCGTCTGCATACTTTTTTAATATCTTCGATATCACCTTTTACAAAATACGAATCATTGCCTTCTACGGTAATTCGCCAATTATTATCATCTGTATGAGCGATTGTCATAGGGATTAATCTTTTATTTTCATCTGCCATAAAATTATCTCCAATAAATTGAAATATAAATAAGATAGTTAAAAATTTATGCTGACTTTAAAATTAATTCCTTAAAATCACAATAATCTTCTTTGCTGACAAAAACTCCATTAAAAGTCATTCCGTCAAAGTCATCATCTAGTTCATATCTAATCTCATCGTAAGTATCTTCGTAATCTATAAATTCAATATAAAACTTTTTCTCATTCTTAGAATACATCAAACTGACATAATCATTTATTTCATATTCTATTGTATTGTCATACTCAATCGACACATTTTTTTCATCTAAATCTACACCTTCAATAAATTTCATTTCTTTTGATGATTCTGCCATATTTCCTCCGAATTTTTTTGTTTTATAATAGATTGATTTTATTATCAAATCAAGCCAACTTGGAAGATAGTTGTTTGAGATAAGATTCATATTCTTCTTTAGTGGATTTAATAAAATGTAAACCTTTATTTCTTTCTCGTTCTCCATTTAATACTGATTTGACATGCTTATATCCTAATTTCCACCATTCTGTAGTTGTTCTTATTTCAGAAGTTTCTACACATTTTGCATAAATTATTTCTTTGGGTTTTAAATATTCATCATAGAATTTTTTATTTATATAAAAATCAAAATTTAATTTTTTATAATCTTCGTATTCTGATTTATCAACTTGAATGAAATGTAAATTATGATAATTAGACCTTTCGTGTATAGTCGAATCTAATGCTACAAAACCTAATAATTTCCATTCAGAATTTGAATGAACTTCATTAGTTTCTATACATTTTACGTATAGAATTTCTTTACATTTAGTAAGTTCTTGTCGTTTGTTAATTCTAATTTCTTTGTCAGAACAACTTTTGTTGTATTCATTGAAATCTGATTCACTAACTTGAATAAAATGCAAATTTTTACAAGTATTTAATTTATTTTTCAATACATCCATTACGCTTGAATATCCTAATTTATTCCATAAAGTAGTTGTATAAATTTCTCCACTTTCTATACATTTAGCATAGACAATTTCTTTTATTATTACTTCGTTTCTTTTTTCAAAATCTAATTTATCAAATTTATTTTTATATTCAATATATTCTTCTTTTGATACTTTTACAAAATGTTTACCTTTACATGACTTCGCTTTATGATTAATTACACTATATAATTCTTTATAACCTAAATTATTCCATTCTTTTATAGAAGCAATGTCGTTCGTTTCTATACATTTAACATAAATTAAATCTTTTGTTTGAATTTTTAATTTATCTTTTTCATTTAATTTACCATCTTTAATTGAAATTCCTTTTATATTCATGTTATCTAAGCATTCTTTATATTCTCCATTTTCCAATTTAACAACTTTAATGAAATGTTTTCCGTGACATTGTTTTGTGGTATTTAATATTGTATTTACCCACAAATAACCTAATTTTATCCATTCTTGATTTGAATGAATTTCGTTACTTTCTATACATTTAGCATACAGAATCTTCTCTTTGACTAATTCATTTGTTTTTCTTTTCAATTCATATTCTGTTTTATTTTTAATGCTTTTAAAATTCTCATATTCTTCTTTTGTGGTATATTCGAAATGTAAATTATGACATGATTTTTGTTTATTATTTGCAACTTCACATACATCGTGATATCCCATTTTAACCCATTCTTTAGAAGAATAAACTTCTTCACTTTCAATGCATTTTATAAATTTTCTTTTAGTACCAAAATATCCACCTTCACTCAGATTATATCCGTAATTTGAATCTGTAGCATGATAAATTTGAATTAAAAAAATTTCCCAATAATTTAAATCACTAGTTTCTTTAATTATCTCAAAAGAAAAATTATCAAGACCATATTTTCTAATTGCTCTATAAATTGGAATATTATATAGTTTTAATTTTTTATTAAAAGCAGAATATTTATGGTCATCCCATCTTTTATAAATATCAATAGATTGTCCAATATAAACCTTATGATTTATAAGATTTTCAATTTTATAAATTCCGCTTATGGGTTGATTTGAATTGATTTTATCAATAGAATTTCGTTCAGACATTTTGTTTATCTCTTGGTATTTAATTTATTAAAAATAAAAATAATTATCAACTCTCTTTTTCTCAAATTAAATAGTCAGTTTTATAAAATTATTTATATTTGATTATACCTTTACGAAGAAGGAAATTTATTACCGACAATGCGTGTTTTGAAAAATAACAATATCCTATATTTTTAGGAGATTCTAAATTATAGGCTTTTCCATAAAGAGCGTCATATTTAACTTGATTTGGAAAAGACCTCCAATAATCATCTCCACAAATCCCTAGAGACCTACTGCAAAAATCTCCAACATCAAGGTATTCCCCTCTACGTTTTATTTTATCAATTTGTTCTTTTATTGCTTTTTCCTTTTCTTTTGGTGGTAATTTATTATATTTCTTTTCTAATTTTTCTCTTGTTTCTTTATAGACACTTTTGATTTTTGATTGTGGAGGCTTTTGCCATTTTTTAAACGACCCTACTCTCCATATTATCTTACTATATTGGTAAGAATACTCGTTTTTATCACCATATGGTTGAATACATATGATAACATCATATTCGTGTCTTATAGTTCTTTGTTTTTTAGCATTTTTAGTTTTAATTGAAAGATAAGGTCTGTATTGTGGATATGAATATGATTTTACCAATAATCTCTCATAAGGTACTGTATAACGTCCTTCCTTATTTTTCCTATAAACAATACGTCTTTCGATATGGATTCTAGTTTTTACAACGTCTCGTTTCGCATATTCAAATCGATTATATGTATGAGGATTCAAATAAGTATATGTATACACATCGGCAATGGTCGGTGTTTTATTTGTAAATTCAATCATAGCGATTCAAATAGTTATTCTCCTCTATCCGCCAAAATTATTTCATCACACAAATCATCAATTTCATCTAAATCTTTCAAACCTTTAGCATATTTCAACAGAAACGCTTCTTCATATCCATCGTCAAACAAAATGTTTTTGTTAATCACCATGTCAAACAATTTATCATTTTTATAAACACAAGTTTCTATATAAGTCTGAACTTCATATTCATAATCGTCATCTTTAATGTATTCCAATCGAATTGGTGTTTTCATGTATAAATATGGAGGTTTAACCATTTTTTTTTATTTCTCCTTAAATTTATTTTTAAATTCTTCTCTCATTTTTTTAGCATATTCTCTCTGTTGACGCTTATGCTCCTCAATCTCGTCTTTATGCTCTTCTTTCCATTTTTCTTGAGATTCTTTTCTTTTTTGTTTTATAAACTCTTTATTTCGTAATATTTCCTCTTCATGTTTTTCTGCCCAATCTTCCATGTAATCTTTTTGTTTCTGTTTAAAATATTCTTTGGTTTCCGATTGAGTCATATAATGGTCAATTTGATTGGGTGGGGTATTTTCTTCAATCAATCTACCTATTTCTTTTATTTCATCAAGAGTATAAGAAGATAAAGGTCTTGAATAATCATTAATTAAAGTACAGAAAGCATTAAGAGAATCATATTCATAAATTGTTCCTCTCAATGCCATAGCAAGATAATAATGTGCTAAAACATGATACAGAATTCTCAACTTACATATGTTATCATTCGGTTTAAAAGTTTCGTCCAATTTTTCAATCGTATGATAACGATTCTTTTCTCCAATTATCTGTTTATAAATAAAACTTGGGAATAAATGATGATGATGAAATTTATCTGATTTACAAGGATTTATAAAACTCTGTTTATATATGTTTATGTAAGCATCCAAATATTGTTTACATTGTGGGTCAAATGAATTGTATTTGTCTTTAAACATTTCATTTATCTGTTCATCTGTATACATTTTAATTTTCTCCAATAAAAAGAGTGAACATTTTGTTCACTCTTTTATACCATATTTAATTATTTTGAAACAAGATTAAATCCAATATTATTTAACCAACTGCGAACAAATAAACAAAGTGTTAGTTAAATCTTCTGCCAAATGCATAGCATCAATATTATCACTCAAAAACTTATTATATTTATCAATAGATAAAGAACCATAAGAAGTTGTCTGAATTCTTATTTCAAATTTCTTTCTAGACTCAATATAAATCTTCGGTTGATATTCATCCTTTTGTGCATAAACATCACCAATTACGAGATTTTCATCAATATAAAACTCTCCATAATAACCATACTTTTTACAGAGTTTTTCTGCTTCAGTAAGTTCTTCTTTAAGAGCATCCATAAATTCAACATCTTTAAAATCTTCATCAGTTAAATGTACAACCATAATTCTATTTCTCCTATATATCAAAGATAGTTAAATAGTTAAAACTTTTCAAATATATGACAATTATTTACAAAATCCGTTTTATACATAGAAACTCCATCTAATTCAATAGAATTTCTCATACTTCTTCCACCATAACAAGCGTAAACTTTTCCATCTTTCATATAAACAGAATATTGTGTACCTTGAGCATAAAGACAAGCGTTAAGTCTATCTCTCTGTTTTCTGTCAGATAAACCTACACTTGTAAAAATAAATTTATTTTCATTAAATCCACGAAAGATTGCTTTTCCATTATAAATAAAGTCCACATGGTCACCCATCGCTCGAACTTTATCTATAGATGATAATTCCACTATTCCAATTTCATCTCTGTTCTTTCCGAAAAGTTCCCATAAAGTATCTTTCAAATCCATAAAATAAATCTCCTTACGATTATTATAATATCATAAGGAGATTTATCTGTCAAGTAAAATTATCAATTATTTAACTAAAGTTCACCAAATGTGAAATTCGCACTCGATGTATAAGGGTCAGCATACCAATCATTCTTCTTAGCAAGACGGTCTATTTCTTCTCTTACAAAACCTACATCATCAAACATATCAAGAGTTCCTTCAGAATCATAAACTACAAATATTTCATCTGTATCATCAAAACGATATTTGAAATTATACATTTTACCATACTTTTTAGTAAATCTTTCAGCATCGGCATCAACATAATGAATTTTCTCATCACAGAATTTATTAAGTTCATCTACAAACTTGGCTACATTCTTTTCATTGATTGGTTTTGCTGATTCTTTCAGACTTTTTCTTAATGATTTCTTTTTAGATTCTGCCAATGAAAAATCCAATGGATAAACATCACAAGTCAAATAAATAGCAAATCCAAAATTCCACATTTCATCTTGTTCATAAATATCACCATTAATTCTAATCATACACTCATCGTTAGACAAACTTTCAACATCACCCAATAATCCACCAATATCAAAAACAAGGTCAATTCTATTTCCTACAGAATTGTGAGCGATATGAAGTGCATTGCCGTCAAGATTTCCTAATCTTACTGAACGAACTGCTTTTTTAATTTCATCTTCAACCGTATCAACATCTGTGTCAAATCCTTCTGATTCAAATAAAGAATTCAACATTTTTTTATCTACAATTTTTCCATTGAAAAAATATTCAATATGATGAATGTTATTTACTACCCATTTACTCCAAGTAGGTCTATCAATTTCTTCTGTAATATCTTTATTTTTCAAATTCATAATTATCTATCTCCTATTTCACTGCAATACAAATGTCGCACAACTTACTGCGTTTGTTTATAAACCAATAATCAACTTTTTTATTCAACAAATAAGATTGTTGATTAAAAAGATTTTTAACGGTTGTATATTCTGCAAACCCCATTACATTCACTGCTTGATTTTCATCATCATATAATGCTAATAATTCACCAATCGTAATATCCATTTTTATCTCCTACGAAGCATACATTGTATATGTATGCTTAATAAATAGTTATTTTCAAATTACGGATTTTTTAAGATTTCTTCCACACTGTCTTTTTCATCGAAAAGTGTAATCTGATAATTTATCAAAGCATCAATAATCTCATTATTTTCTTTATCAAAATCATTTCTTGCGATTAATTCATCGTAAATTTTTCCATAACGATTTATATCTTTAATTGCGTTTTTTATTTCTTTATACAATTTCTCGATTTCATAAATAGGCGGATAATCATATAACATAATTTCTGCATAGATAGATTGAAGATTGTTTAATTTTTTAACAAAAGAGGTAACATTTAATTTTGTTTCTTCTAATATTCCATTGAGAGCGAGATAAGAAGAAACATCATTTCTCAAATCCAAAAGTTGAAGAATATATTTTCTAACTAAAATCTTAATATCTTTCATAAACTTATCCTCAATGAATATTTCTATCTATAAGATATCATTTATTATCTGCTTAAAATCTCCTCTTTAAGATAGTTATAAGATACACGAAAACAAATCATTTGTCAAGGAAAATTATCAATAAATTTTATAACTATTTATATTATGGAAAAATTAAAAGAAAAAGCACAAATGGAATTTAATTGCAAAACAATAGAGCAACTCATTGAAGTTCTTGAAGACATAAGAACTGTTATGGGAGATGATGTACGAGTGGGTAGAGTGAATACACTCAAACCTTCCATAAATGTACAATTATTTAATTACAACGATGCTATAGTTGTTCTGAATTAAAAATCAAAAATATCTTCTTTAGAATTATCAACATAATTTCCATTATGTTCTATTCTGTTCTTCGCTATCTCAAAATATTTAGGGTCTATTTCACAACCTACGAAATTCCTATTCAACATTTTACTTGCTATTCCGCAACTTCCAATCCCCATAAATGGGTCTAAAACTGTTTCACCTTCATTGGTTGAGTTTTCTATAAGTATTTTCATCAATTCAATCGGTTTTTCTGTATCATGTAGATTGTTTCCGTTTTCATCTTTGAGTTTCTTGATTGGAATAGAAAGAATGTCTGATGTACCACAATTATTAATTGGTCTGTCACCACCTTTACGGAACAAACAAATATATTCAAATTGATTCATATAATAACGACCACAAATTTTATTCTGTTTATCCCAAATTAGACACTTTACAAAATGAAAACCAACTTTAGTTGCTTCATTCAACATTTCTTGTAAATTAAGATTATTTATCATGATATAACAATGGGTTTTGTCTTTCAGAATACGATAAAAATGCGGAAGATAATCCGATGGTTTAATCGAATTATTTTCAAATATTTTTCCGCTCATTGCCAATTTACTTGTAACATATCCACCCATACTACCGCTATTTCCTCTACTCGTTACAAGATACGGCACATCACTACAAATAAGGTCTATAGAATTATCAGCGACCTCCCCCATTACCTTCAAACAATCTTCGTTATATAATTTTATCTCAGACATTTAATTCTCCTTATACCCTAATTCAAAGATTTCCTTACTTTCAAGTTTCTTTACAAAATCTTTCATATTGTCTACTAACTCGTCTGAAATCCCGCAAGCATTCTCATGACCCTTGCAGTAGTTTAAATCCAACAAATTAAAATCTTCACGACTTCGCAAACTTATTTTCGGATTTTCTTTATCATAATTATTTATACAAATTACATATGTGAGTTTTTTATACTTCACTAAAAGTCGATTACAGATTGCAGAAATTTTAGAATTACAATGAAACACACAGAAGTAATTTCCTTTTGAATCTTTTCTTGTGCTTATCTCTTTTGATGCATTATTTACAAGACCTTCGAACAACTGATTTTCTTTTGAAACATCAGCATTGATTTTACTTTGTTCAAGATTATTAAAAAAGAAATGGTCGGCATTCTGCATTTTCCAAAGCATGTTGTTTATAAAGAATTCAAAACATTTGAAACGATTCTCTTTTTCCCAAAATTTACCAGTACAGTAGAGCAATCTGTTTAAGGCTTCAGCATTACTCCATAATTCATCATTCTGTCTGTACAAATCATAAGTGTTTGTCAGATTTACAATATGTTCTACAATAGAATTTGTCTTATCTTTATAACCATTTTCCATAAGATAATCATAATATATCTTTGTGCCACATCGGTCGTTATCAAAGATGTACTCAACTTTAGGATATAATTTACACCATTCTTCAATTTCTTCCTTTACTGCAAGGTGATGGTCTAAAATTAGAACATTCATTTGTTTTTCTTCAATTATTTTGCGAATTGATTCAGACGGAGTAAAATCGACATAAACTACATTTTCGTATAATCCACTTTGTACAGATTCAAATTCCAATTCTTCTCCATAGTTTGTGGAAATAGATTTTGCGTAGTTTATGTTAAAGAATTTGTTGAGAATATATGGTATTTCTCCATCAAGGTCACTTAACAGTGGGTGACAAAAATATAATTGTCACCCACAAACTCCTTATTATTTAATTTAATCATAATTCACTTCCTTATTTGTTTAATTCAAAACAAGAGTAATATAAGTTAAATTATTTTTCAAGACTATTCTATATATTTCCAATGCATCGAATTAGCAAATTCTCTTCTTCCTAAAACACATTCATTTATTAAATTTTTAGGAGTATTAGTTTCTTTATTTGCTTCACTTAAAGATTTATAAATTTTATTAGTTTCCACGCAAAGAATTCTTTTTCGTTTTGTTAATCTAATCCAATGATAACCTTTCCACATTCTAGTGGGTTTATCCAAAATACCAACAGGAAATGATTTCATTTTAGAATCACCTTTATATTTTTCAAACGCTTCTTTACATGTATCAAATATTTCCTTTGTTTCGACACATTGTATTCTCATAGCGGATGGATTAGCACCACCTTTTATTTTATTTTTATGTTCTTCTGTATGAGGTATTCCTTTCTTACCTTTATGTAATTCCGATAAATGTTTCTTTTCTTCTTCAGTTCTATGACGACCAAACATATTGTTGCCTTCACCTTTCATACTATCTCGATATTTTTGTTCCGCTTCAGTTAATCCTTGTTCATCTATTCGTTTTCTCATTTTTTCAGAATGTTCTTTAGCCAATTTTTTCTTTTTACTTTCAGAAAAATTACGATAAATTTCTCTTCGTATTTCTCTATAATTTTCTTTTTCTTCTTCCGTTCTAATTGGAGAACCATAAGTTCCGCCACATTCTATATTATATCCAAAATTATCATCCGTTGCATGATAAATTTGAATCAAGAAAATTTCCCAATAATTTCTATCGTATGTTTCTTTGATAATTTCAAATGAAAAATTTTCAATCCCATATTTTTCAAAAGCACGTTTTAAATGTTTATTTGTTTCACCACTTTTATGTTGATTAAATCGAGATTTAATATCTTTAGATTGTCCGATATAAACCTTATGATTAATTAAATTTTCAATTTTGTAAATTCCACTAATTTTCTTTTTCATGAAAAAATTCTCCTATTTGTTTTAATTTTCAAGTCATTGCGAGTGACCATATGTTAAATAGTTAATATTGAAAACAAATAGTTCATTTTCGAATTTAAAATAAAAACAAGAGAGTTAGATAAGAAAAGGAGATTTTCTCATCAATAGGCTCGCAACCTACTGTCCTCTCAATAAAATCAATATAAAATAGTTGAAAATTATTTTTCTTCTTTTTCCAACTCCCTAATTCTCTTATCGCAAATTTCAATTATCATCTGATAATCTGAAACACGATTACTTGTGTTAGGATAAAGAATTCTACTCAAAATAATTTTATCATCATCAGTCAAATTATAATCAGCAATCATTTCTTCAAAAGTAACATCTTTTGGTTCAAGATTTTCAATAGGAAAAACATTTTCGTTATTTTGGAACTGCCTAATTCGTTCGAGTGCAATGTGTTTCATTTTTTTGTAATCGAGAATTCTTGGGTCTGTAGATTTTTTACGAAGAGTTCTTTTGATTATATCAGCATCCCAGGGATTTAATCTAAACAAAATCCAAAAACTCCATGACTGAAATTTATGCTTACTGTAATCTGACGCTCCACAATTATAACTTCTTACATCATTTACTTCATTCATATTTATTCCTCCTTTTTCAAATCAATCACACATTCTACATATTTAGGTTTATCTATTTCAATCCCCATACCTTTGGCAAGAAGTTTATTGTCTTCCCAATTTTCAGCAGTCACATTAATTCTGATGATTCTATTTTCTTCATCTTCTTTTGTAGTTTTGTCTTCATATTTCATCAAACAAATCACCTTCTTCAATATCATAATTGTACCATAAGCATTCACTTCTGTCACTATTAGAATTCGGAGAATTGTATTTATACAAATTCCAACCATTATCCACCAACTTATCATAAATTGGATGCTCATAACCACTAATCAAAAATTTTCCTTTTCCATTCAAAAGCATATTCACAAAATTTTCATGCTCTTCATCTGACATTTCACATTCATATTCCGTTCCGCTACTTCTAGTATCATGAACATATGGTGGGTCGAGATAAAAGAAAACATTTTTATCATCATACTTTTCAATCAAATCAAAAATATTTCTGTTTTCTATGATTACAGAACTTAATCTGTTATGTACTTCTGCTAATCCATCTATAGCAGAAAGATAATCTGAAACTGATTTACTCATATTTCTTCTAACAAGTAATGTTACCGAAAATCCCCCGACACTGTTAAAACTTGAACGATTTACGTAAAAATATTTATATGCTCTATCCAACAAAGATAAATCATCTCTTTTCAAATCTTCGATAAACTCTTTTCTTATATTAGAAGAATAATATGTTAAATCCAACTTTTCTTTCATCTGTTCAAAAAGTTCCTTGTCTGAAAGAACCTTGAACAAAGAATACACATTTTCACCTAAATCATTGTAGATTTCCAATTTATCTCGTTCTTTTGCAAATAGAACAGAAGCACCACCACCAAATCCTTCTATATAAACAGAATAATCTTTTGGAAAATGAGAAATGATAATATCCGTCATGTAGGATTTACCACCATAATATTTAATCGGACTATTCAAATTTAATTTCTCCCACAATGTTTATATATTTTAATGAACTTATTGGATTTTCTTCATCTTCCAAATAAGGCAAATATTTCTCCATTGTATTTAATATTTCGTACATTAAATGTTTGTCTATGCATTTATAAATAATTGTCTGACAAAATAATTCCATTTCTGTAATAATTTCTTTAGGAAATTTTGGCATTTCAATTAATTTCCCATTAATATACCAATTTATACAAATTTCGCTATCTATAGAATAAACACAAACTTTCTTATTTTCATAAGTTGCCGTATAAATCGTTATCGGTTTATTGTCGATTTTTACAGTTTTTAGCCAAATTTCATATTCTTTATTCATATTATCTCCAATAATTGAAATACAAAGGCAAAAGAATCATAGTACCAAAAATTAAATTAGATATTACTTTTGAAATCAAGACACAAATTATAGCAGTCTTTCCTTCTACCTTAAAATCAATGTTCAAAACGATACATATAAATCCGATAACAACACAAGCAATTTCTAATTTATTCATTTTATACCTCTTTTATATGTTTTTATTTTCCATAAAAATCCTTAATTAAGCAATTCATCATAATTAATGTTTCTTTCCTTGCACCAATCTTCAAGATTATTTTCCACCCATTGAATTAACTCGCAAGCGTATACATAATTTGGGGAAATTGATTTTGCACCTTCAATAATATTATTAACCGTTTCACATAAATTTGAACAATTAAACTCTTCTTCCAAAAACTCATAGATTTCATCATACGCTCGATATTCATTAGATTCTATTCCAAATCGGAATTTATCTTCAATTACATCTTTAATTTCTTCATCAAGTTCATCGTAGTTTTCAACTCCATACAAATCACACACATATTCTTTTACCAATTCTTCAACTTTTTCTTCATCTACATCACTTGGATAAATCGGATAAGAACTTGCTTCACACTTTCCACTCCAATAATCAGTATTTATATAATCACCTTTAAAGAATGTGAAGATGTGACATATATCTCTACCGAAAACATAAGTTCCCATATCACCACTATAAAACAATTTGTTGTCCGCAAAAATCAAACGAACAAAATATGTTTTATCATCACGATTTTCATTTTGATATAATTTTACAGTGAGAATATTTCCTTGCTTTTCAATGTCAATTATTTTATATCTTTCAGCAAGTTCTTCCTTAGTCATTTTCTAACTCCTTCAAAAAATCTTCTATTTCTTTAATATGTTGCATAAAATCCTCTTCTCTTGCATGATAAGGATAATCCAACAAATATTCAATTATTTTCTTTGTTTTATCTTTTAATTCTTTAACCTCGTTGTTTTTGAAATTTTCAAGTTCATAATATTTCATCTTTTCATCTTCAAGAAATCCTTCTAATTTACCATTTTCTCGATTAAGTTCTTGAATATTATTTTTTAATTCCACATTTTCTTGTTTGAGTTCTTGCACATAAACTCTATAAACATAATTATATATTTCAGAATAAGATTTTTCATAATACATCTTTAATGAATCGGCACTACAATTTTTCAAATAAGTTCCATCATTATGAGGAAGTCTACATCTATTATCATATTGAACACAAAAAATACAAGGATTTTCTTTCTTTAATCTTTGATATATTTCATCATATTTTTCTTTAGTCATTCTTCGATAATTCTCCTAATTCTTTCTTTAACTTCCTCAACAGTTATTCCATCATTTGCCTTATTAAACACTTCTCGACAAACAATAGGAAAACATCTGTCACAAAAATCCCTATCTTCATAAATAAAGAGTTCTATTTCTTTACCACAACATAAACATTTCTTTTTAATTTTTTCTATTGGCATATAAACTATATCATTTCTCATCTTTTAACCCCAAATTTATTAATCTTTGCTTTGCTACACCTAAAGATACATTAAAATATTCAGCAATCGCTTCCCAATTTCCATTCTTTTCTTTAAATACTCTTCGCACCTCTTTTTCGGGCATAAGAAAAGCATATGCAAAAGTGTTTGCTTCTTTTTCTTGTTCTTCCGTCCAATTCATATTTTATTCTTATACATCCACCGTTAAAACATATTTATCGCCATAATTTTTCGAATCATAATGAGCGATAAAATATTTTACTTTCTTTTTCAAATACTTTTCAATATCAGCATCATCCCAAAACGAATTAAAAACAATAATATCTTTTTTAAATACTTCCAAAATAATATCATCTATATTTAATGATAAATGTTCTATAAGTTGTCGAATATTTAATTTCATATTTGCCACCTTCTTTTATATTCTCCTTTATCTTCATTAGAATACATACCAAACCAATTTCGATAAGATACAATAATTGTATAAGATTATATAAATTTATATAAAGTTTGATAATCTCTTATAGAATTCTTGCTAAAAACCGCATAATTACATAAATCTAGCGGAAATCGATATCTTACTTTCGATTTTTTAACTTTATCATAAAGTTCTTGGAAACTAGAAAACTCTCCACTTATACCCAATTCTTCCAACGACTGAGCATAAACTTCTTTGTCTTCATCAAAGTTTCCAAAAACAATATTTTTCTTTTGTTCTTTATCTTTTAAAATATATTGATGATTAAACTCATAACCTCTTCGAGAAATTTCGATTGATGATAAACAAGGGTCAAATAATCTCTCATCTCTATAAACTAAATTTCCAATAAAGGATGAATAATTTGGAATTACTTTCAAAATCTTAATTTTATCAACTTTGCATAATTTTTTAAGAATGTTACAAAATCTATTTCTACACCATTGTTGGTTACAAAGTCTATTAAATCTTTTCCCTTTTCCATTATCTTTTGATGGAATTGTTAAATCTTCCATGACAAAGTTTTCACATTGATAATGATTTGCGATTCTTTCCAATTTATGAGCAATATCAGAAATTTCATAATTTCGTTTATTTATTATATATTTTCTTTCTTTTGATTCTGATGAAAATCCTTTTCCTTTTAATGAATCATCATAATCATTCAAATCTTTTAGAGAAATAGCACCTTTATCTATAATTTTATAATTCTCATCAATCCAATCAATTACTGTATATCCTACATAATTAGGATTCATATCAATCGCAAAATATCTATCTTTGATTTTTTCAGAGATTATTCTTTCTGATTTTAATTTATTCAAATCAAAACCTATATAGACGTATTCCAAATCTAATTTGAAATCGATTGGAATCTTCTTTTGAGATGCTAAATCTGAAAGTTCCAACAGATATTTTTGATAATTTTTACTAGGATTTATTTCTAAAAGAAATTTTTCATTTTGATTAGGTTTGAATATAATATGATTATCCGTAATTATTGAGAATTTTCTATTTCCTTTTCTATCCGATTGACCCACCGAATAAATAGGTCTTAATTTCTTTAATTGAAATTCTTCTTTGGATATTTTATTTTGGCATCTATCGATAAACAATTTCTTTCCACCAAAAATTACTTTGTCATTATGAAGTAATGTTTTCGAATCAAAAATCGCTGAATTCTTAAAATGAGAATCCACAAAAATATTATTTATTGATTTTTGCAATTCTGTAATTTCTTTTGTTTTTAATTTATCATTTTCATGAAGACGATTATATGTAAAACGAAAAACATTATTATAATTTTTAATGTATTCTAAAATTCGAAATTTTGAATTTTCATCTGTTGAGTATTTTAATTTTAATGTAATTTGATTGTTTTCATTATTTTTCATTTTCTAACTCTTTTCTCAACTTAATTATATAATATTATATATAATTAAATCAATTATATCCAAGTGTGTGGCACATCAACCTCTTTCTTTTTCAGTAATTTCTATCATATTCATTCCTCATAGGCAAATTTATTTTTCTCCAATAATCTGGTTCATCTATCTTATTCCAATAATCACGTTCACACGAATTGTTTTCATCAGAACTGTACCAACGAACTAATTTTTTCATCTAGTTCACCAATCTCATAGTACCATCTGACCTTGAAAACATCCCATTTAGGTTCATCCTTATAATACCAAATATACAATCCTTCTACCCACTCACCCTCGTTTGGCAAATCTTTATAATTTTCGTTCAAGTTATGCCATTCATTTTCAAACATAATTTACTCCTTATAAATATCCTCGTTCCTTTGCATATTCTGAAAAATGTTCAATTCTGTGTCGAGGGTGATTATTTATGTCTAATACCGCATAGTTATTAAAACAATCATTACAAATACAAAGGTGCTTACGTTTCCTTATGATACCATAATCTATATGCACATCGGTAGACTTTATAATTCTTTTACATTCTGTGCAAAACATCTTAATCTCAAACATATTTACTCCTTATGAATAATCCCAATAAACTTTATCTTCTTTATTCAAGATAGAATCAACCAAAGAATCGACAAATAAATCACAAGCCATTTTACAATTTTCATATACTTTTTCAAAAGTATCATCTTCATAAAATTTATAACCTTCTACAAATTTTGTTTTGAGGTCGCTATTGTAATAAACTATGATTAAATCATTTTTCAAACTTTGAATAATTGTAGCCAACTGTTTAATTGAAATATGTTTATCTTCATGAGGAATATCATCTATATCGATACCATCTTTAATTTGTGAAACATGTTTAACCATATCAAACATTATGTGAGATACACCTTTGCAAGTGCTATCAGAACAACCTATTGAAAAATCTCTTCCCATGATTTAATCTCCTTATTTTCCCAAATTATCAAATAATTTTTTTGTAAACTTTTCAGTTTCCCATTTAACTAAAAATTTCCATGCCATTATATCTTTTTCAAGAATAGGAACAACAATTGAATAATCAGAAGCAATACTGTCTTTTCTTTCAATCAACTGATAATGATTATTGTTTACAAATTTATCTTCTAAAATTTTATAACTAATCATAAAATCTCCTCATTAATCCTTTATTTCACCATTTCGACATTTCTGCAAAAATTGATACACTCTATTACACCCATTCTCACGCATATATTCTGACAAAATGTCATAATCTAAATTATTATCATTCCATTCATCAACACAATATTTCCAATATTTATTGGCAAGTTCATTACACGTATTACAAGTATAATATTTGAAAAATTTACCGTCTTGTTTTCCTTTATGAAAATATGCAGAAAATCCTTTTGGAATTTTTCTTCCACATAATTCACACTGATGAATTTTTCTAATTGAATTTATTCGTTTTTCTTCATACAGTTCAAGCATAATAACAACCCATCCTTATTTCAGCAAATAACCAAATTTATCTTCGATAACTTTCCATTCATCTTTAGGAATTCCACCACAATCATACTTTTCTTGAAGATTGAAAAGACACTGTTTCAAATATCTTTCGTTGTGCCAATCTGTAAAAAGAACTCTTTCTAAAGAACCACCAATCAATGATTCATTTGGGTCAGCGAACTTTTCAAAGTTAGAAAGAAAATTATTCATTGCTTTTTGTGAAACTTTATAATTTCTTCGTTCCATTTCAGAAATAACCAATCTAGTATATTCCATAAAATGAACAAATTCATAATCCATTATTTTATTTACAAGAATATGATTTGGTGTTCCATTATCAGCAATATTTTTTGCAATACAACAACATTCCCGCCACTGAGAAATTAACTGTAATCTTGGAAGATATGGAATAAGGGTCTTATGCCAGCATCTCATTTTATTCACTCCTTATGTTCTATCTTGTATAAAATATCATAACACAAACTATCCAATTTATCTGCTTCTTGATTATATCCAAACTCTTTTGTAAGAGTTATAAGTTTTTGAGCCAAATCATCAAATTTATCAATCATTGTAATTTTTTCAAATTCATCAAGTTTTCTACACCTTCACATAAAAATCTATTATCTCCATCATGTTCACCAATATTCTCTTTATGAATTTTGTTATCTAAAAAATAAAAATCATCTTTCATATTCACCCCCTCCAACATTTATGCTTCTCTCCAACCTATTATATCTTCGATTGGCTCTGCTGAAAACGAAGTGTAATCATCATTATCATCGATATCAATGAATACCTCTTCTGAAGTTCCATCTTTATAAAAGAAAATATAAGTACCATCACACCAAGGAAAGTCACTTTTATCTTTAACTTCATGCATTCCGATTTTAGAATGGCTCTTACCTTCATCTATAGGAACAACTTTTTCAACTATCCAATCATAATCCACATTTTCTTGGGTATTTTTCAAAACAGTTTCAACATAAGTTTCCACTTGTTCTAAGGTATCAAATCTTACCTTAAAATCATCAGCATAATTCATATCATTATAAAAACGTGAAACTTTAATAATAAAATATTCTTTTTGCATAATTTTACTCCTTGTCTCATATACAAGGAGAATATCACACGTTTATTCAAATGTCAAGAAAAATTATTAAATTTCTGAGTCAGTTTCTTCTTTTACCTTTTCTTCAACAACCTTATTCATAATTTCATTTCTATGCTTAATCACATCTTCCATCATTTTGTCTGTCTTCTTATCAAACTCTTCCGCAATTTCATCAATAGAATCTTCTTTCTTTGCCACCAAATAAGGAATGATGTTATTAATCAATGCTGATGATAAAATTGTGTGAGCGTTCTTTGGTTCAGCCTTACCAAATGAAAGTATCATTCTACTTGCAAAAGCGTTTTCAATAAGATATTTTTCTTCATCTTCCTTTTTACAATCTTTCAATCCTTGAAAGAAAGCCACTACTGTTGCAATTGCCTTTTCTTCTTTTTCTGTAAGTTTGATGTTTACTGTTTTATCCATAATAAATTCTCCTCAAATAATAATTAAATTATTACGTATTTTGAAATAATTTGCAACCATGTTTTT
>Ga0310697_10002656_pt1 | contig 18734 bp, 32 predicted proteins | sample 172DNAGHGlowgp2_FD_203883 | JGI IMG/M metagenome (GOLD analysis project Ga0310697, IMG submission 203883) | Sheep rumen microbial communities from Palmerston North, Manawatu-Wanganui, New Zealand - 1728 DNA GHGlow gp2 (v2) (version 2) | ecosystem: Host-associated > Mammals > Digestive system >... | reverse complement strand
TCTCGGGTGGGATACCATTTGACTTCTTACATAAATTCTGATATAATATTTATAGAAAGAACGGAATCCACCCGATATGGCTGTGGCTACAAGGTGCGGAAGGGTGGCGGTAGTATTACGCCTCAATCGGCGAAACGATGTGCCGATTCAGGATGAAATAAAGCATAATAACGCAAGAGAGTAATACATGACGTAAGTATTTAATTGATAGAGAATGTAGCCGTGCTTCTGGCGGTGCGTTACCGACATAATATGGACACCAGATTTATTTGCCGTTTTAGCTCAGTTGGTAGAGCACTCGGCTTACATCCGAGCGGTCGGGAGTTCAAGTCTCTCAGACGGCACCAATACAGTAGGCACGACTCTGTATAAAGAAACGTGTTCTTCTCTTCGGGGCGACGAAGACCAGGTGAGGTAGTCAGGCTCACCATACGGTGAAATCCCGTTATAGCTAGTAAGCTGCTCAATGGAATAGTAAGATTCGTCTTATGCTTACTAGCTGAACCGCGTAAGCGGAGTTTTAAGGATTGACGCGGGTACTGCGACAGTGCCAATTCATGGCCAGGTAGCTTAAAGGGTGAGAGCAACGGACTGAAAATCCGTGGAGGGTGACTCGACTCCACCCCTGGCCACCAATTCCGCATTGCGGTTAGGCACACACCAGCAATTTTCTTTTATACAAGTATTGGATGATATATAGAAAATTGAACTGCCAAATACTAAAAGCTGTTGCTATTAAGCAAAACGAGTGCCTAGAAAAAAAGTTGATACTTAATCAAGCTTTTAGTATTTGGTATTATCTATCGGTATAGTTCAACGGATAGAACATGACACTTCTAATGTCATTATCTGGGTTCAATTCCTAGTACCGATGCCACTTGTGGGCTTATAGTTCATCTGGTAGAACGCATCCCTTGCAAGGATGAGGTGCCCGGTTCGAGTCCGGGTAGGTCCACCAAGTATGGGAATATGGCGCAATGGTAGCGCAAGAAACTCTTAATTTCGAGGTTGCAGGTTCAAGTCCTGTTATTCCCACCATTGGGTAGCATTAAGTTCGCGGCTTAATGAGATTAAGGTGCTCCTACACCGGCCATTATTAATAATATCATAGGAGTGATAATTATGAATACTATAACAATTGGCGATATTGGCGAAGCCGTTGCTATTACCGAATTTACTAAAAAGGGCTGTATTATTTCAAAACCATTAAGTGGAAATGCTAGATATGATTTGATTATTGAATATAAAAGCAAATTGTATCGTGTACAAGTAAAGACTACAAATGATATTAAAGAAGAAACAAAAATGATATTTTCTACTAAAACGACTAATTATAATAAAGGTAGTTGGCAAAGTGTAGGATATTCTTCTGATGATGTAGACATTTTCTTTTTATATTGTTTAAAAAATAACTGGTGTGGCTTATATTTTGGAGAAGAAAATGGCGATTTTGTTAAAGAAATTACTATTAGAACACAATTGCCAAAAAACAATCAAAGTAGAAAAATTCGATTAGCAGATGAATATGCTTTTGAAAATCAATTTTTAAAATTATGATTTGTTCTAGTCTGGGTTCGAATCCCAGGTGGAGCACCAGACGGTACGAAAGCACGGCACCAAACCCAAAGCAGCGTCATGAACTGTACAGTGCCTTGTGTGTTTCCTATTTCCACAAGTAAAGCTAACAAAAATAGGTCGCGAGCTCCTATAGGCTAATGGATAGACCATCGCGCTACGGACGCGACAGTGAAGGTTCGAATCCTTCTGGGAGTGCCAATTATGGGTCAGTATACCGTAAGTAGTAGCGGGGCAGACTGTAAATCTGCTGTTTTCGAACTCGGGTGGTGCAACCCCATCCTGGCCCACCATAACTAGACACATACAGCAATTTTTTCTACTTTTAGCGCAGTATAGTTGAAATTAGATTGTGTCTAGATTTAGGAGTTTGGTGTAACGGTAGCATACGCGGCTCCAACCCGCTTGGTTAGGGTTCAAATCCTTAAACTCCTGCCATGCCGCATTAGTTCAACGGCAGAACAGTACTCTCGTAAAGTACATATATTTGTTCAATTCAAATATGCGGCTTATAACGTTCTGTAACTCAGTTGGTATAGAGTGCCATCCTGATAAGATGGAAGTCGCTGGTTCAAATCCAGCCAGAACGACCAATAAGGTTCACCCTGTAATCCTCCTTAATCGCGAAAGGGAAAAGGGCCTGTTGCAGCTAATAATATGAGAATAGTAGAGCTTATATTATGTATTTGCAGTATGTAAATGCCGGGAGTTCTCTTGCCCCGTAAGGTAGTCCGGAATACACACAAGATTCGCTCGGTAACTAGATTTATCGTTAATAGAAGCCATAAGGACAAATCTAGCGGAAGTCGTCCTCGTTAGTGGTGGCCACGAGCCCGTGCGTGAATAATAGGCGGTGAGGTCTGTGCCAACCAATAGTAGCAAGAGGCACAAAAGTTTCTTGGAGTATACACAACGCGAGTGTTAACTCCTTTACAATGTTCCTCGCGGTGAAATCGAGTGGCGGCTCGGATGGATTGAGGCCCGGAAGATGCCAATAGGAGAAGAAACCGCGAGATTTATCGGGAACTAGCTCAGTAGGTCAGAGCGGCGGCCTTATAAGCCGTGTGTCCTGGGTTCGAGTCCCAGGTTCCCGACCAACTATTTATGTTAAGGAGAATAGCGTGGCGCTTGAAATCATTCAACATGGGTATAATCCATACCGTAAAACTTGCCCATCCTGTAATTGTATTTTCACTTTTTCTAAAGCAGATATAATTAAATTAGGTTCTAGAGCAGTACCAAAAGAAGGAATTAAATGTCCAGAATGTAAATATTTGATTAAATGGCTTAAAAGCAATAATTCGCGCTAGTGGGAAATGATTATCCGAATCTGCTTATCATAAAGGAGAACATTACATAAGTAAAAACTATTCGGAGATTAGAATGAATGAATAAGTATAAATTTGGCCGCCTTACTTTTGGCACAATCCTCACCATAGTAATGTTTTTCAATGGTTTTGGAATTAATACTTGGCAATTTTGGGTAGTTTATGGCTGTGCGTGGATGATGTCTTTTATGACCTTTTTGGAGGATTTTAGTGGATAATAAGCGTCCTTACCGAATCAGCAAACGGCGTGGTCTGCAAAACCATTGTTAAGCGGGGCAGCACCGCTAGGACGCTCCAATAAAAATGAGTTAAAGGAGAAAAGAAAAAATGGTAGGTATTTTTTTTGGTTTAATTGTTCTTGTGGCTGGTTTTGTCGCGGCGTCAACCGTATTTAAGGACAGAACAAAGAGAAATGGTGATAAAGTAAGTCACGCTTCACAACGAACACTACTGCGCGTTATTAGTGCAATACTTGCAATTTTATGTGTAGCTTCATCTTGTGTAGCAACAGTCCACACAGGTTATACTGGAATTGTAACTAAGTTTAATCAAGTTCAAGACTATACTTATGAAGCAGGATTACATTTTAAGTCACCTTTTGTACGAGTAATTGAAATGGATAATCGTGAACAACGTGCCCAATTCCAAATGGAAGCATTTTCTGCTGATATTCAGGAAGTACAAGTAATAGGCTCTATTAATTATTCTATTGACAAGACTACTGCTATGCGACTTTATAAGGAAGTCGGCACTTCATATGATTCCGTTCTAATTGCCCCTCGTGCGCAAGAAGTCTTAAAGGCAACTTTTGCTAAGTATACCGCAGAAGGACTAATTGCTAATCGTCAACAATTATCTTCAGAAATTTATGATGCTCTAAAGGCCGATTTGGAACCACAAGGTATTAATATTATTTCCATATCTATTGAAAATATTGATTTTACCGACGCCTTTACTAATGCAGTAGAAGCCAAGCAAGTTGCTACACAAGAAAAGCAACGTGCACAAACGCAGCAAGAACAAGCTACTATGGAAGCAGAACAGGCCGCAAAGCGTAAGAAGATTGAAGCAGAAGCCGCGGCAGAAGTAGCTAAGGTGCAAGCAGACGCAGATGCATATTCTACACAGGTGAAGGCGGCCGCGGAAGCAGAAGCTAATGAAAAAATCAATAAGTCTCTAACCGAAGAACTTGTAAATTATCGTCAAGTCCAACGTTGGAATGGAGAACTTCCGCAATTTGTTGGCGGCGGTTCCACTATTCCTATCTTAAACATGGGCGAAACTACTGAAACTACGAATTAATATAAATACTTATAACGCACGGAAAACCGTGCGTTTTTTCTATTTGACTTCTAGTAGAAATTATAGTATAATTATTTTAGAAAGAGAAAAGGAGAGCAAAATATATGTCTATTGTTTACGCCATTACTACCCCTTTGAAAAACATCGTTGAAACTCGCACGAATATTACTAATTTTGAAGAACGAGAGCACGGAATTTATTTTATTTGGGAAGGAAGTAAACAGTTTATAAATTGGAACGTTTTGGTTACCTATTCTCTTGTGGAGGAAAATAAAAATGACACTTGACGAATGTAGAGTGGAAACTCAAAAGCACATAGAAAAGGTGCGTAAGTATATCCGCTTTTTTACTGATAGATTAACTACTCGTGGCGTAGAGCATGATGCCGCAAAACTTGAATCTCCAGAGGTTGAACTATTTGCTGAACATACTGAACAACTTGCCACATTAGAATATGGCTCACAAGAATACAAACAAGCATTAGAAGCTCTAAAGCCAGCTTTAGAGCATCATTATGCTACTTATCGTCATCATCCAGAACACTTTCCTAATGGCATTAATGATATGAACTTGATTGATTTAGTAGAATTAATGGCTGACTGGAAAGCGTCTAGTGAGCGTCATAATAATGGAAATCTTTTAAAAAGTATAGAGATTAATTCCAAACGGTTTGGCATTAGTAATCAATTGACACAGATATTGCTAAATACAGCAAAGATTATGGAAGAACATGAATAATAAACAACAATTAACTCACGATTTTATAAAGTTCGTAATGGAAAATTATGGAATACAATTAACTATGACTGAATCAGATGCAGAAACATTTGAAACTTTATTTCCTGATTTAGTTGAAATATTGGAGGAAGAAAATGATACAGATTAATTTATTTGGATTTTTATTAATTGGCGCGATAGGATATATATTTGGATGGTTCGCGCGCGAAGTATATGAAAGGAGAAATATAAATGATAACACATAATGATGGTTCTATTGAAATTGAAGCAGAAGATATTCATATTCCAGAGTCAGAAGTAGATAGTATCATGCGTAATTTTCTCCATTCGCGTGATGTAAAGACTATTGAAACTAAAATTGAAGATTTAAAGCAGACTCTTTTGTCATTAGAAAATAATAATAATCGCCTACAAAAGCGTTTCAATGAAATCTATGAAGAAAAATGGAAAGATAATGAACTCATGGAAATGAAGCAAAAGATGGAGCGCGCAATTCGTGAACGAAGTTATGGTTTCCCACTAACCGAAGAAGAACGAAACCGCTCCTATGATTGGCAGCGCAAGCATGATTCAGAAGTTCATTCTAATCCAGAAGGTTATCATGGAGCATCTGGCGGCGGCTTCTCATACACTTTCTATCCTACTGGACTAGGCACTACTTGTGATTGCTTTTGTAATCAATGTAAGGCAAGAGCGATTCGTGAGGCCGGCGCAAAGTGGTATGATAGATGTAAGGAACTTGGCGGTGTTTGTGAAGTCGTGGGATGGGAGGCTTTCTAACTTATGATACAGCCTTATGAAACATTAAAGAAAAACACCATAGTCGGTTATAAATTAAATAATGATAAATATTATAGACGCGGGAAAGCTTTATCTGTAATTTTAACTGATAATGGTATAGATGTAAGCGTTGAAGATATAGATACACATTATATGTATACTGTACCATATAATGAATTAATGATTATCAAGCCATTAGATGACTTTGATCGTGAATGTATAATGTCAATTGAAGAATTTATGGAATCAGTTGAAACCGGATATATAACCGACTATGATGGTAGTGGTAATTATAGCGACGGAGAATATCGGTATGGCAGAGTAGACTTTCATCCCGGTTTTCTTAAAAATGCCGCTAAAAAATATAAGTATGTGTGTTGGTATAATAAATGAAATTTATTTGGGATGATAATTTATATGACGCGATGAAAGATGTATATGATTATGCTTATCGCGTTTTCTTTGGAAAGGCTCCAATAGATGTTATATATCGCATGAACTACGGTAGCAAAGGTGCGGAGCAAAAAGTTTTACAGTATATTTGGGATACCTATATTGAACCGAAAGGAGAAGAAAATGGGTAATATTTACTTTACAAGCGACACTCATTTTTCACATAATCGCGGTTTTCTTTATGAGCCACGAGGATTTTCTTCTATTGAAGAACATGACGAAACTATTATAGAAAATTGGAATAAAGTAGTAAAACCAGAGGATGTAATTTATCTTCTTGGCGATGCTATGCTAAATGATAATGATAAGGGCATCCAATGTTTAAATAAGCTTAACGGTCGAATCTTATTTATTCGTGGTAATCACGATAGCAATGAGCGCATTTATCGTATTTATCATGAATGTCCAAATATTCTTTTTGTAGAAAATGGCTCAGAAAATTTCTGTGCGGTTGCCGCAGTTAAAAAGTTCAATGGTTATAATGTATACCTATCACATTATCCAACTTATACCAGTTATATTGAAAATATGGCGCCGTTAAAGAAGCACATGCTGAACTTCCATGGCCACACTCACTCAAAAGATAAGTTTTATCAAGATATTCCTTTTATGTATAATGTAGCACTTGACGCGCATAATAATGCGCCCGTATCATTTGATGAAATCATTTCAGATATTGAAGCAAAGGCAAATGAATGTATTGCTATGCTATAAGGAGATAATATGTTTGGTTCAGAAAAAATTGACAATTTAACCCAAGAATTAATTTGTCTACGCCAAGATTTTATTGAATTACAGAGACAATTCCTTAATTTTATGACCGCTGCAAAACGATTAGAAAGAAAGCGCAAACACCAGCGATGGAAATTCTATCATAAATAATTTGACTTTTACTCAAAATTCTGCTATAATAATATTGTAAGAAAGAAACGAGCCCTAGTCCAGGGCTGACCAAATGAAAAGGAGAAAATAAATTATGTCTATGAATCGTCTTTACAATGCTATGGCTTCTCAGAACACCTACAAGACCACCGAGAATGGTGCCGTTGCGCGCACCACGACCAGCTCTAAGCTATACGACCTATTCTCTTTTGGTGCGGCTTATCGTCAGCGCACCGAGAGTGACTGCGTGCTCCTATTTAAGGAAGCGTATCAGGAAAGCCCTATGTATGCCCTAAAGTGCCTATTCTATATTCGTGATATTCGTGGTGGACAGGGCGAGCGTCGTTTTTTCCGCACTTGCCTGCATTGGCTTGCGGATTATGACCGCAATGCTGTTCTACGCAATCTTGACCAGATTGCTGAGTATGGCCGCTGGGACGACCTATATGCTCTCGTAGGGACTTCCTGCGAGCATGAGGCTCTATATGCTCTTGGAAAGCAGCTTGCCCTTGACTACAAGACCAAGGGTGCTATTTCCCTTGCTGGTAAGTGGGCAGCTTCCGAGAACGCTTCTTCTGCCAAGACTAAGCGTTATGGACGTCTAACTGCCCATACTATGGGTCTAACCTCTCGTCAGTATCGTGTACTGCTTTCTAACCTTCGTGAGCGTATTCGTGTGCTGGAACGCCTTATGTCCGCAAATCGGTGGAATGAGATTGAATTTGACAAGATTCCTTCTCGTGCTGGCCTGATTTATAAGAACGCTTTTGCTCGTCGTGATCTAATCAAGGCGAAGTATGAAGCGTTTGCCAAGGATACCTCTACTAAGGTTAATGCAGCCGCACTATATCCTTATGATGTGGTTGCTAAGGCCATTAAGCTTATGGGTTCAAACTATAGCTGGTATGGCCGTGGCAGTAATGTCGCCCTTGACAATACCGACCGCCTGATGATTAACAAGTATTGGGAGAATCTAACTGATTACTTCCACGGCATGTCCCTGAATGCCCTTGTTGTCGCCGATACAAGCGGAAGTATGACGAGCGGTGCTGGTAGCGTTGCTCCTATTGATGTCGCAGTCTCTCTTGCTCTTTATGCCGCAGAGCGTAATAAGGGGCCTTTCGCGAACTCTTACATCAGCTTTAGCCGCACGGCGAAGTTTGTTGAGACTCGCGGCGTAGACTTCTGCGACAAGGTTGACCGTATCGTAAAGACGAATCTTTGCGAAAACACCAATCTACAGTCTGTATTTGACCTTGTGCTGAATACTGCTGTTCGGAATCATCTGCGTCAGGCAGATATGCCTGAAACCATTGTCATCATCAGTGACATGGAAGTAGATGCTATGCAGGGTTACTCTTCTTGGAGAGGTAATAACCCTGGCACTAAGGGTGTTCAGACCTTTATGGATAAGATCCGTAACACTTGGTCTTATCAGGGCTATAAGCTACCCAAGCTAGTTCTGTGGAACGTAAACGCCCGTAATAATACCGTGCTTGACGCGGGTCCTGATGTCTCCTGTGTGAGCGGCTGCTCTCCTGTCATTTTTGAAATGGTTATGTCTGGAAAGAGTAGCTATGATCTAATGATGGACAAGCTTAACAGCTCTCGTTATGCGGCCATCAAGTAATTTCTCCCCTCCATAAAGAAGATGAATGAAAATTCATCTTCTTTTTTATTGACTAAAAATAGAAATTATAGTATAATTATTATAGAAAGGGCGAGATAAATGAATTGGAAAACTTCTCAAAATCGTAAAAATCATCAACGCGCACTTAACACTTTGGCGCGCAAGATTAATAAAAATGTAAAAGAAGACCCTATGTGGAAAGGCCGCTATTGTGTGCGACAATATAAATCATGGTGGCGCGCATATTGCGAAGAGCCTAATTATTATGTATTTTACGCCCAATTTATTTTTTATGATAAGAAAACCAATAAAACTTATCTTACTGATATTAAATCTGCCAATGATTGGCAGTTTCTTGGCGGATATAAGCTATGGCGAGAAATGAATGATTTCATTCTTGATAGCGGAGTATGGCAAGAAAATCCACGTCCCACTTATGAAAACACTCCTGATTTTCGTAATGTAGTTATTTAAAGGAGATAATTATGATTAAAATTATCAAGCACGGTCACGCGCAATATAAAGCCACTTGTAAGTATTGCGAATGTATCTTTTCATTTGAAGATTCAGACATTCAAAATAATGGATGCCAATGGGACTGGTGTGAGTGGATTATTTGTCCAGAGTGTCATAGACAAAATGACATATCTAGTCGTAGTGCGTTTAAATTCCACCAGTTTCAGGATTGACTTTCTATAAAAATTATAGTATAATTATTATAGTAAGAGGAAAGGAGCAAATCATTTATGGATTATCTTGATGATTTTGTTTGTGAAACCCAATCAGATGAATATGAAGATGATTCGTTCTGGTTTTGGATTGATGAACGTGATTTAGGAATGGGGATAGAAAATTAATGTATAGTAGAGATTATCTCGATGATTATGACCCATCATCAACTTATTCAGATGCGTTTTCCACAACTGGTAGAACCGCGGCTGAACGCCGCAAGAATGATTGGAAGTATGCTAAACGTAATCAGGCAATAGTTGACGCAATGGGCGGCGCTGATAAGCCTCTCCATTATTATGTTAAGACTGCGCCTGAATATTATTACCAAAGGCGTAATAAGACTAATAATAAAGGCAAACATCGGACAGCCTATGGTAATTATAATGTCTCTAAAAATTGGAGTCCAAATGATAAACGTAAATTAAACGATTATCAAAATCAAATTGAAGAATTATTTGACGAAGAATAAAAATTATGATATAATATTTATAGAAACAAGGAAAGGATGATTATTGTGCGTAAGATTTCTCGTACTGTGTTTTCTTCTTCTTGGAGTCGCCGCGAGCAGGCTGAAATGCTTGATGAGTGGCAGATTTAAACGCCAGATTAGTTCAGCAAATTGCGGCCAATATTAATGGCGTTACCGCTATCTCATGTACCAAGTGTACAAGGAGTCTTAGAATACGTGAAAGCGTATTCGGCAGCCCTGCACAAGATGCGCGGCATAAGTGATGAAATTACTATTCTTCTGGTATGGAGTAGATAATGGAGCTTGTTGTGGGTTGTAAGTGTAAACCGCAAACCAGAAAATAAAACTTACATTGGGCTGGTAGAAATACCCTGGTCCACCTAGAAGTAGGACATATAGGCCTACGGTTGCGGCGAACAACGATAAAAATCGCCATTTATGCCCCGGTGGCGGAATAGGCAGACGCAGCGGACTTAAAATCCGCTATCCGTGAGGGTGTACGGGTTCAAGTCCCGTCTGGGGCACCATATGGGGCATTGGACTTATGCGAATTGGCACAGCAGGTGGATTCAAAATCCATGTCTTTCGGGGTTCGAATCCCCGATGCCCTACCATTTTGATTTATTTTCAATATTGTAAAGAAGGTAATTGAATGGAAAGAGAATTTGCCATTCTTCATAATCGTTTTATAGATGAAAAAACTCGTGGTTTAACAGCAATAGAATTATTTCAAAAAGGTAAAATTCATATCTATGCTGATAGTATTGACATTCCAAATATTATTAAATTATATTATTTAGCAGAACATTTGGCACATGTCAGTATAGAAAAATTTGTTGGGCGAATTTTAAAATCTATTGATAATAAAAAATTTTATTGTAAGCATAGATGGTATGTAAAAGAAAATAATGTTTGACTTTCTTCTAAAATTATAGTATAATAATTATAGTAAAGGGAAAGGATAATAAAATGGCGGAATTTTGTAAAGATTGCTTTCTAAAACTATTTGGCCCAGTTGAAGAAGATGAAGAAATTGTTCTTTCTGAAGAACCTTGGTTATGTGAAGGATGTGGAGAATGGACTCCAGTCGTTGATGTGATTCAAAAGAAAAATAATTGACATTTAGCAGAAAATCTGCTATAATAATTATGTAAGGCGGCCACAGCAACTATTATTTAAGCAGTAATCTTTTAAATTATGTAGCTAAAAATCCGCCTAGAATTTGGGGATGTACCAGAATTGGCATATGGAACCGGCTTAGAACCGGTGGTTTGAGAGTTCGACTCTCTCCTTCCCCACCAGTCACCTCCCGTAAGAAAAGTGACAAGTCGCGTTAACATTCGTTTGTTAGCTACGCTGGGAAAACGCGACTTTAAAATATAAAGAAGCCAGGCCAGCGGCTTGAACCGTATGTCAAGACCGTAGTAACTATCACATTCTAGGAGTCTTGAAAACGGTATTAGACTTAATACTCCCCGAAAGCGCGCGAACAAATCCTAGGATGTTTTAAATGGCATCATGTAGAAAGCCTTCTCGTGGCGATGCTGTTTAAACTAATTTCTACAACAAATATTTGACTTTTTCTGAAAATTCTGGTATAATAATTACAGAAACAAGGAAAGGAAGTAGATACCCTATTTAATAAAATGGTTGAACCAAGTGAAGAAGAGTTAACCACTCTGCTTGGGCTACCTGAACAACAGCCATACGATTTAGCGGGATACTACTAAATCGCGGCCGCAAAATCAGTAATGATTAGCGATAAGGAGAAACTCCGAATGTTAAGGGTAGGCGCTTGGTTATCCGCTAACAAAAGCACGATTCCTCACGGCATCATAATAGAAGTCAAGCGTTAAAAGCGTAGACTGAATCCTAGTTAGGGTTTAGCTGGTGACTGTATCAAACCTAGGAAAGACCAACAAGGTGCTATTGTCGTTGAAACCTAGAAATAGGCTATAAGTGAGGTTTGCGGTAAAAGTAGCTTAAAGTGACAACAAGTTCTTGGTATTAGAACAAATATGTAGATATTTGAATTTTAATGTAAGAATTTGCTGAATGGTTTGAGTGAAATTTGAGAGTAGACAATCTCTCCGTTGCTAGTCGAAAGACAGGGTGAAGAAGTTAAAGGGTCGCTACCTTTGGCTCAGCCTTCATCTTCAACGTGGCTGAATATGTTTAGAAGGATAATACAAGCACGACGAAGGTCGCAACGGTTTTATTAAATAGGGTATTTGCCCTAGACTTTAAGGTAGCATTGGAGTAATTAACCAATGAGACAAAGATGCTCCTACATCGGCTTAAAGTTTAAAATATAATCATAGGAGTGATTAATATGAAAGCAGGAGATAAAAGAATTTGTCAAATTTGTGGAAAAGAGTTTGAAATTATTGATAAAGGTTGGAGTAGAAAATATTGTTATGAGTGTTCTCCAAAAGTTGATACTTCTGGAAAAACATTAACACACGCCCAAAATATTACTATTAAACGAAGAGCCATTAAGGAAATGTTAATTGATTATAAAGGTGGTAAGTGCGAGCGTTGTGGATATAATAAATGTAATAGAGCATTAGAATTTCATCATTTAAATCCACAAGAAAAAGATTTTGGCATTTCTAAACATATCAATCGTAATATTGAAGAATTAAAATCTGAAGTTGATAAGTGTATTCTTTTATGCTCTAATTGCCATGCTGAAGTTCACCAAGAACTTTATGACAAAGGTCTTTTAAAAGAAGATTTTTAGGCGGGTTCGCTCAGTGGTTGAGCAGTCGGCTGGTTGGATAGAAATAGTCCTCGTTGAGTGCAAGACTCAAATCCAGCACCATTAACCGACCTAGGGGAGTTCAATTCTCTCACCCGCCGCCATAGTCACATAGAGAGCTTATTCTCTATGCTTGCTCAACGTCCAACTTATGTGAACGCGCGAAGTCACATAAGAGAGTCAACCCTTCCGAAGTACGAAGGAACCCCTAAAATGGTCTGTGGGGATAAGTGGTATCATGAACCGCCTAATGTAGCTGACAAAGAGCATAGGTTCGTTAGGCTCCTAAGAAAAGCCTATCACCATCACGATAGCAAATAAGTGAATAAACGGATGCGCGGTTAGCTGACCTTAAAGCTATTTCATAAAGGAGTATTATTTATGTATCAATGCCCTTATGTTTATTGGAAAGAAATTAACTATGATATTATTTCTGGTCACAGTCAATATGAACCAATTTGTAATCTTACTAATAAATATTGTTATTATCACAATATGAGATTTTGTAAGTATAGAAAGGAGACATAACAATGGGATTAGATAATGGAGTTGTAGTTCGTTCTTCAAAACGACCAGTTACACGAGATATGCTTCCAAAAGAATTAGTATATCCATTTGATAAAGAGTATATCGCGGGCGAAGTAGAAATTGTTTATTGGCGTAAGAATTGGAATTTAAGAAATACTGTTCTTGATTCAGATGCTGTTTTGCCAACTGAAGCAAGCGCATATGAATTTTCAATTGACACTCCCACACAAGTATTTGAACTTATCAAAATCATTGTCTCTTTTATGAATAAAGAAACTTGGGAAGATGATGAACGTGGTTCTACTATTTGGGACTATGATGAAATGCTTCCCATTCTACAACAAAATGTTATGAACCTAGCAATTATTGCTTCGTTTATGATAAATAACCCCGATATTTATCTAATATTTTATGATTCATATTGAAGTCCGTTAGTTTAGCGGCTAGAATGGCGGATTGTCGATCCGCAGGCACGGGTTCGATTCCCGTACGGACTGCCATTTCTTGCCACGCCTCTAGACGATAGTCTAAGCGCAACCCGGCAAGCGTTTTAAAAATACTCAATGCAGTACCACCGAAGGGTTGCAAACCAAAGGATGGAGAGCCGGTCGCCAATGCCAAAGGTTTCCTGGATGAAGGGTGCAGGAAATAAGCGAAGTCATGACCCGCAAAGGGCCGGCAAAGAGTATTTATTTACTTGTCATTTTATAAAATTAGACTCAAACAGCATTATATAATTGCGCTGTAGGAGCCGGTAGTATTGGTTCAAATCCAGTTCTCCTCACCATATGGGGAGATAGTGTAATGGATAGCACGCCGTAAAATGAGTCTAGTATTTCGGAGTGTGGCTCAGTTTGGTAGAGCGGGTGGTTTGGGACCATCAGGTCGGGGGTTCAAATCCCTCCACTCCGACCATAAGCAACTGGGTTTGAAGATTATCCCAACCGTAAAAATCTTCCCCTTTCTCTCTTGACTTTTTCTAGAATTTTTGATATAATAAATATATCAAAGGAAAGGAAAAATAATATGGATAAGAAAGAATTGTCCGCGCAAGCAACCAAGGCTGAATTTGTTAAGTCTATTCATCATTGGCTTATGAATACTCTCAAACAGAATGGTAAAGAAGAATATAGTGATTGCTTTACTATTGAAGGTTCTAGTATTATGTGCCAACTGCCCGCGGATTATTTTAATCTATACTCTATTCCTGCAAACACCAAAATCGAAATGAAATTTATTTCTAAAAAATCTTAAAATTTAAGCCGTCACAGCAATCTTTTTTAAGTGGTTAATTTATTTTGATTGAGAAGCAAAATGATAGATGGTTCGAACCCATCACAATTAAACAATTAAACAATTAACGGCTTAGTATTATTACAAATAAGGCACATACAGCAATTACTTTTATAATTACAAAATATAAATTTGGACAGTATATTAAAGTAAATTATTAGTGCCTTGAATTTATGCCGGTGTGGCGCAACGGTAGCGCAATCGCCTTGTTTGTCAAACTTTATAAAACAGACTATTATGGAATTATCAACAAAAGCAAAAGGTAATTTAACTGAATTACAATGTATTACAGCGTTTTATCAATTAGGTTATCAAGTTAGTATTCCTTATGGAGAAAATTCTCGGTATGATTTTATTGCCGATGTGAACGGAAAACTAATACGAGTTCAAGTTAAAACTTCAAGTATAAAACAAGAAACTAAAGGAGCAATTAGTTTTGCTACGGCTTCAACTCGTATAAACTCTACTAAAAATATTACTCATAGATATACTAAAGACGAAATAGATTATTTCACTACTTTTTGGGATAATAAATGTTATTTAATTCCCGTTGAGGAAACCGCTGGTAGAGAAAAAACTTTACGATTTATTCCTCCCGCTAATGGGCAAATTAAAGGAATAACTTTCGCTAAAGATTACGAGTTAGAAGTTCAATTAGCAAAAATAAATATGGAGGAAAAATAAAGCATTGACGAACAAAGCGATAGGTTGTGGGTCCGATTCCCTCCACCGGCTCCACTTTTAAAAGGAGTTTATTATGGGATTTTTCACTAAAAAGAAACAAATTACAGAACCGCCCAAGCCTATTGAGAAGAAATGCGAACATAAATTTCAAGATTTTCCTTGGTTTTTAACTTGGGATTTACAGTATAATCATTATACTATTAAAGTAATTGAACCTTATGTTTGTATCTTTTGCGGTGAAAGAAAAAATAAAGTTCTCGCATCTTACACGGGCACAAACTGCAATGAAGGCGAAAAACTTCTTAATCAGCTCCGAAATCGCTTTGATAATCATATCAAATATCAAGAAGAAGTAGAAGATATGATAAATGATATGGTTTTAGTAGACCCTGAATATTTAAAATGGTATCATTTACTACGCGAACAGCAAGACCCATCTACCTCGCGGCCGCAAGCCGAATTTAATAAGAAACCAGAATTAAAATTATAATAGATAGGCACACACAGCAACTTACATAGTCAATCTATGTGTCATCGGTTCGAGTCCGATTATGCAATCCAGAATTTTGCGTATCACCCAGTTGGTAGGGTAATAGAAAAAAATGTGCCTAGATGAAAGGATTCTATGAAGATTTACATTTCCTATTTTGCTCAAATTCGTAATTTCCCGCCCAATTTGGTCGGGCTTTCTACTGCGGTTTGGAATCCAAAGTGGCTCCAAAAAGGAAGAAGTCAAAATGGAATTATTTGGTTAGATATTCCGCCTCTAAAACCCGGAAAAAATTGTGATGGATTATGTAATGGTAAATGCTCTCCTAAACATCCAAATAATTGTGAGTTTTTGCGCGAGTATAAAAATCAGCTAGATAAAATAGATTTTAATATGCTGATGGAACATCTTCAAGTATTAGGTGAGACTATAAAAGTTGGAGAACAATTTGATGATGTAGATTTTGCTTTGTTAGTCTATGAAAAATATGATAATATTTGTTCTGAACGATGGCCTCTTATTCAATGGTTTAAAGAGCATAATATGGAGTTAAAAGAATGGCAATTAGACAAAAACCGATAACTACAGAAAAAGAATTTTATGAATTATTAAGTAAAATAGATCCCCATGAGCGCGGTGAAACTTTATACATTCAATGGAATCCAAATTATGAAATAAATGATAAAAATTGGCCACGGGTAGAATTACTAGAAAACTTTCTTTGGATTCATACTGGCCTAAATGATTCTTGGTATTATATTGAAAATGGAGATGCCCGCGCTTGGAAAATGTTTCCTAATTTTGAAGAAAGACAACTACCTTGGGGACTAACCTAATGGAAGGGTATTCGGCTCTGACCCGAAGTGTGATAGTTCAATTCTATCGTCCCCAGCCATATGGGAGTGTAGCTCAGTAGGAAGAGCACTAGACTTCTCAGTTTAGTTTAAAGAAAACGTGTTGGTAGGTTCGTATAAGAGTGTACATTAATTGAGAAAACCACCAATAAGATTATGGGGCAGTACCAAAGACTGGGACCATTAATCTAGGCGTCGAGGGTTCGATTCCCTCCACTCTCACCAAATATTATGCGGTATTAGCGTAGTGGCCGAACGCGGGAGTTTGCTAAACTCTGTCGACCTTAAGTGGTCCGAAGGTTCGAATCCTTCATACCGCGCCAGGGAAGCCATTAAACCGACGTGTTAGTACCAGCTGCTACGGCACTAGTAGGTGAAACCGTATTGCAAAAATGATGGTAAGGCACTTCCTACCAATTGTGGACTGTTGGCTTAGAAGCAGCCATCAGCTAAGGAGTTCTAAGTTCTCCCGCGGGTGCGAAATGTATCAAGAGGCTACGATTGTGGAACGTCCTTTTGAGTATGATGTGCCTGCGGATAATGGGAACATGAGATTTGGCGTAAAAGCACACCACAAATATTGAGCTGGCCAGAGTAGCGTGCAGAAAGCTCATTAAACACGGGGTTACTACATAGCTCATCTGCCATGTGTAGAAGGAGCGGAGAAATCGTTTTGCGATTTCGTTAAATGCGGTGGTGGAATAGGTAAACACGTAAAGGTAGGAACGATCCCGAAAGCGTTGAAAGATACGCATAGGTTAAAGCCACTCGAATACTTATGTATACGTTTTAAACGTCAGAAGAGAGTGTCGTTCATGTAAGGTGCAAATCCTTACCCGCATTAAATAGACTTGCCCACGCCTCTGATTTAAGCGTACCTTGGGGAGCACGCGGCCACAGCGGTTAAAGTGGCATATGCAGGTGTGATGTAGCGGTAGCATGATAGCCTTCCAAGCTGTTCGGGCGGGTTCAAATCCCGTCACTTGCTCCATATAGCCCGGTAGTCTAGCGGCAGGACACGTGGCTTTGACCCACGGCGTGTTGGTTCAACCCCAACCCGGGCTGCCAATTTTAGACGCCATTGCGCCGAAACAACAGCAATTATTTTTCAGCTCCATTTTATTTTTATTTATAAGGCGTCTAGCAATAGGAGAAATTATTATGTCACAACTAGATTGTATCGCTTGCGGTTACATACCTGTTGGAACTGTAACAGGATATGAAACATCATATATTAATGAAAAAACTGATATATATGGTCGTAGTGGAAATTATTTATATATGGGCGTTATAAGATTTGGAACTTCTATTAAAGATGTATTAGAATTAACAGATAATAATATTACTTGGAATAATTTACAATTTGATAGTGTAATATTAACTCTGTATAATTCTACGGCAGCAAATTTTTCTGCCGTGTCATCTTTTTCCGTTGGCATAACAGATGAATTATTGCCAGAAAAACAATATAACAATGCAAATCCCCCTGGTATTCCAACAAGAATTATACAACAAAGTGGTTTTACTAATCCAAATCTTCAACACGGAGCTTCTAATCAATGGGATTTAACTAATTTATTTAATTCATTTAAAAATACAGATAATTATTCTTTTCAACCTGATACAGCCACTTGGTATTTATATATATGGAGCAATTCATTAAACAGCGGTGATCGTTTTGGTAGAAAGAGTCAAAACACCCATTTTTTAACTATTAATGGTAGAGGAGCTGGGCATACAATTAAATATTATACAAATAATGCTTGGCAAAATGTAAGTATGTCTTATTATGATAGTTCAAGTAATAGTTGGGTGCCTGTAAATCCACAAATATATAATAATAATTCATGGAACTAAATCCAATAAGGAGGTATTCGGAATGGATAAGATAGAGGAATTTATTAATCGTCGTTTTCAATCAGATTGTGATTGGCTAAAAGAAAATTGTTACTACTTCGCGCGCATTCTCAAAATGCGTTTTAAAGGAGAAATTTGGTACGACCTTGTTGAGGGACATTTTCTTTTCCGTAGTTTTGATAAGTTTTATGATTGGAGTGGCTGGCGTGAAGAGTATGATTTTGATAAGCCAGAAACCGTTGAGAATTTAGTTAGATGGTCTGATTACAAAAGAATCGATCCAGTACATTATAATAGAATTGTGAGGGATGTAATAGAATGAGTAAGTTTTTAAAGAATATTAAGGATTTGGAAGCATTTAAGGCAGATCGGAAGAGC
>Ga0310697_10002655_pt1 | contig 18740 bp, 14 predicted proteins | sample 172DNAGHGlowgp2_FD_203883 | JGI IMG/M metagenome (GOLD analysis project Ga0310697, IMG submission 203883) | Sheep rumen microbial communities from Palmerston North, Manawatu-Wanganui, New Zealand - 1728 DNA GHGlow gp2 (v2) (version 2) | ecosystem: Host-associated > Mammals > Digestive system >... | reverse complement strand
GCCGATCTTCAGGCTCCTAGTGCTGGATCAGCTTCTGGTTCTGCCGCAGGAATGGGTGGCGGTGCCTTTACAACAATGGGCGTCTCTGGTTCGCCCGTTTCGGTCGATGGTTTTCCTGATACTCGCCTTGACCGCGTTCCTCGTGGTGCAATCGGCAGCAGCAGCGCCGTTGGTGGAAACAGCGAAGGCACCAATGAGGGGAAGGAGAATCCCTACTACTCGCGCCGTCGTGGTTCGGGTTCGATTGCCGATGAGCCTTTTATTCCTGAGCCCATCGACTATGTTAAATAAGTGTGGCCTACACTTGAAACAAGCAAAGGAAGATTCCACATGAAAAAGCATTTGACAGGTTTGACGGTTGCCACTTTCTCGGTAATTCCCTCGTTGTTTGCAGCGGGCGGAAGCGAGGCGGACAAGCCGCAGGGATTCCGCTTCTTCAACCAGCACCTCACGATAAAACCGTATGTTGCGTTGTCGTATTCATACGACTCTAACGTGGACACTACTCGACATTCGGAAAGTGACAGTATCTTCTGCATTCAGCCAGGTGCGGACTTCGACTGGAAGGGCGACAATTGGGCTCTCGTGGGTTCGCTTTGGTATCGCCGCAATGCCTACTGCGAGTATAGTAATGAGATGGGCGACAACAGTTACGGCGAGTCTCTGGCCTACAAGTGGACGACATCCAAGCAGAACGAGCGGGGGTGGTCGTTGGTGCTCGCAGAAAAGTACCGCTACACTGACCAGAATGACGCACTTGGCTCCGGTGACGGGCGTGGTGTCTGGCGCGATCGTGAGGCGTTTGATATCTCTGGCGCACTTCAGCGTCGTTTCACAGAACGGCTCCACGCCGAGGTGATGGGGCAGTACAACTGGCTTGACTACAAGAACGACACGGGCAAGTACGCGCCGCTCTATGGCTGGTCTTCGTGGTCTGTCGGGGCCGAAGCGGGCTTTGCAGCGTCCAAGTGGACAGACATCCTCGTTGCGGGTGGCTATTCGCAGTACAATCAGCCTGGTGGCCATGGTTACCGCAATTACGACAATGATAGCAAGGTATGGACTGTCCAGGCCGGTATTGGTACGCATGCGACGGAGAGGATTACCTATCGTGCACTCATGGGCGCGTCTTGGCTTGATTATGGCGGTCACTCCAATGCGGATTGTGGTTGGACGTACTCGCTGAGCGCCAACTGGAAGATTACGCGGCAGTTGCAGGCCTCATTACTTGGAAGAAGCTACTACCAGCCTTCTGAGCGTACGCGCGGTCAGGCCATCAAGGTTTATTCGCTGTCGAGCGGTCTGTCCTACCTTACGATGGGTGACAAGATGACACTTACGGCGAATCTGGCGTGGCGTTATGAGGATACTTGCTACAATGACCGCTACCTCGCGTACGGCAATGACTTCGACGAAACCATCCTCTCCTTCCGCCTCGGCGCGAGCTACATCATCAATCGCTGGATATCGGTATTCGCTCAGATCACTTGGGAAGAGGAGTGGTGTGATAAGCGTGACTACGATTATGACCGCTTCCGCGGCACGATCGGCTTGCGCTTCCATTATTGATTGATTTCTACTGATGTTTCCAAGACTCATCACCAGGTACGGGCTGGCGACGCATCTAGCGTTGCTGGCCTCTTTGCCTTTCGCGCTGTTTCCGTTCTTGTCAGCGGGCAGCCTTGCTGAGTTGATCTTTTGGCTTTCAGGACTGGCGTTCCTGTGGTTGCTCGTTGAACCGTCAATGCGTCCGGGTGAGCATCTTTCCATTGCCCGCCGACGTGTTATCGCTTCACTGATACGTGATGTAGCATTCTGGTTCTTCATCTGCGCATTGATAGTGTCGTTCATACGTTACTTGAACTCCGATGTGGCGCTGGACTACGTTAACGACGAGTGGGTCATACGCGATCCGTCGTCCCCTGGGCTTCCGGCTTCTTTTGGCTCTGCTGGCTTGTTGCCGCTGGCAGTGTTGACGGGGGTTGCCGTGGTAGTCCTTGGCATCCGCCACGGCATAGGGCAGACAGGGCGCATATCCTTTGGCTTGACGGCCTCCTTCTTTATGGGACTCGGCGGGCTGGCTATGGTGAGTTGTGCCTGCTTGAAAGTCCCTGCGTTCATGGGGGCAGCGAAGGTGGACTTTCTGAGCGGCCCGTTCTGGGGGGCTTTCTGCGGTCCTGGCTTCGGAGCTTGGCTGATCTGCGCGCTTGCTTTCGGAACGCAGGCGGAAGCCCGCAAATGGGGGGCCTCGCGCGTGCCGTTTTGCATTGCTCTGGCGGGAAACGCAAGTGGATTGCTTTTTTTCACACCGCCGCCGGTGTCCACGGTGTTTTTGCTGGCTGCTGCGCTTGTTGCGATCTTCTGCCTGGCGTACGTGGGGCGGGTAGGTTCCATGGGTGCCAGCGCGCGTAGCTTTGTCTTGATGTTGCTTGGATTTGCCACGCCTTTTTTCTTCCTTTCCGCGCTTCTCCCGCCCGAAGTGGAACTTGACGGTTGCGTACGTACTAATGGCGACGTAACGGAACTGGCAAAGGAGCCGGTGCAGAACATATATTCCGTGAAGGCTGGGGGATTTCTCGCAATTGACAAAGATCAGTCCGAGACCTACAAAATCCTTTCCCCCGCGTTGTCGGCCATCGCGAAATCGGTGTGGAAGAAGCATCCATGGTATGGTGCCGGCACTGGCGCGTTCCGGCTGCACCTGCCGTTCATAGCGAGCAAGTCGGAACTGCAGTCGTTTCAGCGACAGAAGGCCGACTGGCGTGCATTGCTGATTTCGCAGCAGATAAAAGACTCGGCGAAGCGTGGCCGCGACAAGGTGGTCAAATTCGACTGGAAGCAACTTCGCCCGTGCAACCGGAATCCTGTCTGTGCGTTCAACAGCTACTGGACCTACCTTGCCGAACATGGTCTGCTCGGCCTGTCGCTGGTCGCGTTGGGACTTGGCATCCTCCTGTTCACGTATGTTAGCCGACTGGTGCAGGCGATCATTTTCCTGCGCGAGCAGGATGACGCGGACGTTGTGGTTTTCGCGTGTCCGCCTATTGTCTGGATCGTGCCAATCGCGTTCGCTCTGCCTTTCGCACTTGCTTTCTACGAGCCGATTCTTGAAATCGTCCCAATGATGTTTGTCTTTGCTGTACCGCTCGCAATCGGAGCAGCATCTTTCCCGAAAAGGCCGACATCGGCGCGTGCCACGCAAACAATTGAAAAAGAAAGTCCTTAAGCCATGGCATCATCTTCGTCATCGTCATCCACATACGGACAGAAGCCTCTATACTACGGCACGTCCAAAAAGTCGCCCATCTACTACGGGTCGGCTCAGACGCCGATGTACTACGGTGGCAGCGGGCACGCGCCCTACTATTACGGCGGCGCATACGGCGGACAGGCCCCTGGGCAGGATGCCGAATCGATTGTTGGAACGATTACCCTTGGCCGTGTGCTGCGCGTTATCGCCCAGCGCTGGATATCCGTGCTCGTGTTCCTGCTGATAGGCCTTGTTGCCTCGTTCGCCGTGTACCGTATCTCGCCGACCATCTACGAGGCGAAGAGCGAATTCACGATGGATACGCGGCGTTCCCAGGGCGTCACCGGTGTTGGCGTTGCTGGTAACGACATGGACTACTACGGCGCGAACTACGCGGAAATCTTCAACACTCGTCAGTCCGACTGGCGTTCTCAGGCGATTTTCACGAAAATCCTGCAGCAGTACCGCGCGAACTATCCTAACTCCGTGGTCACGGACAAGGACCTAGTCGAGATGCTGGGCGGTTCTGAACTGGAGCTAGTGCGCCATTCGCGCTTGATAACGATTGCCATCCGTTCCAAGTCCCCGCAGCTTGCGGCGGCGCTTGCAAATGCGTATGCAGAGGCAATTGAGTCATTTACCGATGACGAGAACAGGAAGCGTTGCGACAAGGCCGTTGCCCAGATTCACCAGCAGGTGGAGAAGCAGAAGAGGGTGGACGATGACCTTGCTGCCCGCCTGCTCAAGTTCCGCACGGAGAACAAGATCGACAGCTTGATGGCGGAGCGGAACATCCTCAACCAGAGCCTTTCGACGACGACCGCCAACGTGCTTGACTACGAAAAGCGCGTTTCAGCGGTGAGCGAATGGGTGAAGATGCTCCAGACTGCACAGAAAAACCCCGAGAACTTCGGAGAACTGCCGACAGAGGTGCCGCGCTCTTCAGACATCGGTGCTGCCTACACAAAGCTGCAAAGCGTTAAGATGGAGCTTGCCACGCTCAAGACGCGGTATACGCCGGAGCATCCGGCCGTGGTGGCGAAGAAGGGCGAGCTCAACGCAATTTCAAAGGAATTCGCGGAGACGGTCAAACGTGCGCTTGCAACCGCAATAGGCGACTTGACGGCCGCAAAGAGCCAACTTGAAACGTTCAAGAAGAAGAGCGATGAACTTAACAAGAATATCGCGAGAATTGGGCGGTTGATTGTTCAGGCTGACGCCGGATTGAAGCAACTGGAACAGGAGAAGAAGGTCTCCAGCGAAATATACCAGGACCTCCTCCAGAAGGAGAACGAACACCGCATTGCCGCCGAGCAGAACAACGAAATCGTCCGCGTTGGGCGTCCCGCCAATGTCCCTTCGAAGCCCGTACAACCGAACCCGCTGATCATTTTCTCGGCAGGTGCTGTGTTGTCGCTCGGCCTTGGCCTGCTGTTCGTGCTTGTGCTCGACCACCTTGAGGACACGATCGTGTCGCTCTCCGACATCGAGGGCCGTCTTGCCCTCAAGGTATTGGCCGTTTTGCCACATGTCCGCCGCAAGAAGCGCGAGCAGGTGGCTAAGTTCATCTCCGAAAACAAGTACTCGCAGTTCGCCGAGGCGATGGCCGGTCTACGTAACCTGTTGGACTCGCCGCGTTACCAGCCGATCTCACAGGCCGTGTTGATCATGTCCACGCAGCCGGGCGAGGGCAAGACCATTACTTCCTGTTCGCTCGCAATCTCCAGCGCGCAGGCCGGAAAGAAGACGTTGCTCGTGGACTTCGACCTGCGTCGTCCGCGCCTTGCCCGTGTATGGGGGCTCCAGATCGACGACGAGCACTCCTTCTCGCACTACCTTTCAAAGAAGGATTTGCGCGATTTCGCCTCGCTTGTGATGTCGAGCGGTGTTGAGCACCTCGACGTGATCGGCTCCCTTCCGCCGGACAACGTCAACCCTGCTTCCATCATGGGTTCGCAGGTTGTCCCCGATTTCTTCAAGTGGGCGCGCGAAAACTACGACCGCATCGTAATTGACTCGCCGCCGTTCGGCATTGTCGGCGACGTGGTGACGCTTGCCGCGATGGTGGACTCAGTCATGATCATGTGCTGCCCCGATCGCACGCACTTCAAGCCCATCCAGCACGCCTCCCGCTCGCTCAGCGAATCCGGAGCCACGGTGATCGGCATTATCGTGAACGATGTCGAGATGGGCGGTATTGGTAGCGCTTTTGCGCCGTCTGGCCATTCCTACGGCTATGGTTATGGCGGCTACGGTGGCTATCGGTCATACGGTAGGGGTTATCGCCCATACGCCCCGTACGGGCCGATCGAGACGACCAAGAAGGCGGCGGACGGCGCATCGGATGCGGACGGCAAGGATGACAAGCCTTCCGAGGCCGCTCATGCCGCAGACGAAAAGCACTGGCCGAGGCATGGTGCCGCCAGCTCTGATCTTACTGACGCTGAATAGCGGAAAGGACTGGAGATGACGCTTTCCCTACCCCGGGCAGCCAGACCTCTGCGGGGTTGCGTCACGCTCCCAGGCGACAAGTCGCTTGCTCACCGCGTGGCGATCTTCGCCGCTTTAGCCGATGGCGATTCAACGATTCGGAACTATCCCGACAGCGGCGTGACGCGCGCAATGCGCGGTGCGTTGGAGACACTCGGCGTGCCGAGCCGCCTTGAAGGCGGCATTCTGGCCCTGACGGGAAACGGGATGCGTCCTTTCCCATGCTCAGGAGTGGTTGCCCATTGCGGAAATTCCGGCACGACGATCCGCCTGCTCGCCGGCGCGCTGGCGGCCACGCGATCGTCAGCCGTCCTAGATGGCACTACGGGGCTCCGCAAGCGTCCGATGAACCGCATAGCCGACCCGCTCCGTCTCATGGGCGCCTCTATTTCAACGACGGACGGTCATGCTCCCATAACCGTCTCCCCCGCTCCGCTGCACGGAATCGACTACACGCTTCCTGTCGCCTCGGCACAGGTGAAGAGCTGCCTGGAAGTCGCAGCACTCGGCGCAGACTCGCCAGTTACGCTGCACGAACCTGGCCCATCCCGCGACCATACCGCCCGCATGCTCCGTGCCATGGGTGCATCTGTGGTATCCGACGGTCTTACCGAGACCGTCCATCCTGCCGCATCGCTCAAACCCCTTGACGGATCTCTCCCTGGCGATATTTCGTCGTCGGCGTTCCTTTTGGCCGCAGCCGCCATCGTACCCGGTTCCCGTGTGACCGTGGCGGATGTGGGACTCAACCCGACCCGCACGGGCGTGCTGGATGTCCTTTTCTCCATGGGCGCGCGCATATCCACCGAGAACGAGCACATGGAGTTCGGCGAACCTGTCGGCGACGTGACGCTTGAGGCTGCGCCCCTACATGGCGTTGAAATAGCCGGCGATCTCGTGGTACGGTCGATCGACGAGTTCCCCGCGCTCGCGGCCGTCGCCGCGTTCGCGGAGGGCGAAACGGTCGTGCGCGAGGCAAAGGAACTGCGCTACAAGGAAACGGACCGTATCACGGCAATTGTCGCACAGCTCGGTGCACTTGGCGCGGATGTTTCGGAACTCCCGGACGGTTTCACGGTGCGAGGCGGCACGCTGAAGGGCGGCACGGCGCACGCGAACGGCGACCACCGTCTTGCCATGTCCATGGCCATCTGCGGCCTGCGCGCGCCCGTGTCGGTTGAAGGTGCGGAAATCCTGAACGAGTCTTTTCCCGAATTTGAGCCGCTCCTTTCGTCGTTGATGTGATATACTTTCCCGCATGAAGAAACTGTTCATCATCGATTTGATGCCGTTCCTCTACCGCGGACACTTCGCGTTCCTGCGTAATCCGCGTCTGACGTCTACGGGTATCAACACGTCCGCGCTGTTCGGATTCGCGAACGGCGTGACATCCATCCTCAAGGATTTCGCCCCTACGCACGCGGTGCTCGCGATGGACCCCGACGGCCCCACGTTCCGCCACGAGGCATATCCGCCCTACAAGGCGCAGCGCGAGAAGATGCCAGAAGACCTCGCGGCCTCCATCCCGTATGCGTTCGAGCTCGCGGAGGCTCTCCGCCTCCCCGTGCTGCGCCAGAAAGGATTCGAGGCGGACGACGTGATGGGTACACTCGCCGTGCGCGCGGCGGCCGAGGGATTTGACGTGTACCTCGCCACGCCGGACAAAGACGCCGCGCAGCTCGTGGCACCACACATTCACTTGTTTCGCCCCGGCCGGAGCGGCGGAGATCCGGAGATCTACGACGAGGCGAAGGTATGTGAACACTGGCAGCTCTCCTCTCCACGGCAGATGATCGACTGGCTCGCGCTCGCCGGCGACGCGTCCGACAATATCCCCGGCGTTCGCGGCGTTGGCGAGAAGACCGCCATCACGCTGCTAGCCCAGTACGGATCGGTGGAGAATCTCATCGACCACGCAGCCGAACTGAAAGGCAAGCTCGCCGAGAAGATCGCGTCCGGTGCAGAGGACGCCCGCACGTCCAAGTTCCTTACGACCATCCGCACCGACGTGCCGCTTGAGGTCTTCTTTGACGATTTCCTGCGACAGGAGCCCGACGCCGAGAAGCTCCGCGCCGTTTGCACGAAGTTTGAACTGAACGCCCTTGCGCGCCGCTTTCTCGGCGACGATGCCATCCAGTCCGAGAAGCCCGCCTTCAAGACGCTTGCGGACGTGCCGCACGAATACCGTCTCGTGCAGACGCTTGACGAGGCCGCCGCGCTCGCGCACGAACTGGAGTCCGCGCCGAAGTTCGCCTTCGATACGGAGACCACGTCCACCGACGCGCGTACCGCCCGGCTCGTGGGGATGTCCTTCGCTACGGCTCCCGGAAAGGCTTGGTACGTGGCCGTGCCGGACCACCTCCTGCCTACCGAAACACCTCCGCCCGCGCAGGACCTCTTCGAGGCCGCACGGCCCGCCGGCGAAGGACACGGCGCTGCCCTTACGTTTGTCGCCACGTTCGCCGTCGCGTTCGCCGATCCCGGCAAGACGCTCGTCGCGCAGAACGCGAAGTTCGACATGGCCGTGCTCTCTCGCTACGGAATCCGCTTTGGATCGACCGTGCGCGATACAATGCTCGAACACTATGTGCTCGACGCTGCCGCGTTCCACAACATGGACTTCCTCGCCCGCGAGTATCTCGGTTACGACCCGATTCCGATTACGCGCTTGATTGGTGAACGCAAGCGCGGCGAACAGCAGAAGAACATGGCGGAACTGTCGCCTGAAGACGTACGCGACTACGCCGCAGAGGACGCCGATGTTACGCTCCGGCTCGACGAGGTGTTGCGTCCGCAGGTCACCTCCGCTGGCGCTCTGCAGGCGCTCGCCGAGAGCGAAGAGCCCCTTGTGCCGATCCTTGTGGAGATGGAGCGTGAAGGCGTGAAGATCGACACCGCCGCGCTCCACGCCTACGGCCTTGAGCTGGATAGGGAGATCGCTTCTCTCACGGAGTCCATCCGCACCGTCGCCGGGAACCCCGACCTCAACGTCGATTCCCCGAAGCAGCTCGGCGACCTGCTCTTCGGACAACTGAAGATCGACTCCTCCGCCGCCAAGAAGACGACGACCGGGCATTTCTCCACGGACGAGAAGACTCTCCTGAAGGTCATCGACGCCCATCCCGTCGTGCGCCAGATTCTCGAGTACCGGGCCTGCGCGAAGCTGAAGAGCACCTACGTGGACAAACTGCCGCAGTGCATCGACCCGCTTGACGGACGCGTCCACACCACGTTCGCCCAGGCGCTCACCGAGACGGGGCGGCTTTCCTCCTCCGATCCGAACCTGCAGAACATCCCCATCCGCACGGAACGCGGCAAGATGATCCGCGCCGCCATCGTCCCGCGCGACGCGAACCATGTGCTCGTCTCGGCCGACTATTCGCAGATCGAGCTGCGCATCATGGCCGCGATGAGCGGCGACGAGACGATGCTCGACGCCTTCGCGCACGGGGCCGACATCCACCGCGAGACGGCCGCGCGCGTCTATGACGTGATGCCGCCGCTCGTGACGGACGACATGCGCCGCAAGTGCAAGATGGTCAACTTCGGCATCATCTACGGCATTTCCGCGTTCGGCCTTTCGCAGCGCCTGCGGGTGCCGCGCCGCGAGGCGGCCGAGCTGATCGAGACGTACTTCCGCCTCTACCCGAAGATCCGCGCGTTCATGGACACCGCGATCGCGAAGGCCCGCGAGACGGGCTACGCCGTGACGGCGCTTGGACGCCGCCGGACGCTGCGCGACATCTCGTCGCGTAACGCGACCGTGCGCCAGGCCGCTGAGCGCGATGCCATCAACACGCCCGTGCAGGGCACGGCCGCTGATCTCATCAAGGTCGCCATGGTCAAGGTCGATCGCGCGTTCAAGGCGGCAGGTCTGCGCGCGAAGATGATTCTCCAGATACACGATGAACTGCTTTTCGACACGCCTCGTGACGAAGTCGAACGCGTGAAGGAAATCGTGAAGCGCGAGATGGAGGGGGCGCTGGATCTCGGCGTGCCGCTAGATGTCTCAGTTGGCGTCGGGGACAATTGGCTCGAGGCTCACTGACGGTGTCTCCTCGGACGATGCGTGCAGTTTGAGTTTCGTCTTCACATGGGCTGCCTGCGAAGCAGGTTCATTCGCGTTTTGCGGCGCGGCGGCTTGCTTGGTTTCCAATCCTGGAATCTTGAATCGGTCGGCAATCGCGCCTGACATCAGCTGGCTCTTGAATGCGGGGGCGGCATCGGCATCCGACACCGGTGGTACAGATGGCTCATCGTTAGCGCTGGAGTGCTCGGTTTCCTGGCATGTGCCGCGCAGCCGACGACGGATGACGAGGATGACCGTAAGTACAATGGCCGTGACGAGCGCTTCGGCAAGGGGCATGTACATTTTGTCGATGTAGCGCGGGAAACCCTGCGTGATGGTTTTTACGCAGGCCACGAGCGCAGGCTTGAAGAAGTGCGTGGCCATGTACGCCGTGAGGGCGCATTGTCCGTAGAGGGTGATGAGCCACCAGCCGCGCCGGCACGGAAGGATGTCCGTCAGCACGTAGAGAAGGGCGAGTGCGAGCACGCACCAGCCCATCGCCTGGCAGGTGAAGCTCACGGTATATATGTGCTTGATACACGGAACGGCGAGTGTCAACGCCCACCCTGCGCCGAGGAGGATGCCGCCGAGGACGAAGAGCGCCGTCGCCTTTCGCCCGTTCGGCCACTTGCCGCGCAGTATCTCTGCGCACTGCGCGCCGCAGAGCGCCATTGCGCCGAACATGAGCGTTGTGAGGAACCAGGTGTAGCCGTGCGTCTTGAATGCCGCGCTGCCGTCGGGCAGGATGGCGTGGAGAACGTTCTGTTCCACGACTTGCGCGATATTGCCGTCTTTCGAGTAGTCGCCGCAGAAGTGCATCAGTGCGCCGTATGCTATGGCAAAGACGAATGGCATGAGGGCGCGGAGCGCGCGCACGGGGATGAGCATCACAAGGGCGGCTATCAGGTAGCCGGCGGCGATGGTCTGGAGCGTGTTGTTGTAGGGGCTGATCTTGAGCGGGTCGAGCGTGGCGAGGTTCCCCTGCACGAGCATGCCGCAGAACCAGAGGAGCAGGACGCGTCCGAAGACATGCTTCCAGAACGCGCCGGTCGCCCAGCCGTCGTCGTCCAGCCGCTTTGACAGCGCGTATGGAACGGCGGCCCCGCAGGAGAAGATGAAGAGCGGCATGATGATGTCCCAGAGCGTGAAGCCGCCCCAGGCGTGCTTGAACTGCAGCTGGACGGCTTCGGGGATTGCCCATACCTTGTTCACGGCCCAGAAAACTGGTCCGATGACCGTGAGAAGGAGCATGTCGATTCCGCGGAGGATATCGAGCGAGAGAAGGCGTCTATTGTTTTCCATGGCGATATTTTACCACAATGCCGCGGGTCCGTGTAAGGAAATGTGATATACTACGCGCATGGAAAAAGCGGCGACAGACTCTTATGCCATTGGTAACATTGGAGCTTACCGCATTGTGCGTCCGCTGGGACATGGCGGCATGGGGACGGTGTACGAGGTGGAGGACGCTGCCGGAGCGCATCTCGCGCTGAAGCTCTTCACGGGCGGTGCGAAAAACCAGGAGTTTCTCGAGAAACGTTTCCATGCCGAGGCGAAAATCCTGGCCGTGCTGGACCATCCGCACCTTGTGAAGGTACGGGACGTGGGCGTGGGCGAGGCGACCGGGAAACCCTGGTTCACGATGGACTTGGTGCTGAACGCCGCCGGCGAGTCCGAAACGCTGGAGGCCGTGCGTCGGCGCGGCGGCATTTCGCACGAACAGGCGTTACGCTGGTTCAACGAACTTTCCGACGAATTGACGTATCTCCATGCGCATGGCGTGGTACATCGCGACGTGAAGCTGGAAAACGTCTTAATCGACGCGGAAGGACATGCCGTTCTCTCCGACTTCGGCATCTCGCGCATCTTCGACGACGGCTTGCGCGGGCGGCTGGACGTGACGACCACGTTCATCGAAGGGCAGACCACGGGCACGCGCCCCGTGATGGGCACGTATTTCTACCTTGCACCCGAGGTACGTGCCGGGCGGGCCGCCACTGCGGCGGCGGACTGGTACGCGCTCGGCGTCCTCTTCTTCCGCCTCCTCACGGGAATGTGGTACGAACCGCCGCCGGCGCAGACTGAAAAGAATGGTCGGAGGCGGACTTCGCCGTTCGACCTGCTCCTGATGTTCGACCCGTTCTGGCAGACGAACCTGCCGCGTCTCCTTTCCGACGACCAGAAGACGCGCACGGTGGTGGAAAAGGCGCGTACGAAGGGACGGCGCATGCGAATGTGGTGGCTTGCCGGGGGTGTGACTGCCGCGGTGATCCTGGCGGCCGTGTCCTGGGCGTTCTTGGGAAGCCGCTTTATTGAGAGCCGCCATCCTGGCGGCTCGCCGCCGCCGCCGGGCGTATTGTGGGTGTCGCATCCGAGGGATGCGCATGGCGTTGATCCCGGCGCCGTGACTGCGCTCGTCGTGCGGGCCGCCGCGGGGCGTGTCTGGCACAACCAGTTCGAGCGCTGGCCGAACCTGCGGCACGTCACGGTGGAGGAGGGCATCTCCGTCGTGCGCGCGTCGGCTTTCTTCCGCTGCCCGAAACTGGAGACGGTGACGCTCCCCGATTCCCTGAAACACCTCGACGACTATGCGTTCGGCGACTGCTTCGCCCTGCGCGAGGTGCGGTTCGGCAAGGGCCTCCTCGACGTGGGGCAGGCGGCGTTCGGCGGCTGTTCCAATCTCCAGCACGTCTATTTCGGCGGCGACGCGCCGACGCCGTTCGGCACGCGCATCTACGTGCGCACGCCCACCAACCTTGTGAACCACGTTACGCCTTCCGCCACGGGCTGGGGCAAGACCTGGCCCCCGAACGATCCGTTCACTCGCCGTGTCGTGCCTGATTACCCACTGATCACGAGCCACGAACCACGATGATTCCCGATACCCCACAGACGCTCCTGCGCAAGATCGCGGAATATGCCAACGGCGACGACTCGGCCGAATGGGCGCGCTTCGTCGAACTGTATACCCCGGTGATCCGCGCGTTCATCGTCGCGCGTGGAGATGTCGCGCCGTCGGATGTGGACGACGTGGTGCAGGAAATCTTCGTGCGACTGGTGACCGTCTTGCGTGCCGGAACATATCGGCCGGAGAAAGGCCGTTTCCGCGCCTATTTAGGGACAATGGTGCGCCGTCTGTTGATTGACCGGCATCGCCGTAACCTTGCACGCGGTGCAGGGGAAACAGTCTCTGCCGAAGAAGTGGAGATACTTGATGAGACACCCGATGCGGCGGCCTACGTGGACATGCATCTCTTGATGGCGCGCCATACAGCAGCAGTTGAGCATGTCCTTTCGAGAACCATGCTTGACGCCCGCACCGTCGCGGCATACCGCGCTTATGCGCTTGACGGTGAACCTGCCGCCGATGTCGTCGCGCGCCTGGGAATTACACACAACGCACTTCGCCAGATCAAATACCGCGTGGGCCGCATGATCGCCGCCGTCGAGGCGGCGTATGGGGAGTAGGTGCGAGACGTGTAAGTTTTTTTATTTTCCCCCATAACACTTCGCATTCTGTTGCGTATTATTTGTTTGATGGCTGGGTGTCTGGCCAGTTTTATATTCTTCTAATACAATCGATTAATAGTAGAAAAAGCGATGAAGAAAGCGATAAAATCAGTTTTCAACGGAAAACTGCACATGAACAGGTGGAAAGCCATCGTGTTTGCGGTACTTGCGACCGTTGTCGTTGGATGTGGAAACGATAAAGAATCTCTTGAGGCAGTGAAGGCCGCAAATGGGGAGCATAGCCGCTTTGCTAACGTAAGTTTTTACCCAACGATAAGGGGCGCTGATGCCTTCTTGTTACAACATTTGCATGAAAACAAGGGAAAATTAAGTTCAGATTCTCTTTATGAGTTGTTAAGCGAGACTAGGTACATGGGGAAAGAAGATGTGTTGAAAAATCCATGGCTGGCAAAGGAATTTATTGATACTGCTTATGCAAAACGGAAAACCGCATTGATAATGGGGAGAAGTTTCTTTTCTTACAAGTTTGCCAACTATTTTTACCTTGATGGCGTATCTGGGTTCACCTATAACCTTTCCTACATTTTCTCCATTCCCCGAAAGGCGTTTTTGAAATTGCGGTATGCAGACTCGATTTTAGATTTTTTGATAGGGCTGTTTGTCCTTGTTCTTGGATTCGTATTTTCGGTTGTTGGGCTTGTATTCTCTACGATCCTAGGTTTTATATGCCATCCGCTTGAATCGTTGTCAAATCTTTTGATTGGCGTGGCATATTTCGGAGAAGGGGGCTTTCAAGCGTGGAAAATCTATGTTTGGCATACAAACTTACTTGCTTCACTTTGGGATATCGTGTGGGGCGCGATTATCTATCCGCTTTGGCAGGCGGTGGTCTTCTGGGTGTGATTTGATGAACTCAAAAAAAGAAGGAGAAAGAAAATGAAAAAGACGATAACAACTGTTCAATCAAATGATGAGAGAGCGATTAGGGGTACTGATCACGACAGTCCTCCCATTGATCGCTCTGGAAAACATTGGATGCGGATAATTCTTTGCATATTATTGCCACTCTTTGGGATTATAGGGTGTGGCAAAAGCGAATGGAAAGACGGGGACAGATTTACAGGAGGTGTTATTGGTGCTGATATTGATCTAAGTTATAACGAGGCTGATTTTTTGTATATGCAAAGTTATAAAGAAAGCTTTGGATTATATACCGGGGGCGGATATTTTGGAGGAGAGGGCACATATATTCCATCCGATTGGGCGTGTAGCAAGCGCGGTGCGGCTGTTTCAATGGCAAGGGAGGTTTTTACTTATAGTTTTAAGAATTATTTTATGCTAGATGGTGTTTCTGGTTTTATATATAATGTAGGATATATTTTTTCAGTTCCACATAAGATCATTAGAGGTTTAAGATGTATGGATGGCGTGGTTGGCTATTTGGGGGCTCTTTTCAAATTGGCATGGGGTACGGCTGCTGCAGCTGTAGGCGTGGTTGCTTCGCCGATTATCAATACGGTCGTTCATCCTTTTGAGACATTGGCAAATCTTACCGTGGGAATCATACATGTTGACGGCATTGAGTTCCTCGGTATTCATCCGAGCGGGTCAAATTGCGGATGGTTTGGTTATGTGGTGCGGACCAACATTATTGCTTCGCTTTGGGACCTCGTGTGGGGCGCGATGATATATCCGCTTTGGCAGGCGGTAGCGTTCTGGGCGTGACATTTCGTCCTTTGTTTGGGCGCATTACAATCATACGTATTGGGATTGGAAACAACCAAAACAACTTTCAAGAACAACATTATCCTGCGGACGCACCTTGAACATTCAGGATCGTGATAGTTTGAGGATTGGCAAATGGGCGCGGGCGAGTTAACCCGCGCGCCAAAGGTAAGTTGTTTTTAAACAGTTGTTTCCATTTAACGGAAGGCGTTGCCGTGAATTACGGAGATGCGCCCCCTGGTTGATTTCATGAAAATCTCCTTGGTTGCGGGAGGCCGAATATATGATATAATACGCGGCGACAAGGAAAATTAGTCGAACAGTAATGGCAACGGCAACAAATAGATTGGCGAAGCTGCGTGACGCGCGGCGGCTCGCGCGGTGAAGGAACGTCGTAAAATGGCTGACGGAGATTACGAGCGCGGCCGCGGCCGCGAAATCGGCGCCATTGCCGCCGAACTGAAGCGGCTCGCGGCGGCGCGCTCGGCGAGCGCGCCCTACCAGCGGGAGGACCGTGTTTCGTTGCGGTTGCCCGTATTCGTATTGAACGGCTGGGCGTCGAGCACGCATGCTTGGGACCTGTGCCGGTTCATGCGCACGCGTTTGTTCGGTTATGTGGAGCAATTGGATGGTGAGCCGGAAAAGGCGATGGAGAGCGTGGAACGCTGCATCCTCGTGGGTTGGTCGATGGGTGGAAGTTCGGCGCTGCGTCTTGCCGCACGTTGGCCCGAGAAGATTGCCGGACTTGTGCTGGTCGCGGCCACGCCGCGCATGATGGAGGACAAGGCGACTGGCTGGAAGGGAATGTCCCCGCGTCGGCTTGAGGCTTTACGCTACGGTCTCGTGATGACTCGCGGTGAAGGATTCTTCGGTGTGCCGGAAGGCAAGCCGAACCCCTACATTACCGACGAACCTGAGAATCTTGAGCGCGGACTCAAGTACCTGCTGGAGACCGATCTGCGGGCCGATCTGGAACGAGTTTTTCAGAGAGGGTGCTTCGAGCAGCAGTCGGGACAGCAAGCGTACAACAACAAGATGTGCGCGCGCCGTTCATTGGCCGTACACATCTTCCAGAGCGAACACGACGGCGTTGTGCGCGCCGCGAATGCCGACTATCTTCAGAAAGTGTTTCCGCAGGCGTCCGTGACGATCGTTCCCGGCACGGAACATGCCTTGCCTATTTTCATTCCGGAGTTAATTGATGAAGCCGTTGATTCTTGCATCAGGCTCGCCGCGGCGGGCTAAGATATTGCGTGACCTGGGCGTGGAGTTCGAGATCGTGAAAACCGAGGCCCCCGAGGTCTCTATTCCGCACGATCCCGTGCGCACCGTGACGGAGAATGCCTGCGCGAAGTTGCATGCGGCGTTGGCCGCGACAAGCGCGGCCGCTCCCGTTGGGGTGGCGGGCGTCTCGCCCGCAAATGAAGGGCCGCGCTTTAGCGCGGTCCCACCAGAGGGGCGAGCCATTCTCGCCGCCGATACTATCGTGTGGTTCAACAACCGAATCTACGGCAAGCCGCGAGACCTTGACGAGGCGAAGGAGTTTCTGCGCGAGCTCTCCGGCCAGACGCATGTGGTTTTTACTGGCGTCGCGTTCCGCGCAGAGGACGGGGCGGAGCGGACTGCCTGCGTCGAATCGCGCGTCACGTTCCGCGGACTGTCCGAGGAAATGATCGACGACTACGTTGCCCGCGTCCATCCCACCGACCGTGCGGGCGCATACGACATCGACGAATCGGGCGACCTCATAGTGGCCTCATACGATGGATCCTACGAAAACATCATGGGGCTCCCCGTGGAACCGCTGCGCGATTTCGGCATTTTGAGGTAGTGTCGGAATTTTCAAAAAAGTTAATTTGCCGTCTTGACGGCGCACGGTTTTTTTGATTAACTATATTGCTCACACGCGGAATCGGCTGACGAAGTCGGTTCTCCGCAGGCGGGAGTTCCGTCTGCGCAAACGGACAAAACCTCGCCGCGGCGGGGCACAAAGCCACACGAAAAGGAAAGAAACATGCAGAAAAGCACTCGTCCAGCGAACCCCGGCGACAGCCGGAAGTGGTTGCTGGTGGACGCGAAGGACCAGGTTCTTGGTCGCCTCGCCGTCGTGATCGCGAACAAGCTTCGCGCGAAAGACTCCCCCTCGTTCGACCCCTCCGTGGACGCCGGCGCGTTCGTGATCGTGGTCAACGCCGCCCAGGTGAAGCTCACCGGCAAGAAGGAAACGCAGAAGGACTACCAGCGCTATTCCGGCTACCGGGACGGCCTGAAGCACTTCTCGGCCGCAACGATGCGCGCGAAGCATCCCGACCGTATGATCAAGGAAGCCGTCTGGGGCATGCTCCCCAAGAACACCATCGCGCGCAAGATGATGACGCGCCTGAAAGTGTTTGCGGGCCCCGAACACACCCACGCGGCTCAGAAGCCGGAAGTGATCACGCTCTAAGGAGATTTTAGGAATGGCTACCAAGAAAGTGATTTCCGCCGGAACCGGCCGCCGCAAGACCGCCTGCGCGCGCGTGACGCTCGCCCAGGGCGACGGCAAGTGGACCGTCAACAACGTGGCACTCGAGGAGTACATCACCTCCGAGGCGCTGCGCGACTACCTCAAGCAGCCGATCGCGATCTCCGGATTCGACGCGTCCGCCGTGGACGTGATCGTGTTCGCGAAGGGCGGCGGCTGCAGCGGCCAGGCGGGCGCGATCCGCCACGGCCTCGCCCGCGCCCTCGTGGCGGCGGACGGCAACCTGCGCGCCGCGCTGAAGAAGGCCGGCTGCATGACGCGCGACAGCCGCATGAAGGAGCGCAAGAAGCCCGGTCAGCCCGGCGCCCGCAAGCGCTTCCAGTTCTCGAAGCGTTAATTCGGGATCCTCCGTCCTCCCGCGCGTCCGCGCGCGGAGGGCGAAGCTTGCATTGGGCCGCCGTGGAAGTTCTGCTTCCAGCGGCCCTTTGCGTTCACAGATTTGAAGAAGGCACTATGGCATTTGGATTTCTCAAGAAGCTGGTCCAGAAATTGATCGGCAAATCCCCTTCGGCGCCCAAGGGCGGGAAGGGTGCGCCTACTGGCGCCGGGAAGAAGGAAGGATCCGGCAACGGGCGCGGTCGGCGGGGCAAGCATGGCCGCCACGGAAACGGTGGCGGACAGCCCCAGCAACAGCAACAGCGTCCCGCAGGGCAGCGTCCTGCTGGTCAGCAACCTCAGCGTCCGTCAGGGCAGCAACAGCAGCAGCGCCCGCCCCGCAAGGACGGTGCGTCGGGCGAACGACGCGGAGAACGCGGCCGCGGCCGTGAAGGTGCGCGCCGTGGCGGACGTAGTGACCGTGGTGGTGACCGCCGTCCTCGGTCCGTCAACACCGCCGCAAGCGAGATGCGTCCAGGCGGCGTCGTCTCCCCCGAAGAGATGGCCGCGCGCAAGGCGGCACACGCGGCGTGGAATCCCGCGTCCTTCGCCGTCGAGCCCATGGAAGGCAAGATGCGCTTCCAGGACTTCGACCTCCCCTCTGAGGTGCTGCACGGCATCGCCGACCTCGGCTTCCAGTACTGCACCGAGATTCAGGCTCTGTCGCTCCAGAACGCCCTCGACGGCAAGAACATCGCTGGCAAGGCGCAGACGGGGAGCGGCAAGACGGCCGCGTTCCTCGTGGCGATTCTCACCCGCTACCTCCGCACGCCCGAGTCGCGCGCGAAGACGGGCGGCACGCCGCGCGCCTTAGTGATCGCGCCCACGCGCGAGCT
>Ga0310697_10002654_pt1 | contig 18745 bp, 13 predicted proteins | sample 172DNAGHGlowgp2_FD_203883 | JGI IMG/M metagenome (GOLD analysis project Ga0310697, IMG submission 203883) | Sheep rumen microbial communities from Palmerston North, Manawatu-Wanganui, New Zealand - 1728 DNA GHGlow gp2 (v2) (version 2) | ecosystem: Host-associated > Mammals > Digestive system >... | reverse complement strand
GTAGTTGCGGAAATGCTCTTTGATGAAGTCTTCTTTGGAACGAGTCACTTCACGGTCAAGCGAATTGAGGTTTTCAAGGAAACGGTGCTCACTGTCATGGAGTTGCATCTGCATAAACCAAAACGCACCATGCTGCATGGAAAAGTGCTGGATGATTTTCGAGCGAAGAGCCACTTCAATACGCTGAATGGCAGAAAATAGCAACTGTCTTAACTCGTTATCGAACTCATAGAGGGCAACCGCATTCTCAAATGTGGAACCAGATTTGAACTGATGCGTCTGCTTGTCGGCCTCCATAGGACGGAGATAGGCAGCAAAGCGAAAGTAACTTACCTCGCTTAAAGTTTTCCTTGCCTTGTCTTCGTCAGCAATAATCAGACCAAGCGACCTGAGTTTGGCAATCTGGTCATCAATACTTATGGGCTGTTTCGTATAGATGTTCATAACGTATAAAATAAAAGACCCGCCCTGGTTCGCTGTTCTACGGGAAGCGTGGCGGATTCTGTCGGTGCAAAGATAGGCATATTTTCTGAAAGTTCCAAGAATAATGCTTAGTTTTTATTAGTTTTTCTCTAAAAAAGCTCCTTTTTGAGGCTTTTTTCATAGAAAAACAGGAAAAAACAACTTATTATCGAAATCTTTTTGTATTTTTGCAGGTGCAATCCGTATGGAGAGCAAGACATATTGGTTAAGATTTAGCGTTCAGCTATCAATCTATGGTTTCGAGAATGTAGGAGTTTGAGAAACATGTCATAAGAGAGATAGAGTGAATGCTCACGCGATAGGCGTGGGCGTTACTTATCTATGACATGGGCATCTCCTACAGCCTTCGAACCAGATAAAGTAAGTTCGCGCTTTTTCTGTATAACCAAGAACGGAGTAATAACGATAAAATAAGTGTGTGTCAAATTTAGATGGACTATATTCTTAATTTGAATAACTACTATAGGCAACACTCCATAAAGTATCGTGCCGCAAAAGTAATGCTATCACTTGTGATACTATTACTTGGGGGCTTAATCTATGTCATATTTAGGGACAAGTCATTGCTAATGTTCGATTGGTTCAATACAATTGGGATTAGCAACGAAGTTGATGGGCTTAGAATATTATTTCAAGGAGAAGGCATCTATGGATGGGTGAAATATAGTTTACCAGACGGTTTGTGGATTTTCTCGTATCTGTTCATTGTTGACGCAATATGGGACAAAGAGAGAAATGTCGTATCAATGATATTTCTCTGGGGATTACCGATAGCGGCAGTACTCTCTGAGTGTTTACAACATTTCGACTTGCTGCCAGGCGTGTTCGACTTGATGGATTTGGCCAGTTATATGTTGGCAATTACATTATTCCTGATTATTAAACTTTTAAAATGATAAGGCTATGAAATCTAAAATTATTCTATCATCTTTAGTATTATTGTTTTTTCACTATTAGCTGGTGGCTCTGTTGATAAAGACTTTTTCAGCTTCTTTTTTGTTTATATTATCGTGATTGCTCTTGTAGTCGCAATAATTGTTGGAATAATATCAACCGTTCACAGCAGGAATAAAGAGAAGAGACTCCAGATGATTGAAAAAGACGAGCAAGGCTCATCTGATTTCGACAGGAGCGTTTCGATTGGCGATGACAGGTGTAAGTTATACTTCGATAATGCCAAGAAAAGAGTAATGATTATGCAGGTAACAACGGAAGAGATTATTAAAAAATATGTTGACGATTTTGAGTTCCCCGGCAAAAACCTCGTACGCTATTATGATGGCTTTTACCTTGTTTATGAGCCTACCACTCGCAGATTGCTATCTGGCAATTATGGTACTTATTTTATTAATGAGATTGAAAACCTTCAGGGTGTTGATAAAAGCGGTCTGACTACAAAAGATCCAATAGCTCCCTCATTAAACCTTCTTAAAACTACTTTTCATTCAACTATGACTGTTGATTCAAGAGATATTCACGTTTTAGCAGACGAGTATCATGGCCTGATGGCAGTGGTTGAGAAAGGGAAACTATATGCATTCAACTATATTAATGTAGAAAAGCTTCAAGAGAAAGTTGGTTTAGAATCAACTATATCAGTTAAGAATGCAGGCAACTATATGTTCGTTATGGATTCCTTCTTCAAGGTACTTGTCATTATCGGCAGGGACATGATGCACAAGACTCTTAGCTATTCTGATATAATTGAAGTTTCTTATATAGAGAATGGTGACCAACTGTTCACCAAATCAACAGGAAGGACTGTAGGTGGTGCCATCGTAGGCGGTGTTCTAATGGGCGGTGCAGGTGCTGTTGTCGGCGGTCTTTCTGGTAATACAAAGCAAAATAAAGTGGTGAATAATATGGATATAAAGATTTTACTTCGCAGTACCGAAGAGACCACCTGCATTCTTCACTTTATGGATTCTTCAAATCCCCTCAAAACAAAGGAAGCGAGTGATAAGACGCTATATGAAGAATTCCTGAAAAATGCTAATGAGGCAAAAGATCTCTTATCTGTGATTATTGATGACGCGAAGCAAGCATTACCTCCTGTTGCACCTGTTATGTCACAGCCTGTCACGACACAACCGTCAAGTGTTGCTGACGAGTTGGCAAAACTGGCCAAACTTAAAGCAGATGGAATCCTTACAGAAGAAGAATTCCAAGCTCAGAAAGCTAAACTGTTGGGATAAACACAAACAAGACACTAAGGGAATCAAATATGAAGAAGATTTTATTCTGGGCAGTAATTATGCTATTTGCCGCTTGTGGGCGTATTATAAAAGTAAGCGACTTACAATATAAAGAAGGTGAACGTGCGGTCTTGTATGTTTTCTATGCAGATAAAGCCTTTGATGGAGAAGCGTGGAGTGATGACGGCAGATCATTCAAGATAATTGTGGACTGTGGCATCATGAAGCGTTTAGAGTGCTTTGATGAAGACGGAAATTTATTTTATGTCTTCGATTGCAATGATAGAAAAGAGTTGTACTTCAATGAGAAAGGTAACGAAATAACAAAGCGGCAGGCCCGAGACCTCTATCCCAACAAGTATAAACACCTCCAAGAGGTTTTACTTGGCGAAATAGATGACATAATAAACCAGAGAGCGATAGAGAGTAACGGGGATGAGAGATCAAGCGTTGCTGAAGAAGATAGCGAGGCTACAAAAGTTGCGAAAGAAGAGTTGAGTGCTGCAAAGTTAGAAATCAGCCAAATAGAAGAAGAGGTGGACAATATATTTGCAAAACTAATTGCAGCAAAAGAAAATTTGGAGCACGCCAATGAAACTCTTGCGAAACATAAATCAGGAACTGACGAGTATAATAATGCCCAAAAAGAGGAATCAATGTTAACTAATGAGGTTAAGGGAATCATTGACGTTATTAACAGCAAATATGCAAGGTATTATGGTTTCCTTCTTACTGCAACTCAAGACACTTCACTTTACAATGCAACTCGTGATAAGGTAAAAGCCTCTATTGCCAAAGAACTCCTAAAGAAGAGTGAGCAAAAAGCTCTTGACAGAATAAACGAAAAATATTATGACTATTAATTTGATTATGAAAATGAAGTTATGGGGCAAGCTATTGCTAGCAGTAATAGCAGTACCCCTAATCGCTTCTTGCAGTGGAAAAGTTAAAAGCACAGATGTTCAGATAATAGACAATGAAATAATCTTCAATGGCAAATCTTATACGGGTCAGGTATGGTCAAAGGACGGGGAAAGCATGGTTGTTGAAGTAAGTGATGGACGACCTGTTAAAGTTACTTTGTATCATGACAACGGTGAACCTGCCATGATATCTACTCTGTTTCAGGAAAACGGAGAAGTAAAGCATTTTGATATTAATGGGTATGAAATGAATAAGGCTGATTGGTTGCGCAAATATCCTGATATTGGTGATAAGCGCCAGATTATGAGTGATTTTTTTCTGCCCCTTTATAAGTGAGTAAGACTAGGAAATTGCAAAACATATTATTGAATTATGTGATTGAGCAAAATCAATGTCAGATATCCTCTGCTTTTTTGACCTTAGAAGCACTTGGTTTATTACCACTACAATCAATCATAACAATATCTTTATCATCCATCTTGTTCTGCTTTTCAAGAATGCTAACAACTCGTTGTTGTTCATCTTTATTGAAATAGAAAATGACAGTAATTGCATTTTCAATTTGGTTAGATTTCTTATATACAGGCACTTGATACTTCAAGTTGCTATTTAAGTTGGGATTGGAAGCCATTTTAAATTCAACTATTGTGCTATCAACAGTACCTTTTGAAACAATAAAATCCGTATTGCCACGTCCATTACCAACCTCTCTGTCAAAGCGGTATGAGGAGCCTGCTATTGTGTTAAGACCTTTGAATAGTATTTGTAAATACTCTTCATTTGTTACTTTTTCAGGCGAAAGTATTTTATATCCTTCTTGGAATTCTATCCAAAGTTTAAGATTATTTATTCTTCTATGAGCTTCCTTATAAGAATTGGGTTCTTCCATTCCTTCTTGACTCGGAAGTTGGTCACGTATTAAATTTATGCGGCCGATTTGTAGATTATACCATTCCGTTAAGGTATGAAGATACTCTTCTTCCTCTTCTGAATATTCATTTAGCAGCTTTGATTCAACGATGTCAAATTGCTTATTCTTGATACATATTTCGTATTTCTTATACACGTCCTTTGTAATACCAGAAGAATTGCGCATTATTTTGAAAAGCTCCTTACTTTGCTTATCAAGCCATTTTACCAACTCCTTATTTGTTGGTAACCGATAAATTGAATTGGCTTGTTCCATCTGTATAGGAATAATAGGAGAGCGCGTCTCAAAGTCTTTCCTTATACGAGAAAAATCTGGGAGGTCAAAAGGAAAAGCATTAAGCCAATTGTTATATATATGCAGTAGTTGCTCTATCGGATCCTTTTCCGTGTGCGAAGAACAAGTGATGTACTCATCAAGGATTTTATTGACATACCATTTTACTTCGGGGCGTATATCACTGTTCTTAGCGACATAGCAACGCAGTTCGAAGTCAAAAGTGTCAAGGAACAAAGCACTTCCATATCCTTTAGGCATACACCCAAAACGATAGACGGCTCTATACAGGTATTTCTTTATATCGTCTTGCCAGTTGTTTGTGTATTGATGGTTTAGAATGTAGTCATAGCAAAAAATTATACTATCAGCACATTGGACGTGTGCATTATGATAGTCGCCCTTATTAAACACTTTCAGTCTTCTGAGATTTTTGTGAAACTCACAACAATCAGGAAACCTATTATATCTGTCTCTCAGGGACTCAATCAGGTCAATCCTGTTTTTCTGACATACTGGGCAAGTCCTAAAGTCATGCTCTAATGGCTGGGGTGGAATCAGAGGAAAGGGGGTTCGTAGAATCTCCCCAACGCCATACCGATAAACCCTTTCTCCACAAGGAACTTCTTTTATCTTGCTGGAAACGACAAACTGCTTATACGTGACCTTATTCATTTTGTTTGTGCTAATGTTATGCAAAGGTACAACAATATTTCGAGAAAGGTTTCTCTTTATCTCAAATGTTTATTAAGATTAACATGAGGCAGAGAGCATCAAACACATGAAAATGATTGTGTATGCCATATTTGACTTAGACAGACGTGACAAGGAGGTAGGCCGCACACATTAGCGCAACCGCAGTATTCAGGCAACATTCTGGATGCTGAAACCAGAGCATATTGTCTCTGTAGAAATTCTTGAAAGAAAGGGTGAGGTAGTAAAGATAGTGAAAAAAGAACAGGCTCAGAAGAAAAAGATGTGAATAAATTTAGTTCTTTCAGAAAGAATGATTACCTTTGCACCCGATGCTGAGTCATTAAAACGGCTGGTGGCTCTGCGTCGGGTGTTCTTTGATGCAGTTTATAGCAGAACGTGGAATTGAGTACGGTCTCCAAATCGTAACCTCATTTTTCCTCAATTCCCCAGACTGCCTTTATATAAAGAAAGAATGCAAATTCTTCCAAAGTTACGAAAAAACGAGAGCAGAACAAAATTAATTCATTTATTTTTTATGCCGAGTGTAGTAACTTCGGCAAAGCCAGAGTTACGAAAAAAGCTTGTAAAAGCGAAGCGATTTTGGAAGATTAACGCAATTCGGCCTTAGTTCTACGAATTTGTTGCTGTTTCTCACCTATTACAGTCTTTATAACTTGCTTGTCCATTTCGTTATTTGAAAGTATACTTTGCAAAAGTAAAGAATTATTTTAAAGTATACTTTAATTTATTGAAGAAAACTGCCTATTTTTATATTTCATTTAACAATGACGAATGGTTTCGTAACTATGCGAATTCAGGTCAAATTGGTTGGCAAATTAGGCTGAATTAAGCGAGAATTTTTCAAAAAATACAGTTCACATGAACGTCGTTTGCAAAATTTTGCTTATCTTTGCAACGTGGCGGAGATTTCGTCGCAGCATGACATAGAATTATCTTTTTTGAGCACAAAGACAATAATATAATATGGACGAATCAATTAAAGCACCCCTCAACCAAAATGTTAATAGAGGGCATGGTGGGAAAAAAGTAGTCATTAATGGTCGGGAAATTACACTTGGTGCCGATATAATGAATCTAATTAATAGACCCGCTACGTTGGAAGCAGTAAAAGTGGTTAAAGAACGATACGGCCTGGGGTTGAAAGAGGCCAAAGATGTTGTTGAACAAGTTCAAGGCGTACCATCAGAATCATCATCAGACAAGGGCTCCCTCAACCAAAATGTTAATAGAGGGCATGGTGGGAAAAAAGTAGTCATTAATGGTCGGGAAATTACACTTGGTGCCGATATTATGAATCTAATTAATAGTCCCGCCCAGTTGGAAGCAATAAAAGCGGTTAAAGAGCGATACGGTCTGGGGTTAAAAGAGGCTAAAGATGTTGTTGATCAAGTTCAAGGTGTGCCACCAGGATTATCATCAGGTAAGGGCTGCATGATAACACTACTCTTTCTTTTCTTTCTGTCAACGAATCTCATGTCTCTAATTATGATTGTCAAACATTATGTTTTATAAACATACCTTTGATTATATTGTATCTCCACTTCATTTTTTCATCATGTCACTTTAACCATTCGAGCATCAGTAGTTTGTCTAAATAAGGAGCAGATTTTTCGATTTTCAAGACAAAATGAAATTGCAAACTAGCAAGAACGGTTGTCGGAGGAACACTCTTTATGGGCCTCAAAACCCCACAAAAAGGAGCAACAAAGCTGGTTGCATATAGTATTCAGGCTGAATACGCATAGCATTCAGGCTGAATTCATATCGTATTCAGGCTGGATACTCATGTAATTTGCACCAAAAAAGGACGTAATTCAGGCCGAATTAGGCGATAATTCAGCACGAATTGCAAAGGGAAAGAGTGCAGATTTTTAGCGGAGTAAATGTAAGTGGCTGATATTCAGTGATATACCAACTATGCTCAAAATGGGCGTTTTTCCGACCGAGTGACAAGTTGGTGACCTGGAATCGAAACTGAGGCATAGTTGTTATTTAGACAAACCGACGTGTCGGCACGTTTTTACACAAAAAAGAGCACACAAAAAGGGGCAACTCTTGCAGCCGTTTCGCAGAATTTTTATACTTTTGCACCAACTAAAACAGTTCAATCGATGAAAAAGTTGCTCTCACTACCGCCAAACCTTGTGCGGAAAGGTGCCGACGGCACAACGGTGTTTCACCAGATAACGGGGCTCTCGCCCGATGAGTTCTTCTGTACCTGCGACCCCGAGGGGCAGCGCATAGGCAGCGGCGGCGGAACGACTTGGCTGCTGACGGAATGTTTTGAAAAAGAACAGGAGAGTGTTGCGTTCGCTACTTGGCTGAAGCGGGAGAAACGCATCCTGCTGCATGCGGGGGGGATGAGCAAGCGTCTGCCGTCGTATGCCACATCGGGCAAGATCCTGACGCCCATTCCCGTCTTTCGCTGGGAGCGCGGTCAACGGCTGTCGCAGGATCTGCTCTCGTTGCAACTGCCACTCTATGAGCGTATCATGGAGGCAGCGCCGGAGAGTCTGCACACGATGGTCGTGAGTGGCGACGTGCTGATCCGGGCGGCTCAGTCGCTGCCTGCTATTCCTGAGGCCGACGTGGTATGTTTCGGTTTGTGGCTCGATGCCTCGGTGGCCAAGAACCACGGGGTGTTCATCATGGACCGGCAGACACCACAGGTGCTGAAACAGATGTTGCAGAAGCCCTCGGTAGAAACACTCAACGACCTGCAAAGGCAGCATTACTATCTGACCGACATCGGCATCTGGATGCTGAGCGACAGGGCTGTAGAACTGTTGATGAAGAGAAGTAGGGCAGAAGATACTTCTCTCTGCCCTTCACTCAAGTTCTATGACCTTTATTCCGAGTTCGGTTGTGCCCTTGGTACGAACCCGACCATTGGCGATGCAGAGGTGGGCCAGCTGTCGGTGGCCGTCTTGCCCTTGCCGGATGGCGAGTTTTATCATTTTGGCACCAGCCGCGACTTGATTGGCTCGACGCTTCGCCTGCAGAACCTGGTGAGCGACCAGCGGGAGATTATGCATCACGACCGCAAGCCGCATCCCACCATCTTCGTGCAGAACGCAAAGTGCGAGGTGTCGTTTACTTCCGAAAACACGAACATCTGGATTGAGAACAGCCATATCGGAAAACGCTGGCGGCTCACTCACGACAATGTGGTGACGGGCGTACCGGAGAATGACTGGGAGGTGACGCTGGCGCCGGGCGAATGTATCGACGTGGTGCCTGTGGGCGAGAAAGACTATGAGGTGCGCCGCTATCGGATAGACGAACCCGTGAACAGCCTCGACATGCAGGAGAAGGCCAACCTGACCCGGCTCTTTGCCCAGCGCGAGGCATACCGCAACGGGAACTGGCCCGCATTGGCCCGGAACTGGGAGCACTCCGTGTTCTACCAGCTCGACCTCGACGATGCTGCCCAACAATTCAAGACCCACGGTCTCCCCATGCCCGAGGCGCTTCCTGAATCGGCTCCGCTCATGACCCGCATTCACGATGCCATGTTCCGTGGCAGTAGCGAACAAGCGTTCAGCTTGTTGCGCGAAGGACTGACCCGGCATGTGCTCAGCCAGAGTCAGCAACCTCGGCTCTCGGTCTTCCAAGACCAGATTGTCTGGGGGCGCTCTCCCGTTCGCATCGACATTGCCGGCGGGTGGACAGACACCCCGCCTTACTGCCTGCTCGAAGGGGGTAATGTGGTCAATCTGGCAATCGAACTGAACGGCCAGCCACCGCTGCAAGTCTACGTGAAGCCCTCGAAGGAGCTGCGCATCCTCTTGCGTAGCATCGACTTGGGTGCCCGTGAGGAGATTGAGACGTGGGATCAGCTGTCACAATATAATAAGGTAGGATCACCTTTCTCCATCCCCAAGGCGGCACTCGGCCTGGCGGGCTTCCTCCCGCAGTTCTGCAACGAGCGTTTCGCCTCGTTGAAGCAACAGCTCGAAGCCTTCGGCGCTGGCATCGAAGTGACCCTGCTTTCGGCCATCCCCGCTGGCAGCGGCTTGGGCACCAGCAGCATCCTTGCCGCTACGGTGCTGGGCGCACTCAGCGACTTCTGCGGCTTGGGGTGGGACAAGAACGAGATAGGCCATCGCACACTCGTCCTGGAACAGCTGCTCACCACGGGCGGCGGCTGGCAAGACCAGTTTGGCGGTGTGCTGGGCGGCGTGAAGCTGTTGCAGACCGAGCGGGGCTTCAACCAGACACCGCTGACCCGCTGGCTGCCTACCGATCTCTACACCCAGCCGGAGTACCAGCCCTGTCACCTGTTGTATTATACGGGCATCACCCGTACGGCCAAGCAGATCCTGGCCGAGATTGTGCGCCGCATGTTCCTGAACCAGGGCGACCAGCTGCGCCAGCTTCGCGAGATGAAGCAGCAGGCGCTCGACATGTATGATGCCATTCAGCGACAGGATTTCGACCGGATGGGACTGCTCGTCGGCAAGACGTGGCAGCAGAACCAGCTGCTGGACAGCGGCACCAATCCCGCAGCCGTCAAGCAGTTGACCGACCTTGTCGACGACCTGTGCCTGGGGTACAAGTTACCGGGTGCCGGTGGTGGCGGCTATCTCTACATGGTGGCAAAGGATCCTGAGGCTGCCGCCCGCATCAAGAAGGTGCTGACGGAGAATCGCCAGCACCCGAATGCCCGTTTCGTGGATATGACCCTTTCAAACAAAGGACTGCAGCTGAGTCGCAGTTAGCACATACGATGGAATTCAGAACGCCTGTACAGATATCGACCCCCTCGTTCCAGATAGAACCGATGGAGGAACTGCTTTTCGTAGGCTCCTGCTTTGCCGACAGTATCGGCCAGCGATTCCGCGAAGAGCACTTCCCTGTCATCGTCAATCCCTATGGTACGATGTATAACCCCGTCTCGGTGCTGCACACCATAGAAAGGATGGGAGCCCCCTCCAACCTCCCCCGGCTGGGGGAGGCTTGCCTCGCGGAATCTGAATGCGCAGCCAAGGTGTCCCCTTCTCAGGGAAGACCGGAGGGCGTTCCTCGGATTGTCTTCATCACCCTTGGCACCAATCACGTCTACCGGCTGAAGGAGACGGGCGAGATTGTCGACAACTGTCAGAAGCGGCCGCAACGGCTCTTCGACGAGGAGACGCTGTCGGTCGGCGAGTGTGCCGGCTATCTGCAGCAGATTGTCGAGGTGCTGCGCAGTCGCCGGCCCGACGTGCAGATTGTCTTCACCGTCAGTCCCATCCGCTACCAGAAGTACGGCTTCCACGAGAGCCAGCTCTCGAAGGCCACCCTGCTGCTGGCGGTTCAAAGTTTGGAGTGTAGAGTGGAGAGTGTAGAGTTTGCTACCGCACTTGATGACTGCGCAGAAGGGACTGCGGTAGCAAACTCTCCACTCTCCACTCTCCACTCTAAACTAAACTACTTCCCTGCCTACGAGATTGTGCTCGATGAGCTGCGCGACTACCGTTTCTACAAGGAAGACATGCTGCACCCTTCTGCACAAGCCGTTGAGTATATCTGGCAGCAGCTCGTAGCGCATTATTTCTCGCCCCGTGCCAAGCAGTTCCTGCAGGACTGGAAACCCATCAAGGATGCCCTCAACCACCGTCCCTTCCATCCTGAGAGCGAGGACTACCAGCGCTTTCTGGCTGAGGCGAAGCGGAAGGAGAAGGACTTGCTGGCCGCTTATCATGTGTAATAATCCAAAAGGCAGCGTGTCCTCTCGGAACCTCCCCAAACAGCTGGACATGAGAAGAAAATGCGTTTTTTTTGAGTGAGATTCGGAAAAACTTTGTAATTTTGCAGCCAAATAAGCATCAGATATAGTATGACATACAGCATAGAGAAGGTGGCGACGCTCATCGGGGCGCGCCGGTATGGTGAGGCCGAAACCACCGTAGGGTGGCTCCTGACCGACAGCCGTTCGTTGTGCTTTCCCGAACAGACTTTGTTTTTCGCCTTGCGCACCCAGCGCAACGACGGTCATAAATTCATCCCTGAACTCTACCGCCGGGGTGTTCGCTCGTTTGTGGTAGAACAACTGCCGGAACATGTGGAGCAGGATGCCAACTATCTGGTGGTGCCCTCGCCGCTGGCAGCCCTGCAGCGTCTGGCCGAGCGTCATCGCGACGAGTTCGGCATCCCCGTCGTTGGCATCACGGGCTCTAACGGCAAGACAATGGTGAAGGAGTGGCTCTATCAGCTGCTGAGGCTCTCGATGGTGATTACCCGTTCGCCCCGCAGCTATAACTCGCAGATTGGAGTGCCCCTCTCGGTGTGGCTGCTGAATGAGCATTCGCAGGTGGGGCTGTTTGAGGCCGGCATCAGTCAGCCGGGGGAGATGGAAGCCCTGCACGACATCATCCAACCCACCGTCGGCGTATTCACTTCGCTGGGAGCGGCCCATCAGGAGAATTTCCGCTCGATGGAGGAGAAGTGTATGGAGAAACTGCAGCTCTTCCACGACACGAAGGTCATCGTCTATCCCAGCGACAACGACATCGTGAGCCGCTGCATCCGCCGCTCTGCCTACCAAGGGGAGAAAATCGGCTGGTCGAAAGTCAATGCCTCCGCGGCCTTCTATGTGGAGTCTGTCACCACAATCACTCCTCACCCCTCGTCTCCGACCTCTTACCCCTCACAGACCTCTCACACCTCACCTCTCACCTCTATTATATATATATATAAAGGGACGCGAGGGTCATATACGATTCCTTTCATTGACGAGGCATCGATAGAGAACAGCATCACCTGTGCGGCTACGGCTCTCTATTTAGGGCTTTCGCCCGAGGAACTGGCAGAGCGCATGCCGATGCTGGAACCGATAGCCATGCGTCTGGAGGTGAAGCGCGGCCAGCGGGGGCTGATTCTGATTAATGATTCCTATAATAACGACATCAACTCGCTCGATATTGCGCTCGACTTCATGCAGCGCAGAGGGCAGGGATGCCTTGTGCTCAGCGACATCTACCAGAGCGGTGAGACACCCACCTCGCTCTATCGGCAGGTGTCGGACCTCTGTAACAAGCGGGGCATCAGAAAGTTCATCGGCATCGGTCGGGAGATTTCTGCTCAGGCAGACAGCATCGATGTCGGCGAGAAATATTTCTTCCGCGATGTGGAGCAGTTCGTCAGCAGCGACGTGATGCGTGGCCTGCACGACGAGGTGCTGCTGTTGAAAGGTGCGCGCAGCTTTGGCTTTGAGCACATCACGGAACTGCTGGAACAGAAAGTGCACGAGACCATCCTGGAGGTGAACCTGCAGGCGGTGGTAGACAATCTGAATCATTTCCGCTCGTTCCTGAAACCGGAGACGAAGATGGTCTGCATGGTCAAGGCCGATGCCTACGGAGCCGGTGCCGTGGAGATAGCGAAGACGCTGCAAGACCATCGGGTGGACTATCTGGCTGTGGCGACTGCCGACGAGGGGGCAGAGCTGCGCAAGGCGGGCATCACGGCCAACATCATGGTGATGAACCCCGAAATGACCTCGTTCAAAACGCTCTTCGACTATGACCTGGAGCCCGAAGTGTATAGCTTCCGACTGATGGATGCGCTGGTCAAGGCAGCCCGCAAGGAAGGTATCACGGGCTGGCCGGTACACATCAAGCTCGATACGGGCATGCACCGCTTAGGATTCAACGCATCTGACGATTGTACTATTTCACCCTTTGACAATTCCATGTCCGACAATCGTCAAATAGAGAAATCGTCAAAGAGTGAAATAAGTGAGCTCATCGACCGTCTGAAGGGGCAGCAAGCCATCATACCGCGCTCGGTGTTCTCCCATTTCGTGGGCAGTGACAGCGACGCGTTCGATGACTTCTCGGCGCGGCAGTTCGCACTTTTCGACAAGGCCAGCCGGATGCTGCAGGACGCTTTCTCGCATAAGATTCTGCGCCACATGGACAATTCGGCAGGCATTGAGCACTTCCCTGAACGGCAGATGGACATGTGCCGACTGGGCATCGGGCTGTACGGCGTGGAGCCGTATGAGAAGAGGGTAGATTCACTAAAATGCGTCAGTACCCTCAAGACAACCATCCTGCAGCTGCGTCATGTGAAGGCGGGCGACTCGATAGGCTACAGTCGTCGCACGGTGGTTGAGCGCGACAGTGTCATCGGAGCCATCCCCATAGGCTATGCCGACGGGCTGAACCGCAGGCTGGGCAACCGTCGTGGCTACTGTCTGGTAAACGGGCAGAAGGCTGCGTATGTGGGTAACATCTGTATGGACGTGGCGATGATTGATGTGACGGGCATTGACTGTCAGGAGGGCGACTCGGTCGTAATCTTCGGCGAACAGCTGCCAGTTACGGTGCTGAGTGAACTGCTTGAGACGATTCCCTACGAGGTGCTGACGGGCGTGAGCAACCGCGTGAAGCGCATTTACTATCAGGACTAAATATGCATAACCATCACAAAATGAAAACCATGACAAAAATCTTTAAGACCTATTCAGCCGTCACGCTGGCATTGCTGGTGTGCCTCCTTTCTTCGTGTGTGAAAGACGAACGTGGCTCGGGCGAGGCTAACGGTGCCCTGCTGAACAGTTGGTATCAGGAAAACGGCACGTTGCCGAACATTGCCGAACCCAGCCAAGTGCTGCTGACCATCAGGAGCGACATGATGGCTCAGATAGTGATGCGTGGGAAAAACTCAGGCAGGGTGTGGCTGTACGAGTTCTCTTTCTTCTTTGACAATTCCAATCAGACCATTATATTCAATGACGGCCCGTTTGCCGGTACTTACGGGGTGGAGACAAACGCGCAAGGACTGGTACTGAAACGGAATGGGATGCTTCATCAGTTCGCACGGAGCGAGACGGTTAGCAAACAGTTGCTGATGAAGAACGAATGGCGTACCAGTGGTAATATCTACAATAGGCTGAAATTTGAGGACGAAGAAAAAGGGACAATCTATACTGTGACGGAAACAGGAACGGAGGTAAAGCCGTTTACCTATCTCTTCAGCGAGAAAGACGGACATCTCATCTTTACCGACTCGTATAACCAGCGCGAAGAGTATTACACCGCCGTTATGAAAGGCCACCTGCTACTGTTCCTCGTGACGGCGGAGAAGAAGGAAATGTACGAATACTATCCTCTCTGATTCCCCCTCATTTTCCGGAAACCATATCGTCTGCCCCACACCTTTGAAAGGCCTCGTACTGAGGAGAGAAGGGTGGAGCAGCCTTTTTTGCTGCCTTTTTGTAATCGTTTAAGTAAAGTTTTCTGACATTTCGTGTGGATAATTGAAAGAAAATGTGTACTTTTGCAACGATTCTACGCTAAAACAAACATTTTTATCGATAAAAACAATGGAACAAGTATTTAGTTACATTATCAGTTTGGGTGCATCGGTGATGATGCCGATACTCTTTACCATCATCGGCCTTTGCATCGGGCTGACCTTTGGACGTTCGCTTAAGAGCGGTCTTTATGTTGGTGTTGGCTTTGTGGGTCTGGGTATCGTCACGGCCTTGCTGACTAATAACTTCGGCGGCCCGCTGTCGCAGATATCAGAACTCTACGACCTACAGCTGAAGGTGTTTGACATGGGCTGGCCTGCAGCAGCAGCCGTGGCCTATAATACAGCAGTGGGAGCCTTGATCATTCCTATATGTCTGGGCGTGAACTTCCTGTTGCTCATCACGAAGTGTACGAGGACTGTCAATATCGACCTTTGGAACTACTGGCACTTCGCCTTCATCGGCGCTGTGGCCTACTTCGTGATGGGTGAGTCGCTGGCATGGGGCTATTTTGCCGCCATCGTCTGCTATATCGTGACCCTCGTCATGGCTGACCTTACAGCCGACAAGTTCCAGCAATACTATCCAGAGTGGCAGGGCATCTCCATTCCGCAACCTTTCTGTCAGAGTTTCGTGCCCTTCGCCCTGATTATCGGCAAGGCTCTCGACAAGATTCCCGGCTTCGACCGTTTGAACATCGATGCCGAGGGCATGAAGAAGAAGTTCGGCGTGATGGGTGAGCCGCTGGTGCTGGGTGTCATCGTGGGTGCCCTGATTGGTGCCTTGGCGCAGCTCGATATTAAGAAGGTGCTGTTTTTGGGCGTAACGATGGGTGCCGTAATGGAGCTCATCCCTCGTATCACCTCGCTCTTCATTGAAGGTCTGAAACCCATCGCTGAGAAAACACAGGAAGTGGTGAAGAAGAAGTTCAATGGCAAGAAAGTATATATCGGCATGTCGCCTGCCGTGGTCATCGGCCATCCCACGACGCTTGTCGTCTCGCTGTTGCTCATCCCGGTAGCTTTGGGACTGGCGGTCATCCTGCCAGGTAACCAATTCCTGCCCCTTGCTTCCTTGGCTGGCATGTTCTACCTGTTCCCCATGGTGTTGCCGTTTACGAAGGGTAATGTGGTGAAGACCTTCATTATCGGTCTTGTGGCACTGGCCATCGGCCTCTATTTCGTTACCGACATGGCTCCCGCTTTCACGCAGGCTGCCCATACCGTCTTTGAGCAGACGGGCGATAAGGCTGCAGACATTCCTGCAGGCTTCGAGGGTGGTGCGCTCGACTTTGCTTCTTCGCTCTTTGGCTGGGTCATCTATAAGTGTGTTGCCTATTTGGAGTGGATCGGTGCAGGTGTCCTGACCGTCATTACTATCGGCATGGTGGTATGGAACCGCATGCGTATCGTCCGTGAGGAAAAGAATGCCCAATAAGTATGATTTTAATAATAAATATAAGTATATGATGAAAAGAACGATTCTTTCTTTAACAATGCTGGCGGTGGCATTGGTTTCTACTGCACAGCAAGATGTGAAATTTCAGACGGCTTGCCATCCTGAGGATGTGAAAGGCTACGACACGAAGACCTTGCGTGAGCGCTTTGTGATGGAGAAGGTGATGGAGGCCGACCAGATCCATCTGACCTACTCGCACTATGACCGCTTTATCTTCGGCGGTGCCATGCCTGTAAACAAGACCCTGAAACTGGAGAATTTCCGTGACCTGGGCCTTGATGTCGATCCTGGCATCAAAGACAAGTATTTCCTTTACAACCGTGAACTCGGCGTGGTGAACTGCGGTGAGGGTGACGGTGTGGTGATCGTCGACGGCAAGGAGTATCCGCTTCAGCCGAAAGAGGCTCTGTACATTGGCCGTGGCCATATCGCAAAGGACAAGGATGTGAACAAGGAAGTGCTTTTCCGTTCGAAGGATGCTGCAAAGCCTGCCAAGTTCTACCTAAACTCAGCTACCGCCCACCAGCACTACAAGACCCAGTGGATCACCCTCGACGGCCGCAAGGGTTCGCTGAAGGCTGCCGTATGGGGACCCGTAGGCTCTTTGGAGGAGTGCAACAACCGCACCGTCTATAAGCTTATCGTCAACGACGTGCTCGAGGAAGGCCCCTGCCAGCTGCAGCTCGGTCTCACTCAGCTCAACCCAGGTGCTGCCTGGAACACAATGCCCCCTCACACCCACGGTCGCCGTATTGAGGCTTACTACTATTTCAACCTGCCCGAGGGACAGACCATTGCCCACATCATGGGTGAACCTCAGGAGAGCCGTGTGGTGTGGCTGCACAACGAGCAGGCTATCATGTCGCCTGAGTGGTCGATGCATGCCGCTGCCGGCACCTACTACTACACCTTCATCTGGGGTATGGCAGGCGAGAACCTTTATTATAACGACAAAGACAATATTCCTGTAATTGACATTAAGTAACAATGACACCAATACAAACAACCAAAATGTCCAACTTCCGTTGGGTCATCTGCGGACTGCTGTTCTTGGCAACAACCGTGAACTATATGGACCGTCAGGTTCTGTCGCTAACTTGGAAAGACTTTATTGCACCCGAGTTCCACTGGACCGATGATGACTACGGTACCATTACGGGTTGGTTCTCTATCTTCTATGCTATTGCCAACCTCTTCGCAGGTAAGTTCATCGACTGGATGGGCACCAAGAAAGGCTATCTCATTGCCATCTTCGTTTGGTCAACAGGTGCTGTGATGCATGCCGGTTGCGGTTGGGTGGCCATGAATATCGAGGGCTACGACTCTGTAGCACAGCTTGGCCAGCTCACAGGTGATGCTGCTGTGGCCTTGGCTACGATTTCTGTGTGGCTCTTCCTTTCTTGCCGTATGATTCTTGCCCTTGGTGAGGCAGGCAACTTCCCTGCAGCTATCAAGGTGACCGCTGAGTACTTCCCCAAAAAGGACCGCGCTTTCTCTACTTCTATTTTCAACAGCGGTGCTTCTGTAGGTGCACTGGCTGCTCCTGCAACCATTCCCTTGCTGGCTCGTGCCTGGGGATGGGAGATGGCTTTCATCATCATCGGCGTGCTCGGCTATGTGTGGATGGCTCTGTGGATATGGCTCTATGAGAAGCCTCACAAGAGTAAGTATGTGAATCAGGCTGAGTTGAACTATATCGAGCAGGATACTGACATTGCTGAGGTGCAGAACAAGCAGGAGGCAAAGGAAGATAAGACCATCTCTTTCTGGCAGTGCTTCACATTCAAGCAGACCTGGTCGTTCATTGTCGGCAAACTGATGACCGACGGCGTTTGGTGGTTCTTCCTGTTCTGGGCACCCGCCTATTTCAGTGACCAGTACGGCTACACCTCTGACTCGACAATGGGTATTGCATTGATCTTTACCCTTTATGCCATCGTTACCGTTCTTTCTATCGGTGGTGGCTATCTGCCAAAATATTTCGTTGAGAATCGGGGCATGAATCCTTACCTGGGTCGTATGCGCGCCATGTTGATTTTCGCCTTCTTCCCCCTGTTGGGTCTCTTCGCTCAGCCTCTCGGGGCTTATAGCGCTTGGTGGCCTGCCGTTCTGATTGGCCTGCTGGGTGCTGGTCACCAGGCATGGTCAGCCAACTTGTTCTCTACGATTGGCGACATGTTCCCCAAGTCTACCATCGGTACCATCACAGGTATAGGCTCTATGGCTGGCGGTCTTGGCTCGTTTGCCATCAACAAGGGTTCGGGTAAGTTCTTTACCTGGGCTGCTGAACAAGGTGATACCTTCACGTTCATGGGCTTCGAGGGTAAGCCTGCTGCCTACATGATTGTGTTCTGCATCTGCGCCGTTGCCTACCTCATTGGCTGGTGCATCATGAAGGCACTCGTTCCGAAGTATAAGCCTGTAATGGTTGATTAATCGGATCATCCACAAAGCAAAAGAAAACCAGAGGGAACTGCTGCTGCTCTCTGGTTTTCTTTTGTATTATAGTTTTCCTTTTGC
>Ga0310697_10002653_pt1 | contig 18747 bp, 15 predicted proteins | sample 172DNAGHGlowgp2_FD_203883 | JGI IMG/M metagenome (GOLD analysis project Ga0310697, IMG submission 203883) | Sheep rumen microbial communities from Palmerston North, Manawatu-Wanganui, New Zealand - 1728 DNA GHGlow gp2 (v2) (version 2) | ecosystem: Host-associated > Mammals > Digestive system >... | reverse complement strand
TGTGTCGACACTTGGATTCGAACCAAGGACCCCCACCATGTCAAGGTGATACTCTAACCAACTGAGCTATGCCGACTTTTGGTTTGCGGGTGCAAAAGTATATAAAAAGGGTGAAACAGCCAAATAATCTGCGTCAGATTAAGGAAATATTAACAAAAATCCTATTTTGATATAAATTAGCATGCTTTAGAAACGTCATCAAAGGCGTTTCTGCTTTTTATTTATTACTTTTGCAGGAGAAATCTAAAACAAAGGAGAATCAGATGATGTATAGAAAGTTTTTGCTTGCGTTCGCACTCTTGTTCACGGCGTTTTGTCGTGCCGGTGCCTCAGAGGCCAGTCAGGTGCCTCAGTTGATCGCTTTCCAGCCGAATGGCGGCTTTTGTCTGGCCGATGACAATCGGGTGGCTGCGCTTGCCGTTGACGGTGACGACTGGATGGCCGTTCGCCGGGCCGTGGAGGGGCTGGCTGGCGACATCGAGCGTGTTACGGGGCACAAGCCTTCGGTTGTCTCGAAGGCCCAGGCATCCTCGGTTGTCGTGGGAACCATCGGTAAAAGCCGGCTGATAGACCGTCTCGTGAAGCACGGTCGGCTCGATGTGTCGGGCGTGAAGGGACAGTGGGAGTCGTTCGTCATAGCCACCGTCGACGGACAGCTGGTCGTTGCGGGCAGCGATCGTCGTGGAACGGTCTATGGCATTTATGAGCTCTCGCGGCAAATGGGCGTGTCGCCTTGGTACTGGTGGGCCGATGTGCCAGTGCAGCAACACCATACTATATATGTGCGCGCGGGAAGATTTGTCGAGCCTTCGCCTCGCGTGAAGTATCGTGGCATCTTCATCAACGACGAGGACTGGGGACTGAAGCCCTGGGCTTCGACCAACTATGAGAAAGAGTTGGGCGACATCGGGCCGCGTACATACGCCCGAGTCTGCGAACTGCTGCTGCGCCTGCGGGCCAACATGGTGGCTCCGGCCATGCATTCCTGCACGGGTGCGTTCTACTCCCATCAGGAGAGCAAGCTCGTGGCCGACTCGCTGGGCATCATCATTACCACCAGTCACTGCGAACCGCTGCTGCTGAACAATGCAGCCGAGAGCGAATGGAACGTGAAGCGCGATGGGGAGTGGAACTTCAAAACCAACCGTGAGACCATCCTGCGCAAGTGGGACGACCGCTTGAGCGAAGCCTCGCGGTTTGAGAACATCTATACCGTGGCCATGCGCGGCCTGCATGACGAGGGCTTGCGCGGCAATCTGCCCATGAGCGAGCGGGTGCCGCTGCTCGATACGGTCATCACTCAGCAGCGTCAGATGCTGGAGCGCCATATCGGCAAGCCTGCAACCGACATCCCGCAGATATTCGTGCCTTACAAGGAGACGATGGACATCTATGAGAATGGTCTGCGTGTACCCGATGACATCACGCTGGTATGGGTCGACGACAACTATGGATACATGAAGCGCGTGAGCAGTCCGAAGGAGCAGCAGCGCAAGGGCGGGACGGGTGTCTATTATCATCTGAGCTATCTGGGTGCGCCCCATGACTATCTCTGGCTGAATACCACGCCGCCCGTGCTCATGTATGAGGAGCTGATGAAGGCCTATCGCACCGGAGCCGACCGCTATTGGCTGCTCAACGTGGGCGACATCAAGCCGATGGAGGCGGGGGTGCAGACGTTTATGGAGCTGGCTTGGAATCCGGAAGCCTTCAGTATCGAGAGCATCAACCATTATCAGGCACAGTGGCTTGCACGGACTTTGGGCTTTGACAAGTCCAAAGTGCAGCGGTTGCAGTCAATGCTCGACGAGTATTACCGTCTGGCCTGGAGCCGCAAGCCTGAATATATGGGATGGGAGTACGAATGGGACGATAAGGAACATACGGGACTAAAGTCGACCGACTTCTCTTTCTCTGATTACGATGAGGCCCAGCAGCGTTTGGCCGACTATGAGCGTATCTCGGACGAAGCCGAACGTTTGAGTGAAGAAATCATAGGGGAGGACGAACAACTGGCTGCTGCCTGCTTCGAGTTGGTGCAGTTCCCCGTACAGGCTGCCTTTCAGATGAACCGCAAGTTCCTCATGGCTCAGTTGAACCGGGAACTGCTGGCGCAGGGACGTACGGCTGAGGCGAACTGGGCTGCCCGCCAGATGGAATTGGCTTACGACAGCATCCATGCGCTGAACCGGCGCTATAACACGCAACTGAACGGCAAATGGATGAACATGATGTCTGTGCCGCCGGGCTTCTGTGCGTTGTATCATCAGAAGCCTGAGGTGACTTATACAGAAGGGGCTGGTGAAAAAGCCGTTGACCTGAAGCCCCGTCAGGCAAAGGCTGAGGGCTGTCTGGTACTTAATCTGGCCCGTTATGCCTCGAAGACCGACGATGTGCGTCTTGTGAAAGGTCTTGGCTATGAGTGGGAGGTGGTGCAGCTGATGCAGGGCAACATCGTCTACGACCTGCCTTCCATCCCCCGCGATACGGTCGATGTGGTGTTCTGGGCTGTGCCTTTCTGGCCGCTCTATCAGGGTTTGAGCAATCGTATCGCCGTCAGTGTAGACGGCGGTGCCGCACAAATCTTCGAGAATCGTTTTGCCGAATACTCCCGTACTTGGAAGGATCAGGTGATGCGTAACGGCATCGAGTGCCGCATGCGCTTTGCCATCGATGCTTCGAAGCCGCACCATACCCTTACGTTCTCTGCACCAGATGCCGGACAAATGATTCAGCGTGTCACGATTGACTGGGGCGGACTGCGTCCCAGTTACATCGGACCGGCTGCTTTTTAGGCGGACGGTAATGGAATCAGATGGGCCATGCGGACAGAAGCTCTTGCATGCTGTCGATGATGAAGTCGGCTCCCGCCTCTTCCAGTTCCTGTCTTGTCCCGTTGCCCCAAGTCACGCCGCACGTCTTGGTTCCGGCATTTGCGCCCATCAGGATGTCGACGGCCATGTCGCCCACGACAAGGGCCTCGTCGGCCTTCATGCCTAAGGCGGCCAAAGTCTTCAACACAGGCTCAGGATGAGGCTTGGCCTGCTCCACGTCGTCGGCTCCAATCAGGTAGGAAATGTAGTCGGCGATATGCAAGTCATGAGTCAGTTCGGTGAGAGAGGCATGAGAACGTGACGAGGCGATGGTGAGCGTGAAGCCCTGTGTCTTCAGGGCTTTTAGCGTTTCTACCACGTGAGGGAAGGCTTTGGGTCTGAGGGTCTGTAGGTTTTCTGCGAAGATTCTCCGGTAAGTGTCGGCACAGCGTTGAATCATGTCTTGTGCCAAATCAGGGAACATGGTTTGGAAACAGCCTGCGAGGGGCAGACCGATGGTGGCGGCACATGCCGCTTCGCTACGTTCGTCCAGTCGCAGTTCGGCAATGGTCATTTGCATGGTAGTGACAATGTTACGCCGCGTATCGCCTAAAGTGCCGTCGAAATCGAATATGATCAGTTTGCAGTTCATGTCAGAGGTCTTGCGATTTTGTTTCAACAGGTGGATATAATTTAACTCAAAGAGCGGCTTGTCCAGTAGGAAAAGTCGCTCTTTGTTACTTGAGAAGTCTGTTAGTCTTTCGGCTGTTAAAAGAAGAACTCCGTTTTGTGCGCCTGACAGGACTCGAACCTGCACGTCGCGAGACACTAGATCCTAAGTCTAGCGCGTCTACCAATTCCGCCACAGGCGCATTTGCAGCCGACTTTTTTGCGGTTGCAAAGGTACAACGTTTTTGCGTAATATGCAAATAATCATTGAAAAAACTTGATATGGCTATACGGCGATTAGTAATTATAGCCAGAAGTCTACTGCACAAGGATTTGGCGGGCAAACTCGATGAGGGTGTCTTCGCCTTTCAGGAAGTCGGCATCTGTGAGGTTCACGTCGTAGTCGGGTGATATGCCGAACTCTACAGACTTTCGGTTGGCATCGTAGGAGGGTACGGCCGAGAAGCGCACCACCCATCCGTTGGGCAGCGTCGAAGAGAACGGCATGCCGCCACCGCCGCCTGTACGGTCGCCCACAAGAATTGTGCCGGGCAGCGCCTTCATCATCATGACGAAGTCGTTTGCAGCGCTATAGACGTGGCGATTGGTGAGCACACAGACACCTTTCTGCCATCTAACGTTGGCTGAGGGCTCCAGATAGTGAGGCTCCATTTCTGAGAAATCGTTGTGCCCGGCGCCTGTCTTGTGCCGTGTGTAGCCGACGAGTGTCTTCTTGTTGCAGAAGCGCGAGGCCAGCACCTGTGCGTTGGTCAGCTCGCCTCCGCCATTGTCTCTGATGTCGATGATGATGCCTCTGCACAAGAGCATGTGTATCAGCACCTCGTCCAGATTGCCTTCGCCGATGCCGTCGATGAAGCTCTCATAGCGTATGTAGCCGATGTTGTCGTCGAGAATGCGGTATTTCAGCCCGGAGGCAATCTTGTAGTCAGTGCCCATATAGCTCCGCAACAGGGTGTCAGAGATGTTGGCCGGATAGTTCTCGTACCATGACCAGTTGCGGGCAAAGTCGTGGGCCGCCGTCAGGTTCACGTGGCCGTCGCGCAGTTCCGAAAGCATGTCGGCCATCACTTCAAACAGTTGCAGCTTGCTCATGCCGCTGTTCACGCGCACCTTATATTTATCATGTATCTGTTGCCAGTCGATTCCCTTCTCTTCGAAGAAGCAATAGTGCTCGTCCATAATCTTCCAAAGAGCCTCGAAGTTGCCTTGTGGTGTGTCGTCTAATTGATCTTCGTCTACACAAGACGTGATGGACAGCACCAAGACCAGCACTTGGAGGAGTGAGAAGGCACGGAGCCTGACGGTATGGAATATCGTTGCCATCGTTTTGTTTTTTGTTTTCAATGATCATTTAGGCCGGTAGTTGACGAGCTGGAACCGTCTGACCATACCGATCATGATGCTGTTTGAGCGCACGTGCTGCTTCAGGTTGTTTACCTTGGCCTGCTGGTAGTCGCCTAGATAGCCCAGGGTGAGCGTCACTTTGCGTGAGAGGTTGTATTGTGCTGTCAGTTGCTGCCGGAAAGTCGGGGCTGTGGCAAAGGTGGTGAAAACCACGTTATGGTCGTAGTTGCCCTGACTGAATATCTCGTAATAGGACTGCCCGTAATTAGGACTGAACATGATACCGGCCAAAGGCAGTTCCAGTTCGTAGCGGATGGACAGCCGTTGTTGCAGGAATGGCAGTCGGTAGGTGGCTGCTATCGATGGCATCGCCATCAGTGACAATCGTGCCTGAGCCGGATTATTTGCATTGTTACGGGTGTTGTAGATGGCTCCGATACCAAGGTTTGCCAGTGCTCCGGCCTGCAAGCGAAGGTTGTTGTCGAAGAAGTGCCACTCTTTGTAGCCTCCGACAAACAGGTTATAGCAGGCTTCCAGTTCCGACTCATTGCCCGCCCGGTCGCCGGCCTTTGACAAATGCAGCTGGTGCTGCATGGCAAACGACCACGCAGAGCCGGTACGTTGGCGCTCAGTGGTGCTCAGGAACGTGAGCGTCGTGCCTTTATAGCGTTCAGGTGTCAGATAGGTGTCAAGCACACTGATACTTCCCAGGCCTATCTGATAGCTTTGCGTCGTTATGTGTCGGCTTCGCACAGAGTCTGTCTGTGCGGTCAGGTGTCCGCGCCCTGTCAGGCATAAGAGCAGTATCAGGGCTATAGCCCGTCGTTGTTGGCTATTCATCGTCTGAGAATAATCTTAACTGTCCGGTCATCTCGTCAATAATCTGTTGTTGGCTTTTGCCGGCATCGGGATCCTCGTCAATGTCGTTCTGCTTCTCGGAACGGTCTTCTTCTGATTCTTCCGGCTCCTCGGGGAAGCGGGTGGGGGGCAGTTCCTCGATGCTTTCTATCTGCCAGGTGGAGAGACGCTTGCCCTTGGCCTTGAAGCCTTTCACCGTAATGAACTGCTCGGCATCGATCTCTTCCGAACCGCGATACGCGTCGGCTCCTCCGTAGGTCACTTTCACCAGTGGATAGACCACGTCGGTGAGGAGAACCATTTTCGACGCAGGGTTCTCGCCCAGGAAGTTCTGCTTGCGCTTGGAAGCCTCCATCAGGAAACGTTTCAGATAGGGGAACCCTTGGTTGTCGGCATCGAAGAGGACACAGGTCCACACCTTGTCGGCATCGAATTTCTCAATGCGCAGGATGTTTTCCTCGAAGTGGTTGTTTACATCGAAGTTGGTGAAATAGAAGTCACCGTTCTTCAGCACCACCAGGATCTGGTCGTCGTCGAAGAACTCGCCCAGCAGCCGGCCATGCTCATCATAGTTCAGCCGGTTCACGTCGGGGTCGTACCACACCTTGCGTCCGCCCAGTGTGGAGTGGCCGTGACTCTTCAGGCTCACCTTGCTCACGGCCAGTTTGGTGAGCAGGTTGCCCTTCGACGAGCGTCCCTTGATGTCGATATGGGCAAACGAGCGCTCGAAGAATATCTTCATGCGCGGATGAGCCACGAGCACAGCCGGGTCGAGCGTCACCTTGATGACCTCGGCCTCGCCGTTCGGATTGGCGGTGAAGTACATCACCTTCGAGCCGGGTGTACCCAATGTCAGGTCGTTCTCGCGGTCGCGGGTGATGCCCGTGATGCTGAAGCGCTTCATGTAGCACGTGCCCTTCTTGCCGTCGCGATAGACTACGTTGTAGACCGTGCGCTTGTCGTTCTTCTTGAAAACACCCAGCCACAGCACGTTCTTGCCGACGAACAGTTTCTCGGCCACGCGCACCACTTTATATTTGCCGTCGCGGAAGAAGATGATGATGTCGTCGATGTCGGAGCAGTTGCAGACGAACTCGTCTTTCTTCAGTCCCGTTCCGATGAAGCCTTCCTGCCGGTTGATGTAGAGCTTCTGGTTGGCCTCTACCACCTTCGTTGCCTCGATGGTGTCGAAGTTGCGAATCTCGGTGAGTCGCGGATGGTCTTTTCCGTACTTGTCTTTCAGGAACTGAAACCATGAAGCCGTCACCTCCACAAGGTTGTTCAGGTCGTGGTCAATCTCTTCAATCTCGGCCTTGATACGGGCCATCAGCTCGTCGGCCTTCTCCTTGTTGAACTTCAGGATGCGCTGCATCTTGATTTCCAGCAGGCGCAGAATGTCGTCCTTCGTCACCTCGCGTACCAGTTGCGGGTAGAAAGGTTCCAGTCGGTTGTCGATGTGTTCGCAAACCTTGTCCACGTTGGGCGCCTCCTCAAACTTCTTGTCCTTATAGATGCGTTCTTCGATGAAGATTTTCTCTAATGAGCAGAAATGATACTGCTCCAGCAGTTCGTTCTTCCTGATTTCCAGTTCCTGACGGATCAGGTCTTTCGTGCGGTCTACCGAATGGCGCAGCACGTCGCTCACGGTGAGGAACTGCGGCTTGTCGTCGCTGATGACGCAGCAGTTGGGCGAGATGCTGATCTCGCAGTCGGTGAAGGCATAGAGCGCATCGATGGTCTTGTCGCTCGACACGCCTGGCATCAGATGAACCTGTATCTCCACCTGTGCTGACGTGAGGTCATCCACCTTGCGCACTTTGATCTTCCCTTTGTCGATGGCTTTCTTGATGCTCTCAATCAGCGTCTCCACCGTCTTCGAGAAGGGCAGGTCGCGGATGACGAGCGTCTTCTGGTCTATCTTCTCTATCTTGGCGCGCACTTTCAGCACACCGCCGCGCTGGCCGTCGTTATATCTTGACACGTCGATAGAGCCGCCTGTCTGGAAATCAGGATACAGATGGAACTCCTCATTGTGCAGGTAGCAGATGGAAGCATCGCAGATCTCGCAGAAATTATGAGGCAGAATCTTCGAGGAGAGGCCGACGGCAATGCCTTCCGCACCCTGAGCCAGCAGCAGGGGGAACTTCACGGGCAGGGTAATCGGTTCCTTGTTGCGGCCGTCATAGGACAGCTGCCACTCGGTGGTCTTCGGATTGAAGACGGTGTCGAGGGCAAACTTCGAGAGTCGGGCCTCGATATATCGGGGCGCAGCGGCGCGGTCGCCTGTGAGAATGTTTCCCCAGTTTCCCTGTGTGTCAATCAGCAGATCCTTTTGGCCCAGTTGCACCAGTGCATCACCAATCGAAGCATCGCCGTGGGGGTGGAACTGCATGGTGTGGCCTACGATGTTGGCCACCTTGTTGTAGCGTCCGTCGTCCATGCGCTTCATGGAGTGCAGGATGCGCCGCTGTACAGGCTTCAGACCGTCCTCGATGTGGGGGACGGCACGTTCCAGGATTACGTACGATGCATAGTCGAGGAACCAGTTCTGGTACATACCGCTCAGATGGTGAACGACCGATGCGTCGAATCGGTTCACGGGCTTATAGTCACTGTGGCCTTCGGCAAGAGTCTCGTTCTCCTCTTTGCCATCTTCTTTTTCCTCTAAAAAATCGTCTTTGATTTCGTCGTCCATTGATGCTTGGCTTTTAGTTTAGGGGCAAAATTACGAAAAATCGGGCATAAAACAAAGAAAGTCCTTTCTTTTTTTGCCGAGACGAAGAAGTTTCCTTGAGTAAAGCGAATGTTTGCCCTATTTTTTGTTCTTCTGCAATTTGGTTGAAATTCAACTTAATTGCAGAAGAACCAGCAATATCAGTACAAGTCAGAGAACCTTTTTCTCTGATTCCTGAAACTTACAGCAGGGGTGAGAACAGACGTGTGAGGCTCTCCCAGAGACGTACGGCGAACTTTGGGTGGAGACGGTCGGTCAATTGACTGAAAGGCACTGACTGCTCTTCGTCGGTCTGGAAGATGTTTCGCATGCGGACGGCAGTCTTCCTGTCATAGAAGAATGTGTTTGCCTCGAAGTTGTTCTCAAACGAGCGGAAGTCGATGTTCGTAGAACCGCAGGTGCAAACGGAGTCGTCGCTTACCATCAGCTTAGAGTGGACAAACCCAGCCTGATAGAACAGTACTTGCACACCCGCTTCGCTCACTTCGCGCAGATAGCTTCGTGAGGCCCACTCCGTGAGCCAGGCATCACTGTGCAGGGGGACAAGCAAGCGCACGTCAACCCCGCTCTGTGCTGCAGTTTTCAGCGCAAGCAGGATGGCTTGTGTGGGCAGGAAGTAGGGTGTCTCGATGTAGACGTACTGACGGGCCGCGAGGATGATGCGCATATAGCCTTGCATGATGGCTAAGTCGGGGTCTGACGGGCCGCTGGTGACGGTTTGAAGCAGTGCCTCACCCGGTTGGGGGAGGTCGGAGGGGGCTGAATAGTATTTCCGGTCGCTGAGCAGGGTACGGTCGACGAAGTACCAGTCGATGAGGAACGTGCGCTGTAGCGAATAGACCCCGCGCCCCTCGATACGTGCCATCGTGTCGCGCCAAGGCAACTTCTTCTTTGCACTTCCCTTTACATAGCGCAAGGCAATGTTCATACCGCCGATGTAGCCGATGTGTCCATCGATGACAATGAGTTTGCGGTGGTTGCGGTAGTTGGCCTTGCTGGTGAACTTCGGAAATCGTACAGGCATGAAAGGCGCTACCTCGATGCCGGCCTCCCGCATTTGCTCGAAGAAGTCATTCTGCACACTCCAGCAGCCCACGTCGTCGTAGATGATGCGTACCTCGACACCTTGGCGGGCGCGTTCTATCAGTGCGTCGCTGACGAGGCGCCCCAGTGCGTCGTCTTCGAAGATGTAGATGTCGATGTGGATGTGGTTTTTGGCTGTAGCGATGTCGCGTAGCAGTGCAGGGAAGAACTCGTAACCGCTGGTCAGGAAGTCGACCTTGTTGCCGCTGAAAGGGAACGAATGGCTCTGATGGGCAAAGAGGTCGATGACCGCTTCATGCTGGGCGGGCAGCTGAAAGTCGTGCTGACGGGCAAACTCGAGCAGGGAACGCTTGGACAGTTGGTTGAGCGAACGGCGGCTCACGTAGCGCTCTTTCCTCGTGTTTACACCGAAGAACAGGTAGGCAATGATGCCGGCGATGGGCACGAAGTAGATGATCAGTGCCCATGCAACGGTCTTGGCGGGCTGACGATTGTCCATGACCACATGGATGATGGCCAGAATGGCTATCACCTGATTCAGAACGAGTATCAGGTTGGTCAGGCTCATGTTACTTATTTAAATCCAATCAGTTTGTGGGTCTGCAGCGATAGCCGCCACTGTGGGTGGGCCTCTATGTAGCGTATGCAGGCTTCAACAATGACTTTGTTGCGTTGCGGGTCGCCCGTGTCGCAGGGCTGAAGGTAGAGGCCCACCCCCTTCCCCTCCCCAAGGGAGGGGGGGAGAGAAGTCAGTATGGCATCGAGAGATTTTTCAGATTCGAACACAATCTTGATCTCGTCTGGCTGTTTGCCTTGGAAACTCCCCCTCCAATTGGAGGGAGGGAGGGAAATCTGCATGTCCTTGAGAGAATCTTCGGATTCGGGCACAATCTTGATTTCGACTGGCTGTTTGCCTTGGAAACTCCCCCTCCAGTTGGAGGGGGCAGGGGGGAGGCTTTTCGGCGACACCGTCAGCCAATCGAGGTTTTGGGGTGCCGGACGGGTGCCGTTGCTCTCCATCGCCACTTCATAGCCTTGGCTGTGCAGCAAGTCGACGAAGGCTTCGTCGACTTGTAAGGTTGGCTCGCCACCCGTCAGAACGACAAAACGGGCAGGGTAGGGGGCTATGGCTTGAAGGATGGCCTCGTCGGTCATCTCCCGATAGGTGTCGAACTCCGTGTCGCAGAACGGGCAGCGCAGGTTGCAGCCCGCAAAACGGATGAATACAGCAGCACGACCTGTGTTGTGCCCTTCACCCTGCAGGGAGTAGAAGATGTCGTTAATCCTCTTCATAGATGGCAATGTTTCCTTCGCTCTCCTGTACGGCGGCACGGTAGCACTGTGGGATCTGCTCGGTACACCAGCGGGCGATGTTCTCAGCCGTCGGGTTAAATGGCAGAACGTCGTTCAGGTTCTGATGGTCCAGACGGCTTTTGATCTTACGCTTGATATCTGTGAAGTCGACCACCATACCGTTCTCGTTCAACTCGCGGGCACGGCAGTAGAGCGTGATAATCCAGTTGTGCCCGTGCAGTTGGGTGCACTTGCTCTCATAGTCGAGCACCAGATGGTGACTGGCCGAGACTTCTATTTTCTTTTCTATGTAATACACGATGACTGATAAATTATTGATTATGTACTATGGAATGATTGCTGAAGGACAGGGAGACTGGCCGTCAGATCACCAGGTCGCTGCCCAGCTTCTGGGCGATGACGTCGCGCAGCTCCTGTGTCTCCTTGTATTCTTTCATCAGCTGCATGATGCGGTCCATGTCTTGTCCTGCCTGTCGCAGCTGTTGCTGGATGGTTTTCAGACGCTGCTCAACAATGTCGAGCCGGTAGTCCATGACCAGATGAAGCACCCGTTGGCGCAGGCTGCCCTCGCGTGGCTGCATGACGAAACGCCCGCCCAGCTGATGGCGGTCGATGGCCAGCGACGAGGCCAGCTGGCTGACCTGCAGGTCGGGGTGACTGCAGAAGTAAGTCTCAGCCTTGAACCCCTCCTTGTCGCTGTTGGCTACGGCTTCGGCCAGCATCTGGTTGTAGAGCGGTTTCGAGAATTGCAGTCCGTCCTGCTGCAGGTCGAAGTCGATGTATTGTGCCACGGTGAGCGAGACGGTGCTGCCGTCGTCGGTCTCGATCTGGTCGAAGATGACCTCCTCACCGTGCCGTACAATCTCGCGCATCAGGAGCTGTTCCACCTGCGATGCCTGCTCTTGTGGCGTGTGCAGGGTGAGTGGGGGCGTCTGCTGTCTGACGGGCTGTGGTACTGTCTCTTCGGCAAAACCCTCACCGGGGATGTAGACGGGCGGCAGGTCGGTTGCGGGCGGTATGTTGTCTGCCGGCCTTTCGCCTGTCTGCTGGCTGCGGCGCTCTTCCCGTTCCCGTTCTTTCTGCTTGTCGTCGATGCTCTGCCGGATGTACTTGTTCATCTCGGCAATCAGCGTCTGCTCCTTCATCTGAATGCGATGGGCAAAGTCGGTGAGGTAGGTAGACCGCAGAATCTGGTCTGGGATGACGGAGATGCTTTTCACAATGCCGCCGATGGCCTCGCTGCGTTTCACCGGGTCGGTCACGTTTTCCACCGTCAGCCGGCTCTTGAAGGTGATGAAGTCAGTCTGGTTCTCGTCGATGTAGCGGCGCAGTTCCTCGCTGGAATGCTTGCGGGCAAACGAGTCGGGGTCGTCGCCGTCGGGCAATAGCAGTACCTTAATGTTCATGCCCTCGGAGAGCAGCATGTCTGTGCCGCGCATAGCGGCATGGATGCCAGCCTCGTCACCGTCGTAGAGCAGGGTGATGTTCGACGTGAAGCGGTGCAGCATGTGTATCTGGTGCATGGAGAGTGCCGTGCCGCTGTTGGCTACGACGTTCTCAATACCAGCCTGATGCATGGCGATGACATCGGTATAGCCCTCGACCATGAACACGCGGTCTTCCTTGACGATGGCCCGCTTGGCCTGATAGATGCCGTAGAGTTCGCGCTCTTTGTGGTAGATGTCAGATTCGGGCGAGTTGACATACTTCTGAGCCACGCCCTTCGTGCGCGAGTCAAGCAGTCGGCCACCGAAAGCAACCACCTTCCCGCTGACGTTGAGCCACGGGAAGATGACGCGTCCGGCATAGCGGTCGACGAGCTTTCCGTCGTTCTCCCGCTTGTAGCAGAGTCCCGTCTTCACCAGGAACTCCTCTTTGTAACCTTTCTTCTGGGCAGTGGTGCTGAGGGCATCGCGCTGTTGGAGCGAGTAGCCCAGCTGGAACTTCTCGATGATGTCGTCGCGGATGCCGCGGCTGCGGAAGTACTGTTTGCCGATGGCAATGCCGTCGGGGTCGTTCTTCAGCGTGTCGTTGAAATAGTGCATCGCCCACTCGTTGACTACGAACATTGACTCGCGCTCGCTCTGCTCCTGGCGCTCCTCGTCGGTGAGCTCCTTCTCGACAATCTCAATGTTGTATTTCTTTGCCAGCCAGCGCAGGGCCTCCGGATAGCTGATCTGTTCATGCTCCATCAGGAAGCCCGCAGGCGTCCCGCCCTTGCCGCAGACGAAGCAGTGGCAAATGTTCTTGGCAGGCGACACCATGAACGACGGGTTCTTATCGTCGTGGAAAGGGCACAGGCCTTTATAGTTCACGCCGCTCTTGCGGAGCGTCACGAACTCACTTACCACGTCGACAATCCTTGCGGAGTCGATAATCCTGTCTACTGTCGCCCTGTCTATCATATCGCAGATTTGGATGCAAAGTTACGGTAAAAAACTGAAATGTGCAAATAAATCTTTTAGTGGATTGTAACGGTCTGATTTCCAGATAATTATAATTCGTGCTGAATTGCAATGGAATTCAGCACGAATTAGCGGATGGTTTAGCCTGAATTGCAGGCTAATTCAGCGTGGATTGTAATGCCTTCTGGCAGGCGGTGCAGACGGGGTCGTGGATGAGTCCGTTGGTGGCCACCACTTCGTTGCCGCCGACGAAGGCTTCCGCCCCCTCGTAGTTGGTGACGCGTCCGCCTGCTTCTTGCACCAGCAGTGCCCCGGCCATGTAGTCCCAACGGCCGATATACTTCTCGACGTAGGCATCTAACCGCCCCGCTGCCACATAGCACAGGGCGATGGCTGCCGAACCGAGCATACGGAGACTGGCCACCGTGCCGTAGAACTGGCTGATGAGGCTCTGGATGACGGGCTGGTAGGCATCGCTGTCGTAGGGCAGTTGGGTGCAGACGAGGGCATTGGCGTAGTCCTGACGGCTGACGTGCAGGCGGGTTACGCTGTCGGCATGGCCCAGCCAGGCTCCTCCGCCCTGCCAGGCATAGAAACACTCGTCGGCGCAGACCTCGTAGACCACGCCCACCAGTAGCTCGTGCCCGCTGATGAGGGCGATGCTGACGGCATAAGGGGGGAACTGGTGGAGGAAGTTGGTTGTGCCGTCGAGCGGATCGACCACCCAGCAGAATGACTGACGGTCGTAGCCGGCCGAGCCTTCTTCGGTGATGAAGCCTGCCTCGGGCAGCAGTTGGCGCAGGGCCGAGACAATGTATAGCTCGGACTGTTTGTCGACGTATGACACGTAGTCGTGGACATGCTTGCGCTCGACGCTCTCCTGACGGAAGCGCTGCCGTTCCTGCCGAATAAAAGCCCCGGCCTGCTTGGCAATAGCGCAAACGGCCAGGGTAAGTTGTTCAAGTTGCATCATAATATGCTTGCGTTAATAGTCGCCTTCATGGAATATCAGGTCGGGAGTGGTGCCAAAGTATTCTTCGTCGCCCACATCTTCAATGAGCGGATGGTTGTAGTCCTTTCTGACTGGGCCAACACGCAGGAGTAGGTCGTTGAAGTTGACGGTGGGAATGACAATGCCGAACACACCGATGCCGGCACGGATGCCTTCGGGCCTGAAGTTGTTGATAATGCGCATGGAGGAATAGAGCGTATGGTCAAAGTATTCCATACGGTTGTATTTGTTGAAGTTGAGCAGCAGCTCTTTGTCTACGTTCGGGCCTGCCTCGGTGAAAATGTAGCCGACGTTGGCTACGGCATCGTCTATCCAGTCGGTATGAATGCTGTCGGGCGACTCGATGCACTGCCGGATGTTGTCGATCATCTCTGTGCGCATGTATTCTTCCGAAGGACGGGTGAGAATGGCAATGATAGACAGTACGCCCATCACCAAGGCCAGAATGGTAATTCTGCCCATACAACTGTGAAAGAACATGCTCCAAACGCTTTGCTGGGTACGGTAAGAACCACGGTCTGATTGATACATACGTTGTATAATATGGTGTGAAATGCTAATGTGAGATCAGGTTCATAAACTCCTGACGGGTCTTCGCCTGATTGAAGGCTCCGCTGAAGTCGCTGGTGGTGGTGATGCTGTTCTGCTTCTCCACACCACGCATCTGCATGCACATGTGGCGAGCCTCAACCACGACCATCACGCCCAGCGGGTGTAAGGTCTGCTCAATGCATTCCTTGATCTGGAGCGTCATGCGCTCCTGCACCTGCAGCCGATGGCTGTAGATGTCGACTACCCGGGCAATCTTGCTGAGGCCGGTAATGTAGCCGTTGGGGATGTAGGCCACGTGCACCTTGCCATAGAAAGGCAGCATGTGGTGCTCGCAGAGGGAAAAGAAATCGATGTCCTTGACAATCACCATCTGCGAATAGTCTTCTTTGAATAGCGCATCGGTGAGCACCTTGTGGGCATCCATCTCGTAGCCCCTGGTGAGCACCTGCATGGCTTTAGCCACACGCATCGGTGTCTTCAGCAGTCCGTCGCGGCTGGGGTCTTCGCCCAGCAGTTCAAGAATGCGGTGGTAGTGTGAGGCCAGTTCGTCAAGGCCCTCACGGAATATTTCGTTCTCTGGTTCGTACACTTTCTTTCCAGTTAAATGAGTTTTCACCCTTAATTCTTCACTCTTCACTCTTCACTTAATATGCAACAGAGATTCTTCCCTTGACGATGGTTGCCGAGCTGTAACCTAATTTCTGTACCTCAAGAAGCATCTTGTGTGCTTCCTCATAAGTGCGGTAGTTGCCCATGCGGCAGATCCATCGTGGCGAATAGAAGTGAGTGTATACTTGCTCAGTAGGAAACAGTGCTCTGAGCTGGTTGCCGGTCTGTTCGGCTTTCTGCCGGTCGTGACGTGAATTGCCTCCAGCAAAAGCCTGCACCCGGTAGCCGATGGCCTTGTAGGTACGGCTCGCCTTCTTGTCCAGTCCTGTCGTGTCGGCAGATTCACGAATCGGACGGAGGTCATCATCGTCGTCCTTGCTAATCTTCACTTCAAGGAGCTTATCCTTTAAAGGATCCTTGAGCTTTGCCTTTAGCTTGTCATTCTTCGATTTTTCCTCACCCTTCTTAGGCTGACTGGCATGCTGAACGGGCTGTGTGCCGTTGACAAGGTCGTCGATGGCCTTGTCCTGGTGCAGTGTCACGGTACCTTCGCCCTGTTTGATCTTTTGCAGATCCTGAGTGAAGGTTTGCGCTCCTGCAGGAGTGAATGTTAAATGACAAACGACAAACGATAAGACAATCGCCAGCCATCTGAACCGTGCGATTACATTCTTGTTGGTTTCCATATCTTCCATTTCCATTTTTAATGCTCTTTTATCTTTTGTCATTTGTCATTCTTACATTCTTTTAGTAGGAAGCGGCCACAGGTCGGTTGAGACCATAGGCCGCTAATGGTTTGCTTATTTCCAGGCATCGATGATGCCCTTGAAGTCGGCAACCTTGAGCGATGCACCGCCAATGAGGCCGCCGTCGATGTCGGGCTTAGCGAACAGCTCAGGAGCGTTCGATGCCTTGCACGAACCGCCATAGAGGATGGTGGTGTCGTCGGCAACAGCCTGTCCGTACTTCTCAGCGATGATGCTGCGGATGTAAGCGTGAATCTCCTCAGCCTGCTCGGCCGTAGCAGTCTTGCCAGTTCCGATGGCCCAGATGGGCTCGTAGGCGATGACGATCTTGCGGAAATCCTCTTCGCTCAGATTGAACACTGAACCTTCCAACTCGGCCTTCACTACTTCGTTCTGCTTGCCAGCCTCGCGCTCAGCCAGGCTCTCGCCGATGCAGAAGATTACCTTCAGGTCGTTCTTCTGAGCCAGCAACACCTTCTCCTTCAGAATTTCGGGAGTCTCCTTGTAGTACTCACGACGCTCAGAGTGACCCAGGATGACATACTGTGCACCTGTCGACTTGACCATCTCGGCGCTTACTTCACCCGTGTAGGCGCCCTTCTCCTTGTCGGCGCAGTTCTCGGCACCCAGACCGATGATGTCCTGATCCAGGAACTGTGCGATAGATGCCAGGTGAATGAACGGGGTGCAGATGACTACACCACAGTTGGGCTTGTCGGCCTTCAGCGTTTCGTTCAGTTCCTTTGCAAGCGCAATACCATCCTGGAGATTCATGTTCATCTTCCAGTTTCCAGCTACAATTTTCTTTCTCATAATCTTTTGTTTATTAAATGGGTTTAAAATACTTTCTTTTCTTGTCTTCCGCCGCAGCCACTGCGACCACATCCACAGTCGGTCGGCAATGGTGAGCAGTGCTAAAGGCAACACAAACCACAAGAGCAGTGTCGCAATCTTGCGAGGCACGGAGTCTTCAGCCGGCTGTCCCATCTTGAGGCTTTCGAGCGGCCTCGATGCCGACGCGTCGTCGATGACGGGCAGATTGTTTCTGCTCCATTTATGGCGTACAACCCCATTTTTCAGCAACAACAGCCCTGGGTTGCTGCGGATGATGGTTTTCAGCACAATCTCGTCGGCCTGGCAGAAGGGATATTCAGCCCCCGTCGTCTCCCGCCATCTCTCAATGGCCTGGCTGCCGCTGGCCGTCACGCCGTAGAAGGCGTAGCCGTGTTCCTTGGCATACTCGCTCAGCTCGTTGATCAGGTCGAAGCGTGAGTCGTCGGCGCGTTCCAGATGTGGCGCGACGAGCAGGAACACATAGCTGCTGTCGCCCAGCAGCTGTTCGGTGAGGTCGTCGCCGCTCTCTGCCTCTTCCAGGAAGAAGTCGGCGTAGGGCGAGTCCTTGCCTTCCATCATTTCTTGCCATCCCTCACGCAGATTTACCCCTACGTGGTAGGGACGGAAGTCGAACAGTGGCAAATCATAAAGACTCCAACTCGAGAGCGCCAAGATGAACAGGGCCGAATAGTTGGTCACAATCCACTGGTTTGTCTCGCTCACGAAGCGGAACATGTCTTCTGGCCATTTCACCACGACGATGGCCATCAGCAGCAGCACGATGTTCTTCCCGAACGTCTGCCAGTTGGTGAGCACAATCGCGTCGCCGAAGCATCCGCAGTCGTGTATGGGGTCTGTCAGTGCCAGCCAGAGCGTCAGCGGAGTCATGATGAGCATCAGCAGCAGTATAGCCTGCGATGCCAGCCTGCGGCGGATGGCGAACAGTAGGAACACCCCTAAGCAGAACTCGGTGGCCGACAACAGTACCGCCGCCGTCAGAACGGCCCATTCAGGCAGCACACCGCCCAGTCCCATGGCCGTCAGATAGTCGGTAATCTTATATTGCGACCCCAGCGGGTCGACGGCCTTAACAAATCCGGAGAGGATGAACACCGAGGCCAGCAGGATGCGGATGGTGTTTACAATCGCCTTTTTCACTCCGACAGTTTTATGAGCCCGAACACCGAGTAGTTGATGATGTCCATATAGTTGGCGTCGATGCCTTCGCTCACGAGTGTCTTGCCGCCCAGGTCTTCCATCTCCTTCACCCGCTCTATCTTTGTCAGGATCAGGTCTGTATAGCTGCTGACACGCATGCCGCGCCATGCCTCGTCGTAGTCGTGGTTCTTCCGTTTCATCAGCTCCAGCGCCTCCTGGGCATACTGGTCGTAGAGCTGCATGGCCTCGGAGGGCGTGATGTCTACCGTGTCAGAGAATCCCTTGGCCAGCTGTATCAGCCCCACAATGCCGTAGTTGATGAGCCCGACGAACTCGGGACGTATGTCCTCGCCTACGAGCGACAGCCCTGTGATTTCAATCTGCCGGATGCGCTTGGCCTTGATGAACAGCTGGTCGGTGAGCGACGAGGGCCGCAGGATGCGCCACGACGCACCATAGTCGTGCAGCTTCTTCGAAAAGAGCTCACGACACTCGGCTATGGCACCCTCAAACTGGGCATTGGTTTTTTCAAACTTATCCATAATCGAGTGCAAAGTTACAAAAGAGTTAGGAGTTACTGCTTGGGAGAGAGGACTTTTTGCTTGCTTGTTAAATAATTTTAACTCCTTGCAGG
>Ga0310697_10002652_pt1 | contig 18755 bp, 4 predicted proteins | sample 172DNAGHGlowgp2_FD_203883 | JGI IMG/M metagenome (GOLD analysis project Ga0310697, IMG submission 203883) | Sheep rumen microbial communities from Palmerston North, Manawatu-Wanganui, New Zealand - 1728 DNA GHGlow gp2 (v2) (version 2) | ecosystem: Host-associated > Mammals > Digestive system >... | reverse complement strand
GGGTGGGGGGGTGGGGGCGGCGCCCCCCCCCCCCACCCCCCAAGCCCCAATCCCCAATCCCCAATCCCCAATTATTAGTGAAGTTAGTTAAAAAATTTAATTTTACTTTTATATAAATTAGTTTAAAATTAATAATTATATTTATAAATTAAAATGCTGGAAAGCATTACAGAAGAACATCTTCTAAATTTAAAAAGAAAAGCTTTAATTATTAAACCCGAACAGATTAAGGGAAATTTTGTTTTAACAGAACAGGCAAAAGAAAGACTTCAAAAAATAAAAAATTTTTTTGACAAAAAAATTCCAGTATTACTAGAAGGTCCTACAGGCTCTTCTAAAACAAAAACTATTCAAGTATTATGTGATATTTTAAATAAAAAATTAATAAGATTTAATTTAAGTAGTGAAACTACAATAGAAGATTTAATTGGAAGACTTGGTTCTAAAGGAGAAAATTCTTGGAGTAATTTTAAATTTGTTCCAGGACCATTTACTGAGGCTTTTGAAAAAGGTTATGTACTATTATTAGACGAAATTAATTTAGGACAAAAATCAGTTCTTCAATGTATGGAAACTGCACTTGATACAGGAGAGATAAAGCAAGATATTCCTGGATGTGGAACAATAAAAGTGAATATTCATCCTAATTTTATAATAGTGGCCACTCAAAATCCAAAATCTGAAGGATTTGCTAGTCAAAGAGATGAACTTTCAGCTAAATTTATTTCCAGATTTACAGTTGTGGAATTTCCTTCTTTTAAAATCGAAGAATTAAGAATTATTGCTAAAGGTATAGCAGATAAAAATAATTATCATAATTTAGACATAGTTAAAAATATAAGTGATTTCCATTATCAATGGGTATATGAAGAAAAAGATTCGAAGTCAAGTTCTCAATGCTTTACTGTTAGAGATATTAGTTCCACAATAAAAGCAATATCGGAAGGCCAAGAACCAAAAGATGCACTTAATTGCTTTTATGGAGCTAGATATAGAGGGAAGGAATTTAATCATTTGATGGAAATTTTATGTTCAAATTATAATTGTCTTTACAAGGATATAAATACTATTCCAGAACTTCCAAAAGATTTTCCAAAATGTTTTTCTAATTTATCACTTAAAAAAGTATTTTATTTTGCGAATATTGCTAAAAAAAATGGAAGACATATTTTAATTGTTGGAAAAGAAGGAAGTGGAATTACTCAAGTTGCTAAATGGATTTCATCATATTTTATTCCAAAAGAAAAAAAATCAGAAAATTTTTTATTTTTTTTCTCTCCTGAAACTACAGTAAGTGATATGATTGGGAAATATACTCCAAAAGCGGATGTAACTAATTCTTCCGCTATATTTGAATGGAGAAATGGTCCTCTTACTGATGCAGTTAAATTTGGATATTCTGGAGTGTTTGATAACATAAGTTGCGCTCCAGCAAAAGTTATTGAAAGTTTAAATGCTCTTCTAGAACCTAAAGATACAGAGGAAGATTATTATTTTGAAATTCCTCAAAATACAAATGAACCAAAAGTGAGAATTCATCCTGATTTTTTTTTTGTAGCAACATGTATTTTAGACCAAATAGATAAATTATCTTCAGCTTTTTTAAATAGATTTACTGTTATTAATTTAGAAGATCAATTAGAAGGGTTATCGGAATTGGAAGAAAAAGAAGGAATAAAATATATAATTGAATCTGAAAATATTGATTTAAAAAATAAAAATGAAATAATTGAAGAAATCCATGAAATTTATAAAAAAAATAAATTAAGCATATCATCTCTTTCAATATTATCAAAGTCAATTATGAGATTATTTAATTTACTAAGAGAAGAAGATTATATTAAAGATATTATTAATTATATGTATGAATTAACTTTGACAAATAATATAAATATAAATATTCCCGATGTTGTTCAAAAAAAAGCAAGTGAAATTTTAGATAATAATGAACAATTTTCAAATGATGAAAGATTTTATTATCAAAATTCGCCGAATTTAAGAAATTTAATGATTAATATTTATATTTGTTCAGTATGTAGAATACCAGTTTGCTTAGTAGGAGCAACAGGATTGGGAAAAACTAGTATGGCCAGAGCATTTTCTGAAATAGTAAGAAAAGAATGTGCAGTTCTATATTCCTTTCATTTAGAAACTCAATTAAGTGATTTATATGGTGTATTTAATTTTGATTCAGGAAAAGCAGTAATTCAAGATGGTCCTTTAGTAACAACAATGGAAAATGGACAAATTTTTATTGCTGATGAATTTAATTTAGCTGAAGAAGCTGTTTTACAAACTATCAATATAGCTTTAGAACCTGATGATGATTCTACAATTTTTTTAGTTCCTGATACTGGAAAAAAAATAAAAAGGCATAAATCATTTTTTTTTATTGCTTGTCAAAATGATTTAACCACTTCAGGAAGAAGAAAATTACCAGAAACTATACAAAAAAGATTAAGAACTTTTGAGTATCCATCTCCTATGATTAAAGATTTACGAAGTAGTATTGAGGAAATGCTTAATTTTGAAAAAATAAAAGATAGTAAATTTGAAATTTATGTAGATTTTGCTTTAAAGATAGCTAATTTTATGTATTATTTAAATGAAGCAAATATACCTGAAGTTGGAAAATGGTCAATGAGGAATATAAGAAAATTATATAGAAGAATTACCAATCAACAAATAAATGAATCTTCTTATCATAATATAACAATAGAGCACCATATTGTTATTTATATTCTTGGAAGTGTGCCTGGAGGAACTGAAGAGAAATTAAAAGTTTTGAAAGAAATTGGAGAGATATTAAGAAAGACTTTTGATTTGAAAGATGAATTATATGAAAAAATTAAAAATTGCATAGAAAGCAAACCAAGAATTATAAAAATAAAAGGAAAGAAATTTTTGGTTAAAGGAGATTCTAAAGAAACCTTAAAAAGTAAAGAAAAAGAGAAGAATTTGAAAGATAAAGCGGATGTAATTGGAGAAGCAGGTATACTTTTTGAAAAGCCTATAAATGATAAAGAAGAATTAAAAACTTTATATGAAACTTTATTTTATATTTTATTTTCTCATTATAAAGAGCCTTTATTATTAAGTGGTCCATCAGGTTATAAATCAAAATTAGCAAAAGACATTTCACCAGAAGCATGTGTTATTAATTTTTATCCTGAAATATCTAATTCGCAATTAATTGGAAATGTTTCTTTATTAGTTAATCGACAAGCAAAAGAATATTATTTAGAGCAAATCTGCAAGATTTGTAAAAGAGAAGATAAATTAATGGAACTCAAAAAGGAATTATTTGATTATATTAATGAAAAGAAAAAAGAAGTTATTCAAAAAAAGGAAAAAGAAATTAAAAGATTAAAATTATTAAAAAGACAAAAAGAAAAAGAACAAAATAAAGAAAATAAGAAATATCAGATAATGAAGAAAAAAAAAACAAAAAAAATATAAAGAATAAAGGAAATGATAGCTCTGATAGTTCTTCTTCATCTGAAGAAAATGAAGACAAAAAAGAACCAAAAAATAATAAAAAAAAAAACAAAAATAATGAAAAAATCAAAAAGAAAAAAAAAATTGAATCAGAAAAAAATGAATCAGAAGAAGAAGATATGGATGATAAAAATAAGAATCAAAATGATATAAATAATTCTAATAATGAAGAACCTGAGGAAGAAGAAATTGAAATAAATAAAGAAAGTATCCAAAAATATAAAGGTAAAAAAACAAAAATAAAAAATAAAGAGATAAAGGAAGATAAGAAGGATAAAAAAAAGAAAAAAATTAAAGATAATTTTGAAGATGATGAAAGTAATGGAGAATCAGACAAAAGTGTTTCAAAAGAAAAGAATAATAATGAAAATAAAGATAAGATAAAAGAAGGAAAAAAGAAAATATCTAAGAAAAAAAATGAGTCAGAAAAAGCATTTGTCTCTGATTCAAATTCTGAATTGAAAAGTAATAATAATAGCAATTCAGATAATGAGGAAAATTCACCTCAAAAAAATAAGGATGATTCTGATGAAGATGATGATAAAGATGAAGATTTAATTCAAAAGAGTAAAAAAGGAAAAAAAGAAAATAAAAAAAAAGAAGAGGATGATGATAATTCTATCCAAGAAAAAAAGTCAAAAATTAAAAAAAAAGAAAATGAAGAATCTTCAAGTGAAGAAATAGAAGAAAAAGAAATCTTAAAAAAAAATATTAAGATTAAATATGAAATCATAAGTAAATTTGAAAATAAAATTTCAGAAATTTTGAAAAAATTTAAAAAAGAAGCAAAAATACCAATATGTTTTGAAAACATTTTAGAAAGATTAAAAAGAAATTTAATAGATTTTAATACCTCTTTATCTGAAGGAGTTTTTGGGGATTTTACTTCTGTTTTTAAGACAGGAATTTTAACTGAAAAAATATTTAATCAAGCTCCAATTATCACAGAAAATTTATCTAATTTACCTACTGCCGTCTTAGAAAGATGTAATGATTTATTTAACTACAATCCAAAGATAAGTTTAAGTGAAGATACATGCAATACTTTTACAGAAAGGGATAAAGAATTAACAGGCTTTGCAGATGGATTCAGAGTAATAGCAACTTCTTCAGAATTAGGCATTAAAAATTTATCTGATGCAGCTCAGTCAAGATTTACAATTATTTATACTACCAATTATACCCTTGAAGAAAGAAATTTATTGATTGAAATATTTTATGAAAATCCACCACAAGAATTTATAAACTTTTTACAAAATTATAAAAAAATTTTCAGAAAAGAGCTTCCATTTTTATATATAACAAAAATATTAAATATAATAAAATTAATTGATTCTAAAATGAATAAAAATGAAATAGATGAAAGAAGAAATTTATGCTTGGCTATTCATTTATCATTAAAATTTCTTATGGATAATAAAAATAGTAGAAAGTTAAAAACTCTTGTAAATAATACCATTCTTCCAGATTTTTATAATTTAAAAGAAGAAAATAAAGAAAGAAAGTTTGAAATGGAAGTAGAAGATAAAAATCCATTTCAATTCTTAGATAATGAATTACATTCAGATTGGAGCAATCTTTCAATCATTTCAAGTGAATTAGAAGAATATCCTGATGAAAATTTAGCATTTATAAAGCCTTTTAATAAATTACTAGAGCATATATTTTTTTCTTTAGCGGTTAATTATCCATTAATTATAGAGGGAGAAACTGGAAAAGGGAAAAAATCAGCAATATATTATATGGCAAAGATCTTAGGATACGAAGTTATATATTTTAATTTATCAAATAATATAACAGTAGAAGATTTATTTTGTAAGAAAATGCCTGTAGAAGAAAATGGAAGCATGGTATTTATTGATATAAGGTCATTATTATTAGATGGAATAGATGCTAATGTAAAAAAAGATAAAAATTGTATTATTATTTTAGATAATTTACAACAAGCAAACTCCAATATATTAGAAAGTTTGATTCCTATTTTTGATATGAATACCAAATCAATTTTGGTTCAAGGAGAAGAAATTATAAAAAGAAAATATAATATAATAGGTATTATAGATTCTTCAATGGGAACCAAAGATTTAAAAGACTTTTTGCCTGATGCTATTAAATATTCAACTATAATTTATAGAGTATCCAAATATGAAAAAAGAGAATATTGCAGAAAAATAATTGAAAAAATGTTTGGAGATGAAATGAATGAAGATACTTCATCTCAGATAGAATATTATTTGAATTCATATATTTCATTAAATAATGATGTGAAAAAAAAACATATTAAAGAATTATTTAGTTTCAACGATTTTAAAAAATTTTTATATTTTCTGAAAAAATCAAGAACTGATGAATCAGATCCATCTACAAATATATTTAATATACAAACTATTACTCAATTATTGTTAGTTTATAAATTTAAATCAAAAGAAGAAATCAATTCAGCAAATAAAATTTTAGGTAATTCTCTTGAATCCGATTTTTGGCCCATATTTTCTTATTTATCAGATGACTCTTATAATGATGATGATATTGAAGAAGATCAATTCCAAATAGCTCCTAGGGATAAAGATCAAAATTTATCTTATCCAACAAAGATATTAATAAAAAAAGATAAAAGAAAAGAATTATTACTTAAAACTCATTCTTTATCTCCAGATCAAAGAAGAGGAATTATTTTCCTTATGCTATCAATACTTTCAGATATTCCATGTGTTATTCAAGGAATTACATCATCAGGAAAAACTCATTTAATAAGATTATTTTGTGAGCTATTAGGACAAAAGCCTTTAATAATTGATATTAATAACGATACAGGAATTTCTATTTTATTAAAGCAATTGGTACCAAAAGAAGAGCTAGAACAAGAAAAAATATCAAAGATAAAAAAGAAGATTAAAAAGTTAATTAAAAGTGAAAAAAAAATTAACAAAAATGAAATAGAAAGCATTATTGATTTAAATGATAATTCTAATTGGCTTCCATCTAATTTTAAAAATTTAATAGATTATTTAGAAGATAAAAGTGTTGATATTGATGATAAAAACATATCTCTAATTTCTGAACTTAAATCTTTATTAAATGAACAATTATCATTTTTTAAACATTTATCAAATGAAGATTCTGCCTTTATAAAAGCAATGAGAAATGGAGATTGGATCATTTTAGATGGAATTGAATCTGGTCAGCCAGAATTATATCAAAGAATTTCTTCTTTATGCGATTTAGAAAATCGAAATTTAACAATGTATGAAAATGGCCCTGAATATGTTTATACAAAAAATTCAAAAGACGAAAAATTTAGGATTCATCCTGATTTTAGACTATTTATAACTTATAATCCATTTGAGGCTGAGCCTAATAAAAGATTACCTTTAAGTTTTTTAAATAAATGTCTTACTTTTAGTCTAAGTGCTATTGATGAAGATATTAAAACGACTTCCCTAGTATTAGCAGGAATATTCCGTTCAGAGAAATTATATAAAAATTTAGAAAAAAATTTCTATTTAGAAAATAAAGATGAATTAAAATTAAAATATCCTGATATGAAGAAAAAAGATATAATAAATGATTTATGGAAAGAAGATATAAGAATTTTAGGAATAAAATATGCTAATATTCATCATTTTTCAAATGAAAAGGCAAGAAATAATAAAGAGGATTTTGCTGGAAAAAAAACTTTTTCTGGAAGATCTATCAAATTCATATTGAATTCATTAAAAATACTACCAAATGAAATAGAAGAAGGAATTATTGGCGTAATCCAAGATATATATTGTTATCCATATAAAAAATCTCAAAATGAATTTAAAAATGAATTAATTAATAAATTTTTGAAACCTCCAGAAAGTAAGCTAATTGATTTTCTAAGAAAAGATGAAGTTAAAGTAGAAGAGAAATACAAAACGATAATGAAAGATTTATTATCAATAGAAAATAATCCAAAAATTGACTTTGATATGAATGAATTTATCAAAAATACTTTTGATTATATTTATGAAGATATTAAGCATTTGATAAAAGAAATCGAAAAATGTTTATCCTATTTAAATATAGATAATATGAATTATACTTATCTGTCTATATATAGGACAATTCTTCTTAATTATATAGAAAGAAAAGGAAATGATGAAGAGATCAAAAAGAATTTAAAATCAAAAAAAATTGATGATTTAAATTTAGCAAAAGAAGATGAATATTTGAGAGTTCCCCAAAATTTATTGTTTATTTTCAAGGAACTGGTAGAAAAAAAAATGATTAAAAAAATTGCAAATGTGGATTATGATTTATATGTTAAACATATACATTTAAATTTAGGGGATGAAAAAGAAAAAAGTGAAGGAAGTGATAATAAATCAGAAAAAAATGATTCAGATAAGGAAGAAAGTTCAGAAAAAAGTGAAATTAAAAATGAAGGAGAAGAAGAAGAAAAGGAAAATGATGATGAAGAGAGAGAAGGAGAAGGAGAAGAAAAGGAAAATATTAATGAAGAAAATAAAGAAGAAGAAGAAGAAGATAATGAAGAAAAAAATAAAGAAGAAGAAGATTCAAAAGAAGATAAAAGTAATGAAGAAGAAGAAGATAAAGATAATCCTATGAAAATTATTTCAAATAGTGAAAAAAAATATTTAAAAGAAAAAAATATTAATGGTGAAAATCCTTTCTTAGAATTGTCTTTAGATTCTGACAATTTTATATTTAATGTATTAACTTTAGTTCTTGCTTTTCCTGAATTAAATGATAAATCAAAAGAAGAATTAGAATCAATCTTTGAAAATTTAACAATTTTCAAGAAAGAATTCTTCATATTAGTCATAAAACTTTTTAACAATTGTGAATACAATGGCGAAAAAGAGGAAATTTTATTATGTGAAAAAATTAATAAATTTATAAAAGAAGATGATTTTTTAATAGCCATTGAAAATAAATATGACAAAGATGAATTATTAAATAAAATTGAGCCTGAAAAAGACAAATTAAAAATGCAGAGATGTTTAGAAATAAAAAAAGAATTATATAATTTATCAATTGCAGATTTAGGCTTTTGTAAAAGAGAAGATGATATTGTAAAAGATTATTTAACAAAATGGTATGAAAACTATGAAAATTATTATAAAGAACTAGATGAAGCATATTATACTAAAATAGGAAAAGAAAAAGAACACAAAATAAAGAAAAAGATTGATGCATTAATAGAAAAACTTAAATCAAAAAAATCAAAAATTGCTTATGATTATGCAAGAGGACTTTTAGATGATATGATTGATTATTTAAATAATTTAGATATCTTTAATGACGAAATATATGCAGTTGCTGAAAGTGATGTAAATTATGCATTAAGAGATATAGATAGTTACATAGAATCTTCTTCAAGAACAACCTATATTCATTTTCCTATAGTTGAATATGATGAAGATTTAAAGCCAAAAGGAGATTTTCAGAAAATATATTCATTATTAATGAATTATTCTGCTGCACAAAATATATTAAAACAATTTAAAGAATTTAAAGATGAAAGAACATTTATAAATTTAGGAAAATTAAAAAAATATTTAGAAATAGATAAAGATTCTTCTTATGAAGGATTGAAATTGCAGTATAATATTTTATATTCAAAAATGATGAGTAAATCAAAAGAAATAAATTATTATATAAATGAATTTGAAGATTGTATTTTAAGCAATTTATTGTTGAAAATTTATGAAATTAATAAACTTTATTTGAATAAAAATACTCTTATTAATAAGCTAAATGATTATTGCAAAAGAAATGTTTTGAAAGAAAAAAATATAGATTTTGATTTAGAATGGGCTAGTTATTTGTCTAAAACTTGTGAACCTTTTGATGAAATATTATTGCCAAATTTTACTCCAGAATCAATTATTAAATTATTTACATTAAAAAATGAAAAGGGAGAAAGTGATAAAGGAATGCTTCCTATGAATATAATTAATAAGAAAAAATCACAGTTTTGTAAAGAAGTAAGTAAATTATTATATGAAGAAAATTATACTCAAACATTATCTCTGACTATTCAAACAATATTTGAAATTGCAATGCTTACTATATTCACTGATGAAGAAAATATAAGAAATGTTGATGAAATACAAAAAATATTTAATGAAAAATTTATATTTAAATTTTCAAGGTTGAAGGAAGAAGATATAAAAGAAGAAGTTAAAGAAGAAGATAAAAAAGAAGTTGAAGAAGAAGAAGATAAAAAAGAAGTTAAAGAAGAAGAAATAAAAGAAGAAGTTAAAAAAGAAGAAATAAAAGAAGAAGTTAAAGAAGAAGATAAAAAAGAAGAAGTTAAAGGAGAAGAAATAAAAGAAGAAATTAAAGAAAAAGAAATAAAAGAAGAAATTAAAGAAGAAGAAATAAAAGAAGAAATTAAAAAAGAAGAAAAGAAGAGCTTTATGGAAGATGTTGATATTTTAGAAGTAATAATGGAAATTAAAGAGGCTATTAATTATTCTAAAGCTCATGCTGATTTATTGGAATTTATTAGTAATTTATTTAAATATTTATTATGTGTAGAAGAGAAAGAAAAAAGTGTTAAAGAAATTATAGACTTAATTCCAGATTTTGAAGAAGAAGAAGGATTTTCAGAAGAAATTTCAAAGTCTTTGATTATTCCTGATTTTAGTATTACAAAAATTATTCCTGAAAAAGTTAAAAATATTATTTTAGACGATATTTTTTTTATAACTAATCCAAATTGGAAAAATGATATAATATCTGAATATAAAAAATATCCGAGTCTTATATTCTTTTTATTTAAATATCCTGGTTGTGAAAAAGAATTAAGAGAATATCTTTCTAAAACTGATACAATAAAAAAAAAGAAACTGATAAATTCCCTACATTTCTTTTAATATTGAGAATATTTTCAGATATCAACTGTTATAATTTTCAAATAAATACTAAAAATTTTTTAGGTGTTGAAATAAAAGAAGAAATTATTTCGTGCATAAAATCTACAAGTAATGAAATTTTTAGGATGGCTCCTGATATTAATTGGATTGGATTATTAATGAATCCATCTGAATTTAATAAATATTTATCTCCAAAAATGACTTATATTTATAGTTATTTAGAAAGTATCTGTTTTTATGCTTTTAAGCCAGATGAGGAAAACAAAATTAAATATAAAGAAATAATTCATAAAATGATCAATTTTTTATTTAATGCTATAATTAAAGGAAAATTGGATGAATTTTTTTCTTTAGTGATTCCAGATATAACAAAAAAAGATAGAAAGGGAAAAGAATTAGATGAAATGTTGTTGTATTTAACAAACCTTCCTGAAGTTATCCAAAATAAATTTAAAGAGGAAAGTGAGCAAAAAGAGAAAGAATTAAATAAAAAATTCACAGAAGATATTAAAAGTATAAATGATATATATTCCAAAAATAAAGATGCTTATGAAAAACTTAAACAAGCAATTCAAGAAGATTCAAAAGAAGAAATAAAAAAAAGAATAGAATCTGATTATACGAAGCGAAAAAATGAATTAGAATCACAATGCGCAACTACACAAGGTAAATTAACAGGATATATGGAAATTATTAAAAATATAAATGAAAATAAATTATCATTAAATGATTATAAAAGGGAAATAGATAAATTAATAAAGGCAAAAAACGAAATAAATCATATCGAAAATAATAAATATTTTAGTAAAAAAAATATTGTACATAAATGCTTTAAAATAAAATTAAAAAAAGATATCAGTAAATTTAGAGTTATTTATGATGAAGAAACTTTTGAATTAGAAAAATATAAAGTTGATAATTATTTTTATATAAATTGTACAAAAAATGCCAAAAAAGCTTTACAATTAAAAAAAAAAGAAAAAGAAAAAGAATTAATATTATCTGAAGGAAAATATTATGAAAAACAAGATATAAAATTTTTTGAAATAGATGAAAATTCAAAAAAAAAAGAATTAGATTATTATAAAGAAAAAATAAAATCTATTGAAAAGAAAGAAGAAAAAGATTTTCCTTTAATAATGATTTTTAACAAAGTTCATAAAATAGTTATAGAAAAGACAAAAGAAGATGAATATTCAATTAAAGATGAAAAAAATAAAAATCTAAAAAATCTTGAAGAAATTATGAAGAATGGAAAAAATAGCCTCCAAGACATATTAACTAGAGGAATAGATATAATAAATAATAATTCTTTTACTATTGATAATATCAAAAATGTAATAGATGGTTTAAAAAAAATAAATGATAAAATGAATATTTTAGAATTTATTACACCTAAATTTGAAAATAATATAGGATCACCGAAGAATACTAGTGACTTTTGTGATAAATTTAAAAATGAATTTAAAGATAGAATTATGGGAAGATTAAAATCTTTAATTGAATATTATGATAAATTTATATCAAATAAATATCAAACTAAACTAAATATTGAAAAATTTGAAAGTTCATTTTCTTTAGTTAAATTTGATATTAAAAGGCCAACAATTAAAGAATTGAAAATTGAAAAGTTAAGTAAATTTACTATAAATTATCCTTATATTGCTCTTTTATCAGATTCTAAAATACAAAAATTACAATTTGGATATAATTTATATGAATTAAACATTGGTCCTATTATAACTTCTTTTTATACAGGAGCAAGATTTATTTATAGTATTGTTTCATTTGTAGATAAAAACTTATCTGCTAAGTTGATTTATGATGAAGAAAAAATGGATGAAGAAACTAAGAAATTAATACCATATTTTACAATAAAACAAAAAATATTTTCATCTGAAGAAATAAAAATTTCTTTTACAGTTCCTAATATAAAAAAAAAAGTAGTAAAAACTTTATTTGGACATTTAGAAATTAAAGTTGAAGAAGGAGAAATAGAACCTATTTCTATAAATTTTAAATTCAATGTTATATTAATTCCATTAGAAATATATTTCATAAGTAAAAATGGAGAATTATTTTGGAATGAAAATAGACTTTCTTTGAAAAATAATACTTTTAGTGAAGATGAATTATTAGGATTTGAATATAAAATAAAAAATTTTAATGAAATAAAAGGATTTTTAAATAATAATTATAGCTTAAGAAGTGTCGGAAAAAATGAAGTTGAAAATAATCCTATTGTAATTCAAGAAGTTGACAATTTAAATAATTATATAATTCAAATTCCGCAAATCAGCAAAAAACAAGAATTTTTAGAATGTTTATTAAAACTATATTTCACTAATAATATGACTATTCCTCTTGAGTTAAGTGGAAAAATAAAAAAAACTGAATTCAAAGTTTATTATATGAATAATTTTAAATATACAATAGAAGAACAACAAGCGACTTTGTTTTTATATAAGCATAATCTTAAAAAAAAGAAGCCATATGATATTGAACTTCATTTTCTTGTATATTTATTTGATAAAAAAAAACATAAATTCAATATAGAATTTCCAAAAATTTCTTTTAAAGAGTATGATGTAACTTTTTCCTTAAAAAATGATTATAAACCTGAGCAAATTAAAGAATATCAAACCATTGATATCATTGCTAGAGTAGGACAATTTTTCAATAACAACAAATATAGTATTAGTTTCATTGTTGATGGAGAAGAAAAAAAAGTAGCAATAATTACAAAAAAAGAAACCAGTTCTGATAAATTTGTTAATGTTCCCTATAAATATGTTAATAATGAAAAAAAGGCTGTTTTTATAGATAAAAAAGGTTTAAATCAATTCGAAAAAAGCAGGGATCAAGTGATATGCTATAGTCCTTATTGCGTAAAGATATATAAAAGTAATTTAAATAAAGATATTTCAATGCCTTTTAATAATAAAGATATGAAAAGAATTGAAGGAATAAATATTATTGTCTTTTCAGAAAAAACTAATTATTGGCTTCCAAATACTAAAGAGTTCGGAGATAATAAATTTGACGAAAAAAAAATAATTGAAATTGATAAATCAAATATAAAAAATGCTAAAAATCTTATTTCTGAATTATATAATGATATAGCATATAAATTTTATTATAGATGGTTTAAATCTAGTTCTTATGAAGAAATTCAAAAAATGGAGAAAGAAGAATTAAGTGAATTTGGGGGATTAACTGATTTCATTGTTTGGCTAATTTCTAATAATGAAAAAAATGAAGAAAAACAAAAAAAATTAAGTTTGGTAATAGAAAAAATGGATGAATCAGATAGAATCAAAATGTCACCATTAATCAATAAATTAACTGCTATAAAAAAACAAAATCAAAACCAATATCAAAACAAAAATCAAAGCCAAAATCAAAATCTAAATAATCAAGAAAATCAAAAAAAAAAGAAAAAAGAAAATTAAAAGTGGAAAATGAAGAAGAAGAAACCAAGTTATTACCTATAATCTATTGTAATATTATTATAGAACTTAGAAAAATATTAAAAAAAAGATATCAATTATTAAAAGAATGTGAATTTAATATATCTAAAATGGAAAGAAAATTTATAAAAGAAAAATATAAAGAAAATATAACTAAAATATTTAAACCTTATAATGAAAAGCAATTTATTGATACTATAGTTAAATATAAAAAGCCAGAAGAAAAAGAAATTAAAGGAAAATCTTCACAAATATGGTTATTTAATGAAAATGAAAAAGAGCCAAAGCCAGAAAAGGAAATGACAATAAATGATGAATATAAAAAAGATTTAAAGGAATATAAAGGTAAAACTATTGACCTAAATTTAGATATATTAAAAATTAAAGATTTATCTAAAGCAGAATCATTAGATGATATAGTTTCTATTTTAAAAAATGGCTATTCTATTTCTCAAGCATTTATGTTTTGCATTGGAAAATTAAAAAATAAACAGATAAATGAAATATTTAATTATTTGTATGAAATATTTCTCACTACAAAGGATTCAATGAAATCAATTTTATCATTGGAAATAAAAAATTTTATTAATTCTTTTATTAATTTATGTAAATCATTAAAAGGTTCAGATATTGACTTAAAAAAATTTACTGAATTACCAAAGATAGAAAAAGGTGGTGAATTAGCATTAAATGAAGAAAAACCATCACCTAATATTTTATCATTTCAAACTGGAATATTTTGGAAAAACTTTAAAGCATTTTCTATTGAATATAAAAGAAAAAAGGCTGAAAATAATATTATAGAAGTTACTATCGAAAAAGAATCAGCACCTAAATCAAATTTAAACAATAATGTGGCAGAAATAATAGAAAAAAAAAAGAGAAAAATAATTAATCCAGATATTAATAAAAATAAAATTGAATTTGATAGAGTTAGAGGTACAGGCTATAATATTTTAGAAGAAGGCTTAGATGATGAGGAAGACAAAAAAGAAATTATTAATTTAAAAAGAAATGAAGATGTAATCGTAGAATTAAAAGATGAAGAAAAAAACAAATTAAAAACAATATCAGATGAAGGAGTTACAAAGGCTATTATTAAGAGAATGTTAAATAATAAAAGTATCGATTTGAATTTAAAATTACCTGATTCTTTTCCTGAATTTAAAAGTGAAATTTTCGGGGACAGAAATAAAATTTTAGAAAAATCAATATTAAGAAAAGAAGGAGATGACTTCATAACAAAGCCATTTCACGAAATTATTAATGAATTTTCTAAAAATGTTTATATTAAATTTTTCCAACAATGCTATAATTTTGACAAAAAAGAAGTATGTGGTGTAATTGGAATTGATATTTGTAGAACAATTGATAAAAAATTTAAGTTATTTCATACTGTAGTTGCCACTTCAATGGCTCATTGTTTTAATAGTATAGAAATACCATATTCCATAGTTGTTTTTTGTGATTATGGAGTTCAATTTATCATTAAAGATTTTGAAGAGCCACACCAAGAAGATATTAATCAGTTAATTTTTGATGCTATAATGGCACCAAGATGTTCAACAAGAATTGCTGACGCCTGTTATTTTATTTCTCAAAAAGTAAATTGTAAGAATCGACCTAACAAAAAAATATTTATTATTTCTAATGGTTTAGATACAAAGCTTAAAATAGGTGAAAAATGGAATTCAATATTTTCTAATGAAAAAGAAAAATTTTGTTTTTATTTCATAAAGCCAAAATTAAATGATATTGAAATAAATGAAATCATTAAAATCTGGGATGATTTCAAAGAAAAAACTAAAACTGAATTGGCAAAAATTTCAGAAGAAGATATTTTAAATTTACGTTCTTCTATGTATTTACCTTTTAGAAATACTATGCAAAGTAAAATATTTAAAGCTGAAGAAATTTTAAAGATGCATAAGATAGCTCAGCCTGAATTTAAAGATATTATGCCTTTTACAAAAGATTATCAAAAAATATTAAACTCCATTAATGATGATATGATTAATAGTGAAGATTATTTTGTCCAAAATAAAGTGCATATTCCTTCTAAAGGAAAATACAAAATAGAAGATTTTGTTGTTAAAAATCCTTTTAAAATAACTAAAATTGAGAGTTTAGACTCAGAAAATAATTTAGAAAAAATAGAAGATGATACTAAATCTAATTTAGAAAAATTATTTTCTAATCCAATAACAAGTAATATGAAGTCTGAATATTTAGAATTTGTATTTTTCCCTAATAAACCATCGATGTACTCTCCTTCAACCAAAGGAACACGTTTATATCTAATGGGTCTTATTAATTTTTGTATTACTCATGGACAAGATAATAAAATTTGGCTAGAAAAAAATAAAGGACTTAAAAAGGATTATAGAGTTAGTGTTATTATTGATTCAAGTATTTCTTGTTTTAATGATTATATGAGGCCTCACTCGATCAAAACAGTTCTAGCAGTTTTAAGAATGCTATCATTGGTAGAAATACCATATTTTGATTTAATAATTGCTACATCAAAAAATCCGATTGTACTTTGTTGTGGTAATGATACAACAAATAGTCTTAATATGAAATCCAATTTATGGAATATTGTTTTACAACAATTAACAAATAATGAAGATAATTGCAATTTATTAGATGCATTACAATTAGCTTATAAATTTAAATCAATGAATAATGTAAAAAAATATTATACTTTTGTTTTAACTGATGGAATGTTCGAAAAAGATGAATCAGAAAATCTTCAAGATTATATCTCTTTCTGTGAGGAATGTTCTCTAGAGGTATTTGGTATTGGATTAGGTTATTATCCCGAAGGAATTAAAAATATATTTAATAAATGCATTTGGAGTATTAATCCTTTTATGATTTTGAAAGCTTTAGCTATTTTGATTGGAAATACAGAAAAAAATTCAGATAATTTACAATTGATTGCCTTCGATAAAAAAAATATTGAAGATGCTATAACTAACTTTACTAAAATAATTAGTAAATATAATTCTTATCAAAAATATAAAAAACTCTATGGATTTTTAGATGGACTGCCTTTATTAATAGAATCATTAGATGAAATAACAAATCCTGATAAAGCTGATGAATTTGGAGTAAGTAATCAAGAAATTACTGAAAGTAATACCATGTGCAAAAAGGGAGAATTTGAAGGATTTAAAATATTAATAGGGATGTTTTGGAGTTATGCATTATTACCTGAGAAAGAATCAGCATGGATTGATAAAAAATATTTATTAGAAAGATATATTCCTGATAAAGAATGTCTAAGAGAAGTATTAAATTATTATTCTATAGAGATAGTTATTAAAGAAGATTATAAAGAATGTATACAAGAATTATCAACTGGAAAATATTATGCCCATTGGGTAATATGTGGAAATGGAATGAGAAAACTACCTAATGGTGGAAATGCTAATTTGGTTGGACAATATGTAGATGCTTTAAAAATATTTTGGGTTAACGGTGGCTCCATTGTTTTTTGGAATGATAATGAACCTTTTGTATATGAAAGTAAAATATTTTTAGAAAGAGCTGAATTCCCTGGAGAAGTTTCTAAAACAAAAGTTCGTTTTGGAGGAGAGCATGAAGGTAAAAGCTTTATGATACCTGGTGATATAAGTGTTGGCTTAGAAAAAGATAGTAAAAATGGTAAATTTAATCGTAAAAGAATTTTTAGTGATGGAAAATATTCAATGTTTTCTTTGGGACATAATTTAGTAAGAATTGCTGAAGGAACAACTGTTTCATTTGCTCAAGATACAGAAAGTATTGCTCCTTTCAATATATTTGGATATGAGCATGAAGGAGGAAAAAATATTTTATTTTATACACCTCCATTAAAATATAATCATGGATATCTAATTTTAGAAGGTGGTTTTACCAAACTTTTTAATGAATTGGATTCAGATGGAACAAAAAGATATATTTTAAATATTGCTGCTTTTACAACTCAATTTACTAAAAGACTTGGAGAAATTGGAGAAAATTGGAAATCAGATTTTCATATTGAGCCATTTGAATTTAAAATAGATGAAACAGTTATATGGGATCAATTTAATAAATCAGTTGGAATATCAAAAGATTTTGATATTGTATATACTTTAGATTCCACAGGTTCTATGGGAAGTTATCTTGCGGCTGCAAGAGATCAATGCATAAATATATCTAATCAATTACAATCTGAATTACCCCAATATGATTTTCAATTTGGAGCAGTATTTTATAGGGATCCAATTGATTGTCCAGGAGAAAAAAATCATACTTATGCATTAAAGAAAGATGTTAATAAATTAAAAACAGAATTAGGCTCTGAGACTGCTACAGGAGGTGGAGATGGGCCAGAAGATTGGGTTGGAGCTTATGAATGTGCTTGTGATAATATTGCTTGGAGAAATGGCACTAGATTAATTATCCATATTGCAGATTCCCCTGCTCATGGAAGTGAATGGTGCAAAGAAAATAATCATGAAGATCAAAATTCAAAACTTTATCCAATGATTCAAAAATGTGTAGATAAAAATATTAAAATAATAGGCTTTCAAATTGGAAATTATCCTAAGCCTTCATTTGACAAATTTGGTGAGGAATATAAAAAAAGAGGTGGGTCATTATTTTTAATTAAAGAATTTCAACAAGGGCTGAATTCAAATCAAATTTCTGATCACTTCAAAGATATGGTTATTGAATCAACTCACGCTGCAGCTCCTAAATGATTTAATTATAGTAATTAATATAATTAATTCTATTAATTTGAAAAATTAAATATAATTTAACACTATAATGATATGGATTATATAATTTTTTGAAATGGGGATTGTGGGGATTGGGGATTGGGGATTGGGGATTGGGGATTGGGGGTTGGGGGTGTGGGGGCGGAACCCCCACACCCAACCCC
>Ga0310697_10002651_pt1 | contig 18759 bp, 23 predicted proteins | sample 172DNAGHGlowgp2_FD_203883 | JGI IMG/M metagenome (GOLD analysis project Ga0310697, IMG submission 203883) | Sheep rumen microbial communities from Palmerston North, Manawatu-Wanganui, New Zealand - 1728 DNA GHGlow gp2 (v2) (version 2) | ecosystem: Host-associated > Mammals > Digestive system >... | reverse complement strand
GAATCTATGAGTATGGAAAAGAGAACCCGGAATGCATTTTGCTGATTCACCCGTCATTGGTGACGTGGGATTATTTTGAATTTGTCATTCCGCTTTTGGAAAAGGACTATCACCTGCTGATCCCCGCTCTCCCGGGATACGACTTGGAGGACGATTCGGAGTTCAGCTCGGTGGAGAGGATCGCGTCTCAGTTGGCGGATGAGCTTCTGCAAAAAGGAATCCGGGAAGTAAAGGCGATCTACGGCTGCTCCATGGGCGGCAGCATCGTTCTGAGAATGGCGGCTGACGGAAAGCTGAAAGCGCGGCACTACATCATGGACGGAGGGATCACGCCCTATCAGCTGCCGTGGATCCTGACCCGGTTTATCGCGCTGCGCGATTTCGGCATGATGGCGCTTGGAAAAATGGGCGGGGAAAAAGTGATCGTGAAGGCCTTCAGCTCCACCCAGTACAGCGAAGAGGATCTGAAATACGTGGCCAACATGTTCCGTCATTGCACGTATAAGACGCTGTGGAACACCTTTGATTCCTGCAACAACTATCAAATGCCGAAGAACCTCATGCGTTTTCCAGGCAAGATTCATTACTGGTATGCGGAAAAAGAACGCAAGGCCAGGGATTGGAATCTGAAGTACATGAAGAAGTTTGTCCCGGAAACGGTTTTTAAAAGCTTTGCGGGCATGGATCACGGAGACATGGCGCTGTTTTATCCGGAGCAGATGGCAAAGGAGCTCTGCAGCCTGGAACCATGAAGCTGCCAAAGGGAACGAGGCTTGCGATCCGGCAGGTCTTGGAAAAAACACATTCCGCGCCTGAGAGGAAAAGGATCCTGGCGCGGACGCAGAGACTGTACAACGCTTTTATCCGGGAGGCACCCGCTCCGGGCGGGTTGAATCTTCTTCGCTCCCAGTATTACGGCGGCTTGTCTGTGTTTGCTTTTTATGAGGCGATGGACAGGAACGTCGAACCGGACGTCCTGCAGAAGATCCTGTGGCGTATGCTGCTTGGCGGCGGAGATATCCATAAAAAGACTCCCATCCGCTTTCCCTTCAGCGGTACACAGCTACAAAAGCTGAGCTACGTGGCGCTTGGAAAATATGCCTCCTTCGCAAATAAACGGGTGGACAGCGGGCGCTGGAAAAACACCTGGAAATTTGCGGTCAATCCGGAGGGCCGCGAAAACGGGATCAGTATGCCGCTGAGGAACTGCCCGGTCGCGGCCTTTGCGAAAAAACACGGGTATGAACATCTGATGCCCTTGTTCTGCGGCTCGGATTTCAAAGTGGCGGAGCGGTACGGGATGCGCCTGATCCGGGAGCATACGGAAGCGGAGGGCTTTCCCGACTGCGATTTCTGGTTTCTGATGGCAGACGACGCGGAGCGGTGACCGGAAGGGACTGACGCCTATGAGTACCGGCTGAGGTACGATCCGGAGGAAGAGTGAGGATAGACGAAGATGCGCTTTATCACAATGGGATCGGAAGAGTTTCCGACGCTCCTGTTCATCCATGGGCTTTCCGCGACAGCCGAGAGCTGCTACGGAAGCGTCGGCCTCTTTTTACAGGAGCATTGGCATATTGTCCTCTGCGAACTGGATGGGCATTATGAGGGAAGTCCGGCCTTCCTGGGCATAGACGATGCATGCGAACAGATCGAAGCTTATGTTTTGGAAAACCACAGAGGTCGGATCCATGGAATGATCGGCCTGTCTCTCGGCGGAACGATCGCGGTTTCCCTTCTGAGCCGCGGCAGAATTCAGATCGAAAGAACAGTTCTGGACGCCGCCTTTTGTGTGGATATGGGGCTCCTCAAGGGCTGCTATAGCCGGGTTTTCCCCAAAGGCGTCGCAAGAGTCCGTGACAGAAAGTACGTGCCCGGCTTCCTGATCGATCTGTTTATGGGGAAAGGAAACCGCAGTATGACTCAAATGATCTATCCGGGGATCACCGTCGAGACCTGCCGGAATGCGTGTCGGGATGTATATTCTTATCGGATATCCGATGAGCTTAGAAATATATCATCCACAGTAGAATTCTGGCGCGGCTCCCGTGAGCCTTATCCGAAGAAGGGTGCGGCGCTGTTGAAAAAATATCTTCCCTCCATGACCGAACGGGTGTTCCCCGACATGGGGCACTGTCAGTTCCTTCATGAACATCCGCAGGAATACGCCGCACTGCTGGATGAAACCATGAGAATACAATGAACGAAGAGGGACTTGCAATGAAATATGTCGGAATATATTGGACGCTGTTTGCGCCGATGATCAAAAAGAGTATCCGTGCAAGATTTGATTCATCCCTGGCGGAGCGATCGATCCGGGAAGGGAAGAGGGAATACAGAAGGCTTTTGTCCCGCGCTGATGATCTGGGCCCCGGCAATCCTATGGCGATGAACGCTTACTTTGCATATGTTTTTGCAGCGGCCTGGCTGGGGAGCGGCAGGAAGATCACACCGGATGAAATGGCGCTTGTCATGACGGATGTTCTGGAATCGAAGCTGCTTCGGACCGTGTTCGGCATGACCGATCTGAACAGGCAGCCGAAGAAATGGTACCGGGATATGAAAAAGTATGAGGCATGGTTCACAAAGCACGGAAAAGACTATCCGGTCAACTGGAACATTCATTTCGATGAAGCCCGACACAGGGATGGAAGCTTTTATTACTTTACGCGCTGCCCGATCTGTGAATTCTGTGAGCGGGAGGGTATTGCGGAGCTGATGCCCGCCCTGTGCGCGACGGATGAGGTCATGTTCCGCCTGCAGCACGGGAAACTCTTTCGGGAACACACGATCGCAAACGGAGACGGCATCTGCGATTATTGGGTCGTCGGAGACCAAGTGAGAGGTGCAAAATGAAAGCCTATGACGCAAAGCAGCTGGTGGCGATCAGCCGCTATCAGAACTATTTCCCGAGCCTTCCGAAAGAGATCCGAGAGGAAGTCTACGCCCGCATAAGCGAGCTCATTGAAGAGGAAAAAGCCTATTGCGACAAAGGCAACTACAAGCACATGGCACAGATCCTGACCTCTGTCGCTCTATATGAAGTGCTGCAAAAACATGGGAAAAGCGAGGAAGAGGCCTATCGGGTTGTCTCCGAAGAGATGTGGAAGTTTCTCGATCCCTCCGGCATGCAAAAGCTGGCGAGGAAGAGCTTCTTCCTGCCGCTTATGAAAAAAATCGTACCCTTTGGCTTCAAAAAGGGCTCCGGTACCGGCTGGCGCTATACCTGGTATGAGGATGATCTGAAGAACGAATTTCACTTTGAGTGCAACGAGTGTATCTATGAAAAGATCCTCAGTCGGCGCGGACTCTTAAAACTGGGCGCCATGTGCTGCCAGGCGGATATCATTAACTACGGGAATCTGCCCTATACAGATTTTATCCGCACCGAAACGCTGTGCCAGGGCGGAAAGCTCTGCAACTTCCACTTTGTCCGTCATGAGACCGATGCCGGGGACGGCTGGGAGCGCAGCAAGAGTGTTTGATAAAACAGGCGGCAGGAGGGATGAGACGGGAGGATTCATACATACGGAGAGAAAGACACACCGGTTATCATCATGCTGCCGGGTTCTTTCTGCAATGCGGACGCCATGGCGAACATCATAACCAGGCTGGAAAGAGATTTTCACATTCTGGCTGTGGATTATAACGGACAGTATGCTGGGAGCGAAAAGCCCTTTACTTCACGGCGCGGAGAGATAGAAGAAGTCATCCGCTATTTGCGGGAACAGTCTATGACCTCTGTCGCCCTGGTATACGGACAGTCCATGGGCGGCGAAATGGGGATGGAGCTTCTCTCCCAGTTAAAGAAGAACGGCTTTGAAGTGAGGGCGGCGTTCTTTGACGGCGGACCCTTCCTGCGTTTTCCAAAGTTCGTCTCCACAGTGCTGGGAAACAAGTTCAAAACCATTGTGGGAAATCTGCGGGGCAAGACCCTGGAAGAGGCACTGCGGGAGCCCACGATCGCGAAATTTTCCGGCGGGAAGCCGGAGCGCTACAGCAATATGATCGGGCCGATCTGCCGGAACGCCGCATATATGAGCGACGAGACGCTGGAACGCGAGGCGGATGCCTGCGTGACCTTTGATTTCCCGGCCATGGACAGAGACTTCCAAAAACGCTTGACCTTCTTCTATTCCAAAGAAGAATCCGCCTGGCACTTCTGTCACAGGAAACTGAAAAAAGCATATCCCCATGCACAGTATAAACTTGTCAGCGATTACGGCCATGTGGGATATCCCGGAGAGCATTTGGAGGAATACTGCTCCTGGCTTTCCGCGGCGGCGAGAGGGGAAAGACTGTTTACGACCGAAAAGGAGAATTGACATGGTCATTCGGGAATACGGAACGGAAAACAAGAAGCACCTGGTGTTCTTTCAAGGCAGCTGTGAGCCGTGGGAGGAGTTCCGCCCGGCGGCGGAGCTCTTGGCCAGGGAGTTTCATGTGCTGCTCGTGACTCCGGACGGGCACGACCCGGAGGAGCATAACGACTTTATCTCCGTGGAGAAGACGGTGGATGACACAGCCCGCTGGCTGAGAGAACACGGGATCGGTCATCTGGATGCCATGTATGGGCTGAGCTTCGGCGGCGGGATGGTGGTGCGCTTCCTGACAACGCAGGACATCCCGGTGGACAGGGCCATTATCGACGCCGGGACGGCGCCCTATCAGTATCCGAAATGGATATGTAAGCTGATCGGTGTGCGGGATTTTCTGATGCTGAAGATAGCGCGCTCTTCCGTGAAGCTCATGGCGGCGGCCTTCCCGACGGACCGCTTTGCCCGCGATCCAAAGAACGCGGAGCAGGAATATGAGCAGATCCGGCAGTATTTGAAGGGCTACAGCAACAAGACGATCTGGAACATCTTCTGGTCGGCCAATAATTACAAAGTGCCAAAAACGGCGCCCCGGCTTGCCACAAGGATCCAATTCTGGGTGGGCACAGATGAATGGGGCTCCCGCTTCCGGGATCTAAAGTGGGCGATGCGGTATCTGCCGCAGATCGAGATCGTGAATATTCCCCATATGATGCACGGGGAATTCGTGATGATGCACCCAGAGGAATTTGCTCAAAAAGCAATGGATTTTTTGCAATGAAAAATGTAACACATCCAGAACGGACTGCTTTGAACAGAAGTTTCGCTTCCTGGAGGAATGGAGCTAAGGAGACAAAGGAGTAGTTATTTTGAGCCTGATCGACTATTTTGCTGTTCACATTGTCCCGCGCATGTACCGCGGAAAGGGCGCACTGCACCCCGCACCCACCGGGAAACTGACAGACGTGGTCAGCTGTGTCCGGGAATATGATGTGAACATCTTTTTCCTCAGCAAGGATGAAACCCTCATAGCCATCGACGCGGGCTATAAGAGTCATCCCGGACTTCTGGAGCGCTGCCAGAAGATCGGCGTGGACCCGGCCCGGGTGCAGGCACTGTTCCTGACCCATGCCGACCCAGATCATGCGGGCGGCTTGGATGTTCGTCAGGAGAATGCTTTTCAAAACGCCCGGGTTTATCTGGGCGAGCGCGAGGAAAACTATCTCACCAATACCTGGCACCGTAAGCAGATCGGCCCCTTCGGCCTGAAAAACTCCGTGACCATCGCGAACGGGTATCATCTGCTCAAAGACGGGCAGACGGTGCAGATCGGCGATTTCAAGGTGCAGGCTTTCCTGGTTCCCGGTCACACGCTGGGGCATTTGTGCTATCTGATCGACGATGAACTTCTCTTTACCGGGGATTCCATCGCCCTGAACAAAGACGGCGGCTGGTGCTTCTTTGATATTTTCAACTATGACAGCAGGATGAATATAGCATCCCTTCAGGCGCTGCGAAAAAAGCTCGACCTCGGAAAGATCCGGTATTTATTCACTTCCCACAACGGCTACACCGACGATCCCCAAAGCGCCTTCCGGCACATCGACACGATCCCGACCATGGAAAAAGGCTGCCCCTTTGATGAGACTGCCCCCTATGACTGTTTTGAAGAGAGTGAGGAATGACCTGTGAACGCCAAAGAAAAATCCAGAGCCTATTTCAACGCCCATCGAAAGTCCCGGTTGGCCCGGGGCGGTTATTGGCATTTGGATTACCGTCATGTTCTTGCGGAGATCGAAACACTCCGACCCGAACGGCTCATCGAAAACTGCACTACGTCTTTGATACGGATAGCGGCGGCATAATGGTGAGGGCTCGCTTTTCGGGCAAAAAGGGCTCGTTCGAACCCTCCTGTGAAGTCGGGTATGGACCCGGCTATTTTCATGCAACGAGTTATTGACTTATGTCATAAACATGCGTATAATAGTATTTGACATATGTCGGAAAGGAGGGCTTATGCCAAGACCTATCAGATGCCGCAGAATAGAGCGGTTGCCGGTTTATCGCAGTTTCTCACCTGACGACATAACAGCCGCCGAGAGTGTACAGATGACCGTAGATGAGTTTGAGGCCTTGCGTCTTCTTGATGATGAAGGACTCACTCAGGAAGCATGTGCTTCCAGAATGAATATTGCTCGTACCACAGTTACAGCAATCTATGACAGCGCGAGGAAGAAAGTCGCGGATGCTCTTGTTCATGGAAAACGGCTGCTGATCACAGGAGGATGCTGTGAATTTGAGCCTGTTGAGCTTCATCAAATCATTATGGAGAAAGGAAGTAACACAATGAGGATCGCAGTTACTTATGAAAACGGGGAAGTTTTTCAGCACTTCGGACATTCCGAACAATTCAAACTGTATGATGCTGAGGGCGGTAAGATTATAGGAGAACAGGTTGTAGACACGAACGGAAGTGGACATGGTGCACTGGCCGGTTTCCTGCAGGCGGCAAAGGTGGATGCACTGATTTGTGGTGGTATTGGCATGGGAGCGCAGATGGCATTGGCAGATGCTGGAATTAAATTTTATGCCGGGGTTCAGGGATCAGCAGACGCAGCAGCTAAGTCTCTCGTTTCCGGAACACTGGAATACGATCCGGATGCCCATTGCGATCACCACGGACATCATCACGATGGCGATTGCGGACACGATCACTGCGCGGATCACCACTGCCACGGGAATTAATGTATGAATATTGTGCTTGATCTTTTTCTGACGTTTGCGAAGATCGGGCTTTTCACCTTTGGCGGCGGATATGCCATGATCTCCTTGATAGAGAATTCCTGTGTGGAGAAGAAGCAATGGATCACTCATGATGAGATGATGAACGTCACAGTGATCGCTGAATCTACACCGGGTCCGATTGCCATCAATTGCGCCACCTTCGTTGGTTATAAACAGAAAGGTTTTACCGGAGCTATCTCAGCGACAATTGGCATGGTTCTTCCCTCATTCTGCATTATATTCCTGATTTCCATGTTTCTGGACAACTTTCTGGAGATTACGTGGATAGCTCATGCTTTCATGGGAATCAAGATTGCAGTTGGCCTATTGATTCTTGATGCTGCGATCAGAATGATCAAAAAGATGCAGAAAAAGCCAATACCGCTCACCATTATGATCTGCGCATTTAGTGCCATGCTGCTGATCGACATCTTTGCCCTGAGAGTATCCTCCATTACCCTGATGTTGATTGCGGCTGTCATTAGCCTTGCCATATTCCTGATCAAGAGGAGTACCGAAAGAGTAGGTACAGCGAAATGATTTACTTCGATTTGTTTATTGGCTTTCTGAAGGTTGGGCTGTTTGCCTTTGGTGGCGCTTACGGTGCAATCCCGCTGATCAGAGATGTGGTACTCTCATACGGCTGGATCGACGATGAAATGCTTACATACATGATTGCAGTCAGTGAAAGTACACCGGGACCCATCATGGTTAATCTGGCAACGTATGTGGGCAGTTCACAGGCAGGCTTCTGGGGTGCTCTTATAGCCACAGCAGCTGTAGTGCTTCCTTCGTTTATCATAATTCTGCTGATTATGGTTCTTTTGAAAAAACTGTTGAAGAACCCATATGTGCAAGCTATCCTGAGAGGATTGAAACCGTGCATTATCGGCATAATTCTGGCAACGGGTATCTTTATGATCCTTCAGCACATTGTAGGAAGTTCTGGTGCATTATCAGTCGATACAACGGCAGTTATTATGACGATTGTTCTTGGAACCCTATACTTCGGTTCAAGAAGAGTCCTGAAGAATGGTATTTCACCGATTGGACTGATTGGAATATCGGCTTTAGCAGGACTAATTGTATATGGATTATAAGAGGTGGCTATGGCAAAAGTGACACTTATTCCGCTGACTCCTGATGACCGGGAGCAGTTTATAAAAGATAATCAGGAAGCATTTAACTACGGAGCGCTGGAGGAGTTCGGGCTCCGGGATGAAGAGCGCCGGCGCGGATGCCGAGCTCATTGAGTGCAATTCCGTCACGGATCTCTCCGGCTATGATGCCATCGCCTTCGGTTGCCCCGCCATGGGTTCCGAGCAGCTGGAGGACAGTGAGTTTGAGCCGATGTTCGACGGCGTGAAAAAGATCCTGACCGGAAAGAGAGTCGGCCTCTTCGGTTCCTACGGCTGGGGTGACGGCGAGTGGATGCGCAACTGGGAGGATGACTGCAGGGCCTGTGGCATCAATCTCGCGGCGGAGAGCGTCCTCGTAAACAACGCACCCGAGGGAGAGGGAGCCGATGCTTGCAAGGCTCTCGGTGCTGCTCTGGTGTAAAGGCAGATCCCTTAAAATCGTACAGCGCAATAATCATCCATCTCCGGGTGGATGATTATTGCGCTTTTCCAAGGAGGGGGTAAGCATGCAATTCGTTGAAATGGGCAATCCGTCGGGAAAGACTCTGATCCGGAAATTCGTTATGCAGCATGAGCAATGGCTCTTCGGCGGAGAGCAGTACACCGCGCCAGTGCTGCAAGCGATCGATGAGTTTATGGCCCTCGCGGAAGATGGATGAGCCATAGAGATCGACGCAGGCTTGTATCAAAGCTGCGACCGAGAATTTAATGGTTTCGGAAGGAGCCGGAGCCTGTGAATGCCGGCTGTGATTCGACCCAGAGAAATCATGAGGAGGCAAAGGAACGCCATCAGCAAAATTTGTCGGCGGCTTCTGCTTTTGTGGCTTGATTTCTGAGAGATTTGTAATATAATAGCATGCAGTTAGACCAAACTAACTTTCCGCTATTGTTTCAAATAAGTTTCGGCAAACAGCGTTCGAGCTTGAAGCATGAGGAAAGCTTTATTTTTCAAACTGTGTTAGATGCGGCTAACCAATTGTTGAATAAGGTATGGAGATTAAAGAACCGTGATCTTTAAGAGAGAGTACGGTCAGGAGGGTCGGGTATGGCGAGAAAAGATTCTGAAAACCAGAAAAAGAGCATGAGCCTGCTGTTTCGCGGGAAGGCGATTTTCAAGCCGCTGAACACCGGCTGGATCGACGAACATGTCGCCTGCGTACGGGAGTGGGTCGCAAACATCTTTTTCTACACGAAAAACGGCACGACGATCATGATCGACGCCGGATATAACTATGAGCGGCTGAGGGAGAAAATGAGCTGGCTGGATATTGACCCGGCCTCTATACGGCAAATCTTTATTACCCACCAGGACACAGACCATGTCGGAGCCCTTGAACGAGACAGCGAACAGTTGTTTCAAAACGCCACAGTCTATATCGGGGAAATCGAGAACCGCTATCTTACCGGCGAAGTCAGAAGAAAGGTTTTCCACGGCGCCTATAAATTGCCCATGGTAAAAACCGATAATCAGAAGATTCTGCTGAAGGACGGCGAGATCGTTCAGGTGGAGGATATCAAAATAGAGTGTATCCTCGTGCCGGGGCATACCTGGGGTCATATGGTATATCTTGTGGATGACGAGTACCTTTTCACCGGAGATACGATCTGGTTCGGCGCGGACGGCGGCTACAGCTTTATAAGCACACTGGCAGAGGATAATCATCTGGCAGTACGGTCACTGGAAGCGCTGGAAACGAATCTTCGCGCGAGAAAACAGCCCATCAGGATCATCACCGGCCACACAGGCTGGACAGATGATCTGGACTTTGCCTTCCGGCACAGGACCGAGATCTGCAGCCCTTTCACAAAGAAATATAAAGATCCTTCCGCGCCATATGACGGCTATATCGAGGATGATGACACGGAGAAGGGCGCGAGGACAGTGCCGCTCAGAAAGGTTGCCTCACAATGAATAACGCAGAAAAGATCATGAAAAGGAAAGCCAATATCAAGGCGGAACTGGATAAAGCCCTGCCGAAGTCTCAAAGCGACAGACTGTGGCGGGAGGCGACGGCAAGGCTTGACGGATATTTGGCCCGCTACAGCACCCTTCCCAGGGGCGTACATATCCACACGGAAAGCAGGATCCTTCCGTCGGCTGCAATCTACCTGACTGTAAAGGAAGTTATCGGCCCAGAGAATGCATACGGGATTATCGAGAATGCCGCCGTTCAGACCTGTGCGGGGATCGAAAGGAAGCTTCAGAAGCTGATGAAAGTTCCCGGGATGCAAAGCCTGTTCATGAAAGCCTGGGACCCGATGACAAGAAAGCTGTTCGGCGCGGGCAACGGTTTTGAAAATGTGTTTTATCCGAAGAAAAAGGGCGAGTACCGAATGGACGTTACGTCTTGCCCGTATTATCGCACCTTTACGGAACTGGGGTGTCCCGAGCTTACGAAAATCTTCTGCGAAAATGACGAGAGAATCTACGGCAATCTGCCGGGTTTGATGTTCGAGCGGACAGGAACGCTCGGTAAAGGAGCCGAGCGCTGTGACTTCTTCCTGAAAAAGCTTTGATCGGCAATGGAAGCGGTGCTTTCACAGGAATCTGCGCGGAGGGAAAGACATGAGAACCATCGGAATGCCCGCGGGCATGTGGGCTTTGTTTGCCGGAAGCTTTCAGAGAAAACTGACGGACGTTCTGGGCTATGACCGAAAAACAGCGGCACGAGTCACGAAGGCGGCGCGCCGGGAATACCGAAAGCTGATCGGGGGACTGCCGGACTTTGAGAAGGGAGACCGCTTTCGGATGAATATTGTGAGCTGCGCCATGCTCGCGGCCTTTGTGCTGAACATGCCGAGGCGTCCGCGAGTGGACGAGCTGACAGCGTTTTATACTGCTGCCATGATGACGGAGCCCATGAAGTGGTTTTGCCGGCGGGCGGGGAAGAGAAAGTTCAGCCCCGAGGACATCAAGGGCATGAAAGAGACCGCCGCCTTCCGTGCCGCAGACCGCAACCCCTATTCTTGGAACATGGAATTCCTGCCCTATCCTGACGGGAGCGGTTACGAGGCGCGCTTTTCAAAGTGCGGGATCTGCACCCTGATGCGTGAGCTGGGGCTCGGCGATCTCATCCCGGCCATGTGCCGGCTGGATTATACCATGAGCGAGGCAGGCGGCGCTGACATCTTCGTGCGCCAATACACCCTGGCTTCCGGCGGCCCTTACTGTGACTGCGGATATAAGAAAAGGAGCAGAGAATATGGTTAAAACGACGCTGAAAATTGAGGGAATGATGTGCTCCATGTGCGAGGCGCATATCAATGACGTGATCCGCAAGGCCGTCCCCGGCGCAAAGAAAGTCTCTTCCTCTCACGCAAAGGGCGAGGCAAGCTTTCTTTCGGAAGAAGCTGTGGACGAGAAGCTCTTGAAAAACGCTGTCGCCGCGACGGGCTATACCTGTATGTCTGTCAATTCTGCACCATATGAAAAGAAAGGCTGGTTCGGACGGAAATGAGCGCACTGATCACGGGTCTGCTGATCCCTTTTCTTGGGACGGCGGCAGGCGCGGGCTGTGTGTTCTTCCTGCGGCGAGAGCTCTCCGTTTCGATTCAGCGGGCGCTGACCGGTTTTGCGGCAGGCGTCATGGTTGCTGCCTCAGTCTGGAGTCTGATTGTCCCGGCCATCGAACAGTCCGCAGGGTTGGGGCGCTGGGCTTTCCTCCCCGCTTTCATGGGCTTTTGGCTGGGCATTCTGTTTCTTCTTTTGCTCGATCATGTGATCCCGCATCTGCACCGCAGTATCGGCCAGGCGGAGGGGCCGAAAAGCCGCTTGACTCGTACGGCCATGCTGGTCCTGGCGGTGACGCTGCACAACATTCCGGAAGGAATGGCGGTGGGTGTTGTCTACGCGGGCCTGCGCAGCGGCTCGGGTGAGATCACGGCGGGTGATGCACTGGCCCTGGCACTCGGCATTGCCATCCAGAACTTCCCGGAGGGGGCGATCATCTCCATGCCTCTCTGCGCAGAGGGAACGGGAAAGCAGAAGGCCTTCTGGCTTGGCGTCCTGTCCGGGGCGGTGGAGCCGGTCTTTGGTGCGCTGACGATCCTCGCCGCGTCGCTGATCGTACCCGCCATGCCCGTGCTGCTTTCCTTCGCGGCAGGCGCCATGCTCTATGTGGTCGTGGAGGAGCTGATCCCGGAGATGTCCGCTGGCGAGCATTCTAATATCGGCGTCATGCTCTTCGCCGTGGGCTTCAGTCTGATGATGGCACTGGACGTGGCGCTGGGATAGGAGACAAACATGAAATATCACATTGAGTCAAACAGCATCCAGGAGACGCTGGTCATTCCGCTCTTTGGACGGCTGGTCTGCTCTGAGCGCTTTCCGCAGCTCTTTTCCGACCCGGAGGCCAGGCGGATCTGTGATTCACTGGATTATGATTTTGCCGACAAACGGAAGAAGATGGAGTCTCCGGCGGGACTCTTCGGCGCGCTGGAGGTGGCGCAGCGCCAGTATGATCTGCGCCGCGAGGCCGAAAGCTATCTGAAACAGCACCCACGCGCCGCAGTGGTCAATCTGGGCTGCGGGCTGGACGATACCTTCTCCAAGGTGGACAACGGCTTTTGCAGCGGATATAACCTCGATTTTCCGGATGTGATCGCCGTTCGGAATGAGCTGCTGCCCGCGGGTGAACGGGAGCAGAATATCGCCTGCGATCTCAACGACTATGGGTGGATGGACGCGATCGACGCCTCCCGGGGCGCCGTGTTCTTTGCCGCGGGCGTTTTCTATTACTTCAAAACCGAGGATGTCAAGCGGCTGTTCTCCACAATGGCAGAGCGTTTTCCCGACGCTGTACTGGTCTTCGATTCCTGCAATGAGCGCGGTGCAAGATTGATGCGCAAAACCTGGCTCAAGGAGGCGGGGATCACCGATGTAAGCGCCTTTTTCTCACTGGAGGATGAAAAAGAGCTGTGTGAATGGAGCGAGAGCTTTGCTTCCGTCACGGCAAAAAGCTATATGCGCGGCTACCGGGACATTTACAAGGATGTGGGGCTCTTCCACAAGCTGATGATCCGCTTCTGCGACAGCCTGGTGAAGATGAAGATCGTGAAGATCGTTTTCAAGGAGTGATCTCATGACAAGAAAACAGCAAATCAAAAGCGCCTACAGACTCACTGGCGGACATGCAAGCTTCTATGACGGGATGATGACGTATTCCACCCTGCCCGGAAAGGCGATCTGCCGCCTGGTATGGAACATGGATGGAGAGAAGAACCTGCGCTATCTTGAACAGGCGCTCTCCGGTGTGCCGGAGGATTTCAGCGGAAAGCTGCTGGAAGTCCCGGTGGGCACGGGTGTGCTGACCATGCCGGTCTACCGGGAACTGCCCAAAGCGGACATCACCTGTCTGGACTACTCGGCGGATATGATGGCCGCGGCACAGAGGCGCGGCGAGGCAACGGGAATTCAGAACATTACGTTCCGACAGGGCGATGTGGGCGCGCTGCCCTTTGCGGATGAGAGCTTTGACCTGGTTATCTCGCTCAACGGCTTTCACGCTTTCCCGGATAAGGAGGCAGCTTACCGCGAGACATACCGGGTCCTCAAGCCTGACGGCGTGTTCTGCGGCTGCTTCTATATCCGGGGCGGCTGCGCCCGGACAGACTGGTTCATTGAGCATCTGTACGTTCCCAAAGGCTTTTTCACCCCACCCTTTGAGACGGAGAGCAGTCTGCGCGAGCGGCTCAAAACCATGTATCGTGAGGTCAACGTGACGAGCGTCGAGGGCATCGGCTGCTTCCGGTGCAGAAAGTGAGGAAACGGAATGGGACTTCTGAAACGCTTTTTCAATCAGACAAGAAAACCTGAGGGTGTGCTGGGTGCACTGATGCTGCGCGGCATGAACAGCGGACACGGTGAGCTCGCGGATTGGGGTTTTAATCATCTGCCAACAATCCGCCCGGTGCGGATCGTCGACCTGGGCTGCGGCGCGGGGCGCAACGCGGGAGAACTGCTGCGGAAATACCCTGATTCGCATGTGACGGCGATAGACTATTCCGCGCTCTCCGTGGAAAAAGCGACAGCTTACAACAAAAAGAGCATTGACGCCGGACGCTGCGCGGTGCGGCAGGGAGACGTGTCCAATCTGAAACTCCCGAACGAGAGCTTCGATCTCGCCACGGCCTTTGAAACGGTCTATTTCTGGCCGGGACTGGAGCGCTGCTTTGCGCAGGTAGCCCGCATCCTCAAGCCGGGCGGCCTGTTTCTGATCTGCAACGAATCGGACGGCCTCGACACAGCGGGCAAAAAGTTTGAGAAGATCATCGACGGCATGAAGTGCTACACAGCGGAAGAGCTCGAAGACGCCCTTCGAGAAGCCGGGTTCTCAGAGGTGAGCACCGATCATCATGGCAGAAAGCCGTGGATCTGCGTGCTTGCGAGGAAATAACCGAAAGGGAGGAACAGCAGCATGTCTTTGCAGTATGAAGTGTTGAAACGGCTGGTCAAAGCCATGAACATCAAGAAGCGCTGGACCGGCATGAGCACGGAAGAGCTGCTGGAAAACCGGAGGCGGGAGAACGCTAAAAACCGCATTCCGAACGTGAAGGATGACGACTTTATCATCAGCCGCATCGAAGTGATGGGCTGCCCGGTGCTGAAGCTGATCCACAAACAGCCCGCGGATCATGCCAATCTGTTCCTGATCGGAGGCGGGATGATCAGCTCGCCGCGCCCGGGCTCCATCAAAAAGGCGCTGCGTTTTGCCAAAGAAACAGGACTCGACCTGTTCGTTCCGTACTATCCGCTCTGCACGGACTACCCGCTGACCAGAGCTTACGAGATGATTCACGAGACTTATCGAGTTATGCTGCGCCATTATGCGGCGGAGCGCATCTCCGTGCTCGGCACCTCTTCCGGCGGTAATCTGGCGCTGGGCATAGTGCCCTATATCAATGACGGTCACGGCGATACGCCTATGCCGGGTTACATCATGGCAATCTCCCCGGGAACCTGTGTGGACAGTGAGGCGGAGTGGCAGCGAATGCTGGAACTGGACAAAAAGGACGTGGCGATCCCAGCCGAATACATGAAGACTGCGGTGGAGATCATGCGCCACGGGGACGACAGCGTCCCCGACTATATGATCTGGCTGCAGCGGGGCAACTTCACGAACTGCCCGAAGGTCACCTTTATCTACGGAAGCGACGAAACCTTGTACGCCTGCGCTCCATCCTTCGAGACAGCTATGAAAAAGTACGGCGTCGATTATGAGATGATCGTGGGGGAGGGAATGTTCCATTGCTACCCGGTGTTCCCAATTTGTAAGGAAGCAAAAGAAGGCTGGGAGCTGATGATACACAAAATGATTGAAAGGACAGAACAAAAAATGAAACCAGACTACAAGAACTGGATGCCGAAGGGCATGGTCTGCTCCGCAGCGGCGGGAGCGGCCGGATGCCTGGGGCTTGCTGCTGTCTGCGGCTGCACAGGCCTGATCAAAAACGAAAGCTGCCGGAGGGCGGCGACGGGCGGACTGCTGCTTGCGGGCGTCTGCGCGGGCGGCGCCGCGATGTGGATGGAGGGGCTTTACCGGGCGTTCTCCTATGACGGAAAGCGCCAGATGTCCCGCCAGATCATCGAGGGAATTGCAAGCTATGTGACGCTGCCCGCAGGAGGTGTGGGGCTGGACGTGGGCTGCGGAAGCGGGGCGCTGACGATCGCCTGCGCAAAGCGTAATCCGCAGGCGCGATTTGTCGGCATCGACCGCTGGGGCGCGGAATATGCCTCCTACAACAAGCCGCTGTGTGAGGCCAACGCCGCGGCCGAGGGTGTGGAGAATACGGAATTCCGGCAGGGCAATGCGGTAAAGCTGCCCTTTGCCGACGAATGCTTTGACGCCGTCACCAGTAACTATGTCTATCACAACATCCCCAGCTGCGACCGGCAGGCGATCCTGCTGGAAACCCTGCGCGTGCTCAAAAAGGGCGGCTGCTTTGCGATTCACGATATCATGTCGAAGGTGAAGTACGGCGACATGGAAGCCTTTGCCGATAAGCTCCGCCGGATGGGCTATGAGAAAGTCGAATTGATCGACACCACGAACGATAAGTTTATGTCGCCTTTTGAAGCAGCCTGGATGGGCCTGTCCGGCTCCAAGCTGCTGGTGGGCAGAAAATAGAAGGGTCTAATATTATAAATTTTTAGGAGGATTTCAAAATGACGACAACAGGAAAAATTGCACTCTTTGTGGGCGGGACGCTGTTCGGCTCCTACGGTTTCAAGCTCCTTGGCAGCAAGGATGCCAAAAAGGTCTATACCCATACCACGGCCGCGGTGCTTCGCTGCAAGGATCAGGTCATGCGTGACGTGGAGAGCGTGCAGGAGAATTGCTCGGACATTCTGGCCGACGCGAAGGCGATCAACGAGGCCAAAGCAGCCGAGCGTGAAGCCGCATACATCGAGGACGCGGCAAAGGTCTGATGAAATTTCAGATTCTGCACGAAAGCCCGGGGCGCGTTCGCCTGCGCACCGTCCGGCCTTTCATGAGCATGGAGCAGGCGGATCTGCTGGAGGCGTATCTGACGGCGCTTCCGGGCGTGGAGCATGTGACCGTGCATGAACGCGTCTGCGGCGTGATCATCGTCTTCCGGGGCGACCGCGCTGCGCTCTATCAAAGCCTTGCGGCCTTTTCTTACGAGCTTGCCGCCGAGCAGGTACATGTCCTCAGCCGGAACAGCCGGGCGATCAACCGGGAATACAAGGAAAAGCTGGTATTCCGGGTGCTGCGCCACTATCTGAAAAAGCTCTTTCTCCCGATGCCGGTGCGGCGTGTCATCACGACCTGCATGGCCGTTCCGCATATCTGGCGGGCGGGCAGAGTCCTGCTGAGCGGCAGACTGACGGTGGACGTGCTGGACGGTGTGGCCATCGGCGTTTCGCTGCTGACAGGCGATCATCCGACCGCGGGCTCCGTGCGCTTCCTTCTGAGTCTCGGTGAAACGCTCGACGAGTGGACGCACAAGAAATCTGTCGACGATCTGGCGAAGAGCATGTCCCTGCAGGTGGAGCAGGTCTGGCTGCGGAAAGAGGACGGCTCACAGGTCATGGCTTCTCTGGACGAGGTAAAGACCGGGGACAGGATCATCGTCCACACTGGACATGTGCTGCCGATGGACGGCGTACTCGAAGAAGGGGACGTGATGCTCAACCAGGCGTCACTCACCGGGGAATCCGTACCCGTTGCCAAACGGCCCGGCGCGGCGGTCTATGCGGGCAGCGTCGTGGAGGAGGGCAACTGCGTCGTGCGCGTCACCGGCTCGCTGGGCGAGAACCGCTATGACCGTATTGTGCGCATGATCGAGGAGTCGGAACGCCTGAAATCCGGCGCTGAGAGCAGAGCCTACAATCTGGCGGACAAGCTTGTGCCCTGGTGCCTGGGCGGAAGCCTGCTGACCTGGCTGCTCACCGGGAATACGACGCGCGCGGTGTCGGTACTGATGGTGGATTTCTCCTGCGCGCTGAAGCTCTCCATGCCGCTGAGCGTCCTCTCCGCCATGCGCGAGGCGGGCAGACATAAAATCACGGTCAAGGGCGGCAAATTCCTCGAAAAGCTCAGCCAGGCTGATACCGTGATCTTCGACAAGACGGGAACTCTGACCCATGCCTGTCCGACAGTATCACAGATTGTCGCATTCAACGGGCAGGACGAGCGTGAGATGCTGCGCGTCGCGGCCTGCCTGGAGGAGCATTTCCCCCATTCCGTTGCCAACGCCGTTGTACGCGCTGCCCGGGAGCGGGGACTTAACCACCGGGAGATGCACAGCGAACCGGAGTATGTGGTCGCGCACGGCATCGCTACCAGAATTGGCGGCGAGCGTGCGGTCATCGGCAGCCGCCACTTTGTCTTTGAGGACGAAGGGGTTAAAATACGCCCGGAGGATCAGCTACGTTTTGACGCGCTTGATCCCGGCTGCTCCTGGCTGTATCTGGCGATCGGCGGCGTGTTGTCCGCGGCCATCGGTATCCTTGATCCCCTGCGCCCGGAGGCGGAGGAAATCGTGGAACTGCTGCATCAGGCCGGGATCGGGAAGACTGTCATGCTGACCGGCGACAGCCGAAATACCACGGCAGCCATCGCAAAGACTCTTCAGATCGACGATTACCGCGCGGAGGTCCTGCCGGAGGACAAGGCGGCCTACATCAAGGCGGAGCAGGCGCAGGGGCGAACGGTCGTCATGATCGGCGACGGGATCAACGACGCGCCGGCACTCTCGCTCGCGGATGTGGGCATCGCCATCGGCAGCGGCGCGACCATCGCCCGTGAGGTAGCGGACATTACGATTGCCGCGGAGGATCTGCGGGAGCTGGCGCTGCTGCGCAGGCTTTCGGAGAAGCTGATGCAGCGCATCGGGCGAAACTACCGTTTTGTCATGAGCTTCAACGGCGCGCTGATTTTCCTTGGCGCTCTCGGCCTTCTGCCTCCGGCCACCTCAGCCCTGCTGCACAACAGCTCGACTTTGCTTCTGAGCATGGACTGCCTGACCGATTTGCTCTCGGAATAAAACGCAAACAA
>Ga0310697_10002650_pt1 | contig 18761 bp, 12 predicted proteins | sample 172DNAGHGlowgp2_FD_203883 | JGI IMG/M metagenome (GOLD analysis project Ga0310697, IMG submission 203883) | Sheep rumen microbial communities from Palmerston North, Manawatu-Wanganui, New Zealand - 1728 DNA GHGlow gp2 (v2) (version 2) | ecosystem: Host-associated > Mammals > Digestive system >... | reverse complement strand
ATCGGCCGTGCGCCCTTGTAACGGCGGATGTTCTGCGCCATCTGCATGTAGTAGTTGTCGGTATAGCCACCTTTCATGGGCTGGATGGTGCGGTTGAACTCGGCATTATACTGGTCGACAAACATAAAGGGGTTCTTGCGCCCGAGCCATCCCACACTGTCTTTCTGAAAGTATTTACCGGCGGTCCACTCGTTCCAGTCGTTCAGATAGATGAAGGGTGGGTCGGCCTGCAAGGCATCGTTCCATCGTTCCTGAAAGTAAATGCCATAGGCAGTGGGAGCTTTGGCAAGGTCGCCGGCTGTTTCGCTGACCGTCTTATCAAGCCAGGGCACATAGGCTTCGGTGGGCATGTCGCGGTCGTTGAGCGGCGGCTCACCATACTGCCGCGACCACGACTTTCCGACGCCCATCGGCTTGTCGGTCATCGTCACCGGATGCTGCGCCGGCGTGACGGCAGCCTCTTCGGGTTGGCCTTTGTGTCGCGAGACGAGTTCCTGGGGTGACATATTAATAATGTGTGGGTCGGCCATCGAGTAACCAAAGCTCCAATTGTCCTCCGTCCCTATGTATCGCTGCCCGTACCATTCGTAGTAGCCCCACCACATGTTGCGCAGGGTGAAGAAGCTGAATATTTCTTTCGGGTAGGCATCGGCGCTGGTGTCATAGGAACCGTTGGCGTCGTATTCCGGCCGGGCATTATAGAGCAACAGGGGCCGGCTTTCCCACTGAAACCACAGGTCACGGTAGCGGCCGGGCTTGTAATAGCGTTCGTAGAGCTGCGTGACGACGCTGACGGGATTTCCGTTATACGACCAGAAGGTGAACTGTGGTGTCTGGTTGCCTTCGCGTCGCATCTGCTCCATCGTCTTAAAGAGCATCTCCCATTCGTCCCAATAGAGGACTCCATTGGTGACATCGAGGATGAGCACGTCGACGCCGGCATCTTGCAGCATAGACAGGTCTCGGCGAATGAGCCATTCGTCCTGACTGAGAAAGTATCCGGCTTCGGGTTCGCCCCAATGATAGGTGCCATATCGCCAGAGCGGATGGTCATGTTGCATTCGTGCCGACGGGTCTTCCTGCAGTATTTTCGTCACGTCGGTATAGGGTCCGGGCAGCGAATGCAGGTTCTGCGTGTGCCATGTTATATAGAAGATGCCGACTTTTCGCGGATGACCGGTCTTCATATCACCCACTTCCTCATAGGTAGGCATCGTGCGCCCGAGGGCATCGGTGGCTACCCATGTGTCGCTCATCAGGTCGGTCTGTGCTGTAGTGGAAGTCGAAGCGCAGAGCAGGAGTAAGAAGGAAAGCAGGTTTTTTCTCATTACTCATTTCTCATTTCTCATTACTCAAACACTTCCATGGCCTTGCCGCGCCAACTCTGGGGGACCTCAAGGTTGAAGATCTTGGCAACCGTGGCGGCGATGTCATACTGGATGAGGGTCTCTTTGATTTCATGGTCTTTCATGATGCCCTTCCCCCAGATGACAAAAGGTGTCTGGATTTCGAGTTGGCTGCTCCCCCCATGACTTGTGCCCTCGTGTCCATGATCGGAGGTGACCATGATGATGCTCTCGTCGTAGATGCCGGCAGCCTTGACACCTTCTACGATTCGGCGCACCCGGTCGTCGACAAGTGGCAGCTCAGCATAGTATTCATCGGAACCCTGCCCATAAGAGTGTCCCATGTGGTCGAGGGCATCGATATGGATGAAACAAAGGGCGGGTTTCTTTGCCTGAATGTATTTGACACTGGCATCGACGATGGCATCAGGATGCTCGGAGGCCTGACGGATGCGTTGGAAGAAGTCGAGGCAGAGCGTATCGGCATAGTTCAGGAAGTCGCCCCATTCGCAGATGACACCTGTTTCCAGATTGGGCCGCTGTTCAGCCAAGAGGTGGAAAATGGTCGGCTGGGCATCGTGGTCGGTCAGGAAGAGTGGCTCGAAGGTGGGGGCAGGGTCGTTGTTGGTGATGCCCGACGACTCTACAGGCGTTCCGTTCATCATGGCAGCCCAGTTGGCACCGCTGATGGTGGGCAGGACGGCACGCTTGTTCAGCGTCCACGAACCTTCATGCATCATCTCTTTAATAAAGGGGGCTTCACCTTTCTCCATGCACCATGAGCCCCATCCGTCGAGTCCGATAATGATGACGTGTGAGGTCAGGTCTGCTTTCTTCTCTGTGCCTGTGCAGGCAACAGTCAGTAATGCCACGCAGGCAAGAATAATCTTTTTCATAGCTGTAGGTTTAGGTTTTAATTATTGTTTTTTGCCCTTACTTATCATCCACAAAGACATGCTTCACGGCATCGAGATAGCCGTATCCATAGACGTCGTCGGGCTGAAGGTAGCTGGTCTCGGTCCATTCGTTCCATGAGTTGATGGTGATGAGGGGATGCAGTCGTGGGCGTGCATCGAGATAGGCCTTGGCTTTGCGCAGGGCTTGTTCAAAACGTTCGGGCGTGTTGTTGCGGGTAACGGCGCTGCGGCCGGTACGCGGACTGTTGTCCCAGCCGATGCTGACATGGGGGTAGTAGGGGATGGAGTACTCGGTCTCCAGCCGTTCCCACTCCTGATAGGCTTGGTTGAGGATGGTCTGATAGTCGTCGCCGACGTTCAGGAAGTGGCAGAACTGATAGTGGCTGGTGCTGTTGAAGCCCATCTTTCGGATGAAGGCTTCTTCGGGTTTGTCGGTCTTGCCGGCATCGAAGCCGCTGTAGTTCAGGTTGGGCGTCCACATGGTGAACTGCAGCTCCAGGTCGGGGAATCCTGCTTTCTTTACCTCGCTGCGGAACCACTTCAGAGCCTCGGCCGCTTGCTCCACGCCGCCCAGTCCTTCGATGAAGGTATGGACCTCGTAGATCATGAACACGGGTCGGCCGTCTATCTTGTAGTAGTTGGGCTGGCGGAAGAACATCTCGATATTCCGCTTGCACATCTTTTCGAACTCTTCGCGGTTGATGCCTCCGCGCCAGATGATGTTGTGTTCGCCGAGGTGGGCGATGCGGGTGTCCCAATAGTTCTCCACGTTGTGGTTAGCCCACATCAGGTAGAACTGCATGCGGTCGCGGTTGCTGGCTTTGAGGAATCCGTTGGTGAGGGTGGTCTCCATGAAGGGCCGTCCGTCGAACCAATACCAGTCGAAGATGAAGACGTTGACGCCGTGGCTCGTAGCCTGGTCAATCTCCATCTCCATCACCGAAGGGTCGGCCTCGTTGACGTATCCCCACAGTGGGTGGCGGTTCCAGTAGTGTCCGGGATTGCGTTGCTGCATGGTCATCACCGTCTCCCATTCGCCCATGCCCAATGGCCAGAAGGGTCGTAGCCGCGGGTCGTCGGCGGCATAGGCGGGATAGACGTAGGCGGCCACGTCGTAGTGGCTTCTCGCTTGAGCCTTTGCGTTGAGGGCAAGGGCCATTAGTAGTGATAGAAAAATGATTCTTTTCATAATAAAAAAGGAACCACCCTCTATCCTTTCCTCTTGGGATGGGATAGGGGGCGGACGTTATTTCAACAGTTTCTTCGACAGCTTGTCGAGCATGTCGGTCGTCATCGACTGCAGGTCGTACTGCGGTTTCCAGTCCCACTCCTGACGTGCGCAGGAGTCGTCCATGCAGTCGGGCCAGGAGTTAGCAATGGCGGCCTTCAGCGGATCCACCTCGTACGTCATCTCGAACTGTGGGCGCAGCTTCTTGATGGCGGCGTAGATGGTCTCCGGCGCGAAGCTCATGGCTGCCACGTTAAAGCCGTTGTGATGGATAAGTCGTGTGGGGTCGGCCTCCATCAACTGAATGGCAGCGTGCAAGGCATCAGGCATATACATCATGTCCATCAGCGTACCTTGCGGTATGGGACATACGAACTTCTCACCTCGCACGGCATAATAGTAGATATCGACGGCATAGTCGGTGGTACCGCCACCCGGAGGCGTCACATAGGAGATGATGCCTGGAAAGCGAACGGAACGCGTGTCGACACCGTATTTATGAAAATAATACTCAGAGAGCAGTTCCGTGGTCACCTTCGACACACCATAGATGGTGCGCGGACGCTGGATAGTGTCCTGCGGAGTCATCACATGGGGTGTCTCCGGTCCGAACGACCCGATAGAACTGGGTGTGAACACGGCGCAATGATGCTCGCGGGCCACTTCGAGAACATTCAGCAGGCCGTCGATACCGATGTGCCAGGCCAGCAATGGCTTGTGCTCTGCCACCACCGACAGCAGGGCCGCAAGGTTATAGATAGAATCGATATGATACTTATTCACGACGTCAGTGATTTGCTGTCCGTTCGTCACGTCGGCCAACGCTGACGGACCGCTCTCAAGTAGTTCGCCTTTGGGCTCAGCCCCTTTGATATAACCTGCTACGACGTGGTCGCCGCCATAGCGCTTACGCAGTTCCATGGTGAGTTCCGAGCCAATCTGCCCGGTAGCTCCAATCACCAAGATATTTTTCATTGCAATGTAATAGATTTAATAATTGATTTCTTTTGGAATGCAAAATAACGAAAAAAAACTGACATACAAGCATTTTTTTGCCACAAAAATACTTTTTCTCAGAAAAAAACGCTACCTTTGCCCCCATAACAAGCAGACAAGTAAAAAGGTGAAAAGGTGATAACACGTCAACTTGTCAACCCGTTAACTTGTCAACTAAAAAAAGGTATTGATATGTACGGAAAAATCAAAGAACATCTGCAGCAGACGCTGACAGAAATCCGCGAGGCAGGACTCTATAAGGAAGAACGCCTCATCGAAAGCCCTCAGCGGGCCGCCATCCAGGTGGCAGGAAAAGAAGTACTGAACTTCTGTGCCAACAACTACCTCGGACTGTCCGACAATCCTCGACTCATCGAAGCCTCGAAGCGCATGATGGACGAGCGCGGATTCGGTATGTCCAGCGTACGCTTCATCTGCGGCACTCAAGACATCCACAAGCAACTCGAAGAAGCCATCTCAGACTACTTCCACACCGAGGACACCATCCTCTATGCCGCCTGCTTCGACGCCAACGGCGGGGTCTTCGAACCCCTGCTCACCGCCGACGATGCCATCATCTCCGATGCCCTCAACCATGCCTCCATCATCGACGGCGTCCGTCTCTGTAAAGCCAAGCGCTACCGTTATGCCAACGCCGATATGCAGGAACTCGAGAAATGCCTGCAGGAAGCACAGGAACAACGTTTCCGCATCATCGTCACCGACGGAGTCTTCTCCATGGACGGCAACGTCGCACCCGTCGACAAGATTTGCGACCTCGCCGAGAAATACGATGCCCTCGTCATGGTCGACGAAAGCCATTCGGCCGGCATTGTCGGCAAGACCGGTCACGGCGTCAGCGAGTTCTACCAGACTTACGGACGAGTCGACATCTACACCGGAACGTTAGGAAAAGCCTTCGGCGGAGCCCTGGGCGGCTTCACCACAGGCCGGAAGGAAATCATCGACCTGCTGCGACAGCGTTCGCGCCCATACCTGTTCAGCAACTCCCTCGCTCCCTGCATCATCGGAGCTTCGCTCGAAGTCTTCAAAATGCTCAAGGAGAGCAACGAACTCCACGACCGTCTTGTCGAGAACGTCCATTACTTCCGCGACAAGATGATGGCCGCCGGCTTCGACATCAAGCCCACCCAGAGTGCCATCTGTGCCGTCATGCTCTACGACGCCAAACTCTCACAGACCTATGCCGCCAAGATGCAGGAAGAAGGCATCTACGTCACAGGCTTCTACTATCCCGTCGTACCGAAGGGAGAAGCCCGCATCCGCGTACAGCTCTCCGCCGGCCACACCCGCGAACAACTCGACAAATGCATCGCTGCATTTATCAAAGTGGGAAAAGAACTCGGTGTCCTAAGATAAGGAGGAACTATGGTCAATTAACATTCGCCCATTGACCCATCCAACCATCCCTAACCTTACCGGGAGGAAGTTATTACTCATTCCTTTCGGTGAAGTTAGGTTTTTTTATCGGCTGTTCGTTCACAATCTATTCTTTAGGGAAAAAGACTAAAAAAGTCTTGCTGATGCGTTTCCGTAAAGCCTTTGAGATGGCACTGAAATGCCCATAGCGAAGGTTCAGAAGGAATTCTTCCAACGAGTACTGTACTTTTCGCCACGGATTATTCCATGCATTCATCCGATAGATACGCCGTCGGAAGGCTTCGTCGGGCTCTATATGCTGCGGATGAACCAGTGGGAAGCTGATTTCGTAGCGGGGCATGGTGAACATGCGACGCAACGGTCGGGGCATGGTGGCCAGCGAACCCGAATAGTGTGTGGAGTCGTCGGTGACGCCCCTGTTATTAATAATGTTTCGCGCGGGCATGATGGCAAGGGCATCATGGAGTATCATGGACGCCCAGAAAATGGTTTCGTAGTGGGCCTTGCCTGTGGCGCGGTGTTCCCGGCAGAGACGCAGGAAGTCACGCCGCAGCACGCCGCGGTCCATCAGCATCTGTATCTTCGCCACTTTTTCCTTGTCGTCGAGGAACGTGTAGTGCTCGTCCCATGTATCCGTGACCCGCCGCCACGATGCCCATCCCCAAATGCTGAAGACGGTGGTGAAGAAGTAGCTCGGTACCGGTGTCGCTGCGGGCAGAGGGGTGGTTTCCTCGGCATTAAATCCGGAAATCATCCATACTTTCCCGTTGTCGGCATAGCGGTCGAGGAGTTCAGTGCAGAAACGGAAGAACGACTGCGAGGGCACATCATCGTCTTCGAGGACGATGCATCGGTCAACGAACAAAAAGGCCCATTTCTGTGAAAGGTATTCCGACGGGTCGCAGCCTTGGTTTTCCTCCTGATACCAGCGATGCACTTCGCAGGGCCAGTCGATATCCTCGACAATTTTCCGACAGGCTTCGATACCTGGCAGATCGCGATCGCTGCGCGGTCCGTCCTGATAGAGGAAGAGCACGGGTGGCTGTGCCCGTCGCACTTCAGCGAAGACTTCGGCCAACTGTCTGGGGCGGTTGAAGAACAGGATGAGGACGGGTGCTACATCAAACCCAACCCTCAGGAACCCACTCCCTCCCGAAGAGAGTCCTGAATGGCCGGCGGTTCTTTTTTCCTCTGCGGGCAGCTTCATATAGTCACCATAAATGCCACGCAGGAGGTGGTCGGCATCATGAGGAACGGGCAACGGGTGGCCTTCGTAGGTGTGAGTTGCCAGTGGGAAGATGTCTTCGCGATGACGCGGATTGTGGAAAGGAATGCCCAGTCCGCTGGTGATGGTATGGGCTCTGAGCAGTTTGTTCAGGCGGCGCAGCAGGGGATGGAAGTGGTTCTCGTTGAATTCGAACCAGGTGCGCACGCGCCTCATCTCGCCCCGTTGCCACAACTTATAGGCATGTCCATAGGCTTTCTCTGAAAGGATGTGAACCCACCGTCGCTGGGGTTCCAGAGGGAAGATGTCGATATAGAGGCCTCGCTCGCGGAAAGCTTCGTCGTAGCCGTTGTTCTCTGGGAAGAATGTCTTTGTGTCGCGCACCTTGGCATAGAAGAAACAATAGTTCGGATCGGTCTGGTGGGTCTGAACGACAAACTGCGCCGGCAGTTCCACCTGCAACAGTGGCAACAGCCGCTGGTAGTCCTCGCGCATCATCTCGATGTCGAGGTCGTCATCCCAAGGGATGAAGCCGTCGTGGCGAAGGGCTCCGATGAGCGTTCCGGAAGAGAGCCAGTAGGGTATCTGATGGCGCCGGCAGATGCGGTCAACTTCGAGTAGGATGTCGAGCATCCGTAGTTGCTGGCGACGGAAAGTCATCAGTCGGTCTGCCCATGCATAGATGCGGTCGATGGTGGGACAGGGCACCTGATATTCGTGGCAGAGTGTGCGTACGGCTGCTAATCCATAGGGGATGTCTTCGGTGAAATAGCGACTATCGAGGTCGGGCATGAAGCCTCCCGTGGTTTCTTTCATCGGTGCCTTGATGCCCTTGAAGGCTTCGATGGAACGCAGTTTGGCGGCCAACGACTCGGCATCGCGGCTCTCATAGTAGGTGAGCACATCGGGAATGCTACCCTGTGTCACCGGCAACTTGCCGAGCAGTGTCTGCAGTTCACGGTCCATATCGATATAGAGCTGGGCTGCACGGTCGGTCCACTCTTCGTAGAAAAGGATGTGACGGTCATAGAACTTGCCAGGCTCCCACTGGTCCCAAAGGTCGTAGAGCCGTGCGGGATGGAGCAGGGGGTTGCTGTTGGAGAGGCTGGCTTCATAATGGCTGGCCAGCAGTCGGACGGGCGTATGAAAGAGCGTTTCGAGCGTTGCCCGCAACGGCTCTTTGTCGGCAGCGTCTTCAATGGCTACTGCCAACGACTGCTTATACCCCATGAGTCGGGCGCGATGGCCATAGGTCTCGGTACGGGCGATGAAAGGTACGCGCTGGAATCCAAAGCGGCAAATGCCGTCGGGCAGTATTTTCCGGGCTTCAAAGAAGAAGCCTGTGCTGCTGACTACTGTGCCGACGGCGGCAGTAGGCTTCAGGGAGGGTTTGATGGCCTGCAGTTCAGAGGCGATGGAATAACCCGGCAGGCACAGCAATACGATGTCGGCCTGTGCCACGACCTCTTCCGGCAAGGCCGAGACACTCTGGAGCGGTCCCTGCAGGAGGGTTCCGTCGGGGGTGTCAATCAACAACTCTTTAGCCCACTCGTCGGGCTTGCGGGTGAGTATGCTCACCTCTGCATCGGACCGTGCAGCAAGAAACCCTGCCACGACATGACCCAGATTGCCGCCTCCACAGACACAGATTTTCATCATTCCTCCTCCAGCTCTTTTAATGCTTTGACAAGCTGGTTGTTGTCTGCCTCGTTGCGAATGGACAGGCGAATCATGTTGCAGCCTTCGAGGGTGGTCTTCGAGTCGCAGTCTTTCACGATGATGTTATAGTCGACCAACAGGCGGCGCGTCAACTCGGCCGACGTGAAACGCCGGGTCACCTGACAACAGAAGAAGTTAGCCTGCGTCGGCAACACCTTGAGGAAGGTCACCTGACGAAGCAATGCTTCGAAGCGGCGACGCTCGGCAATGAAGCGTCGGCAAGCCTTCAGATAGTCTTTGTCATACTTGCTGTAGATCTGCATGAAATACTCAGCAAAGGAGTTGATGTTCCAGATGCTGACGTCGCGTTTCATCCAGTCGATAAGTGCTTCATCGGCCGATGCCAGGATGCCCAGTCGGAGTCCTGGCACGCCGTATGACTTCGATATGCTCTTGATGACGATGAGGTTGGGGTGGCCTTCGAGCAGGTCGTCGTTGAGAAGAGAGTTATGCTCGAAGTCATCGCTGAAGTCGACGAACGACTCATCGACGACCAACGTAATCTTCCGTTCCCCACACCACCGGGCCAATCGAAGGACATCGGGCAACGGGATAAAGTTGCCCGAGGGATTGTCGGGATTGATGAGCAGCAGCTGGCGGATGTCTTTGTCGGCATAGAACGCCATCAGGTCGTCGGCTGAATAGCCGAGGTCGTCGGTAGTGGGCCGGAAGGCGACGATGTCTTCCTGATGGAGCCGGTGCGGATATTCTTCGAAGGTCGGATAGATGATGCCGATGGGCTGCCGTCCCATGTGCTCCATGAGACTCTTGATGAGTTCGGCGGCTCCGTTGCCCACGATGACATGACTGGAGTGCAGGCCGAAGTTCTTACCTGCCAACAAGGCATTGACCATCATTCCCGATGGATATTCGGTGAGCAGTGCATCGAAGCTCGCCCTCAGTTCATCCTTCATGCGCTGGGGTGGGAAGTAGGGGTTGACCAGATAGCAATAGTCGAGCATCTTCGGAAAACGCCAGTGACCGCCGTAGCGATAGTTGAAGCGCTGCATCATCTCGTCGGGTTCAGCGAAGAGGGTTTCGGCAATGTCGAGGTCTTGCACGTCGTCGATTTCATACCACGGTTCACTGCCTACGGGCTGTGCCTTGAGGTCGCTGCCGTCGAGCAAGGTGATGACACGCAACACCTGCTCATAGTATTCGTTGTTGCCCAATGCCTGGCAGTAGGCTTCGAGGAAGGGCACGTATTTGTTTCGCGAGAAGTCGCGCGAGAACTTATAGATGTTGACGGTCTTGTAATACTTGTCCACGTCGTCATAGCTGAAGGCCTGCTTCGAGATGAAGTTGACGATGTTCATGTCGCCATCGACACGAACGACGGTGCCGTCCATCCATGCTTCATACTTCGCCACCATCGCCACGTTGGGACTGGGATTCTGCAGTATCATCGTAAACAGGCGGTCGGAGAAGATGAGGTCGCTCTCGATGAGCAGTGTATCGTCTTCCATCATCTTGTCCTTAGCCAGAGCCAACGAGTAGATATTATTAGTACGGTCGTAGACCGGGTTCTCAACGTATTCGATGCGCAGACGGTCGTCATAACGATGGCCGATGTAACGAATCAGATTCTCGCGCTGATAACCCACCACGATGACGACACGGCTCAAGTGTAATGACGACAATTGGCCGAGCAGGCGGTCGATGAGCCTGACACCGTTCACTTCCACCATACACTTGGTATTGTCCTTCGTCTTTTCTCCTAACCGGCGACCCATGCCGGCTGCCAAGATGATTGCTTGCATTTCTTTTTGGTTTACCAATATCTTAGTCGTTTGGTCGTTTGGTCGTTGAGTCGTTTAGGTAAGTTACCTGCCAGAAAGGGTAACTTTCCTAATCTACCAAACAACCAATCTACCAGACCACCAATCATAATTACTAATTAGTTTACTTTTTTACCTTTAAATATGTCAGACTCTCTTTAAGTATCTTGGCCCCTGCCAGCCGCATCACGACGTAATAGAGCATGGCGGCAACGATGACTCTCACGGGAAGCAACAGCCACAGGGCCGTGACCGGTCGAGTCATCCAACCCGTCAGCAACATCACGCCAAAGGCGGCCAGGGCAAAGGGCACCGTGTCCTTCAGAAAGTCCAAAAGGCGATAGCCTGTGAGCCTGCTGACGAGGCAGTACCATACGAAAAGCCACACCACACTGAGCACGACATAGGCCTCTGCCATCACTGTCAGGCCGTGGGGCCAGAGAACGGTCATCAAGCCTATTTGCGACAGGCAGAGTCCCAGCGTCGCCCACAGATAGAGGTCGGAACGGCCCTTCGAGAGGACCATATTGGAGAGCAGGGTGCACAAGGGCATCACGCAACCGCTCAGACAGAGTATTTGCAAGAAGGGGACACAGGCCAGCCACTTCTCACCGATGGCGAGCACAATGAACTCATAGCCCACCAGCCGCAAGCCCAACAGCAACGGAAAGGCTATGAACGCCGTGAAGCGCATGAGTTTGCGAAGCGCTGCCAGTTGCCGGCCGCTGTCCTCACGAAGGTCTACCAATACGGGCTGTGCCACCATCGACACCATGCCTTGCACGAGTGAATAGGCTTTCGAATCCCACTGATTGGCTTGGTAGTAGTTGCCGGCATTTATCTTTCCGAAGTGCCTCATTGACAGCACGTTGATGACATTGTTGTTAATCTGGGTGGCAATCGTCGTCGCCATCACCTTCCACGAGAAGCCGAACATGCGGCGAACGGGTTCGAAGTCCCAACTCATGCTGGGTCGCCACGGTGAATAATGCCAGAGCAAAAGAGTGTTGAAAAAGACATAGGCAAGATTCTGTGTCACCAACGACCAGTAGTTACAGCGAAGCAGTGCCATCGTTATTCCAATCACACACGACAACAGCGTCGCCGTCATCGAAGCCTTGGCCAGCTGCTTGGTGCGAAGGTTCTTGAAAAGCCATGCACTCTGCGACGTACTGAATGCCGTGATGACAACACCCAGAAAGGCATAGCGTGCCAGCGGGACAACGGCCTCGTTCTTATAGTAATCGCCCAACAGAGGTGCCAGGAAGAACAGAATGACGTAGAGGCCGATACCCATCAGCAGGTTGAACCAGAAGACGGCATTGTAGTCGCCGTCTTCGGGATGGCTCTCGTTGGTCAGCGCCGTCTTGAAACCACTGTCTTTGAGCTCGGTGGCTATCGTCGTAAAGACCACGATACCAGCCATCATGCCATAGTCGGCATTGTCGAGCAGGCGAGCCATCGCAAAGCCGAATATAGCACCGATGAACTGCATCACAAGGTTATTCATTCCGCCCCAGAACAGTCCACGCGCCGTCTTTTCTTTCAGTGATTCCATAAAAAACTACTGCAAAGATACAGCAAAATAAAACTAAAACAAAATAAAATGAAAAGTTTTTTCCAAAACAGAGGGGGAACTCGGATTTTTTACGCAACTTTCGGAAGTTAAGGATGGAGCCCAAGCAAAAGTAATACAACTCCAGTCCCTTCGGGAGGGGGACCTTGTCAAGGCCTCAACTAAAAGAGACTGCTCGCCAACGAAAAAAAAGTATTAATTTTATTTTGTATTGCCCTCGATTTTTCTTAACTTTGCACATTAGAACATTTATCATCCAAAAATATGAAAAGAAACAACACCGTCGCACGGAATTTACTGCTTGGCATTTTGACAATGACCTTGGCCGTTGCCAATGCACAAACGGCAAGCAAGTCTGAAAACAAAGAAAAAACCATGAAGGCATTTATGGTCGCCGATGCCCATCTCGACACCCAATGGAACTGGGACGTACAGGCCACCATCCGCGACCATATCCGCAAAACGCTTGAGCAGAATCTCTTCCTGCTGAAGCAATATCCCAACTATATCTTCAACTTCGAAGGTGCCTTGAAGTACGCATGGATGAAAGAGTACTATCCCCTTCAATACGAAGAAATGAAGCGATACATCCGGCAAGACCGCTGGCACATCACCGGCTCCTCATGGGATGCCAACGAAACGGTCATCTGCTCGCCGGAGTCGTGGATAAGAAACATCCTGCTTGGGCAAAGCTTCTATCGCAAGGAGTTTAAGACGGAATGCACCGACATCTTCCTGCCCGACTGCTTCGGCTTCGGCTACGACATGCCCACACTGGCTGCCCACTGCGGACTCATCGGGTTTTCTTCGCAAAAGCTGCAATGGCGCACCAGTCCTTTCTATGAGGGTGGAAAGAAATACCCCTATACCATCGGCCTATGGAAGGGCATCGACGGTAGTCAGATTATGATGGTTCACGGTTTCGACTACGGCCGGCGCTACCCCTCGAAAGACCTGTCGAACGACTCGACGCTGATGCGCGAGATTGCACAAAGTCCGACCAACACGGTCTATCGCTATTATGGCACGGGAGACACGGGCGGATCGCCCAACATCCAGTCTGTACAGGCTGTCATGAAAGGCATGAAGGGCGACGGACCCATCAAGATTTACAGCTCGCGAAGCGACCAAATCTACAAAGAGTTCATGCCTTTCAAAGACCATCCCGAACTACCTGTCTTCGACGGCGAGTTGACGATGGATGTCCACGGCAACGGATGCTATACGTCGCAGGCGGCCATGAAACTCTATAACCGGCAGAACGAACATCTTGGCGACGCCGCCGAACGTTCGGCGGTTATCGCCGACTGGCTGGGCGACGCCACATATCCTCTGAAAGAGATGACCGACAACTGGCGGCGCGTCATCTGGCACCAGTTCCACGACGACCTGCCCGGCACCTGCATCCCGCGCGCCTATGAGTTCTCATGGAACGACGAACTCATCAGCCTCAACAGCTTCTCAAGCGTACTCACCAACTCTGTCAACGTGTTGGCACGACACCTCAACACCGACGTCAAGGGTACACCTATTATATTATATAACAATGAAACCTTCGAGGCAAAGACATTGGCCGACATCCGCGTTGACGACTGGAAAGCCTATGAGGTGCTCGACCAGAATGGAAAGCGCGTGACATCGCAGACCGTTGTCGACAAGAACAACAAGCTCCGTCTCATCTTCAATGCCAGTGTGCCTGCCACAGGGGCCGCCGTCTACAGCATCCAGCCCACCAAGGAAGTATTCCGCCCCATCAAGCCCGAGATTTATCACGACATCGAGAACTCCGTCTATAAACTCACCGTCAACACTCAGGGCGACGTCACGTCTATCGTCGACAAGCGCAACGGCAGGGAGCTTGTTGCCAAGGGAAAAGCACTGGGTCTGGTCGTCTTCGACGACTGTGAGTCGTTTGCATGGCCGGCATGGGAAATCCAGAAGAAGACCATCGACCGCGAACCTGTTGCCATCGACAGCAACGTCAAGATACTGCGCATTGAAAACGGTGCCTTGCGCAAGTCGCTGCGCATAGAAAAAACCTATGGCGACTCGAAGTTCGTGCAGTATATCCGACTCTACGAAGGAGCCTTGGCCGACCGCATCGACTTCGACAACGAGGTAGAATGGCACTCGCTGAATGCCCTTCTGAAGATGAACTTCCCGCTGAACGTAGATAACGAAAAGGCCACCTACGACCTCGGACTCGGCAGCATCCAGCGCGGCAACAACACCGACACCGCCTTTGAGGTCTACTCACATGAGTGGACCGACCTGACCGACCGTTCCGGCGACTATGGCGTCACCATCATGAACGACTCGAAATATGGCTGGGACAAACCCGACAACAACACCCTCAGGCTCTCACTGCTCTATTCGCCCAAGGCCAACCGCAGCTATACCTATCAGGAGCGGCAGGACTTTGGCCATCATGAGTTCTCCTTCACCCTCACGGGCCACCAAGGACAACTCGACAAGTCGACCGCCGTGCAGCAGTCGAAACTGTTCAACAGTCCCCTGCGCGCCTTCTGGAGTCCAAAGCACAAGGGCGACCTCGGACGCGAATATTCGTTCGTCAGCTGCGACAATCCCAATGTCACCGTACAGGCTCTGAAGAAAGCCGAAGACGGCAGCAACGACTACATCATCCGCCTGTATGAGAACACCGGCAAGCCACAGACAGCCACACTGACCTTCGCAGGAAAGGTCGGCGACATCTACGAGGCCAACGGTACGGAGGTGCAAGGCCTTCGCCTCTATCAGAACGGAAAGAAGATCAACATCGAAATCAACGGCTATGGCGTGCGTACCTATCGTTTTATCATGCCACGCGACTACCCGAAAACACCGAAGGTGCAGTTCGTCGAACTGCCCTACAACAAACGCTGCTTCACCTTCAACGGCTTCCGTAACGCTGCCAACTTTGCCGGAGGCTATAGCTATGCGGCAGAACTCATGGAGAAGACGCTGCGGGTCGACAACGTTGCCTTCTCGTTCGGACCAATGGACGGTGAGAACGGCGTGCGTTGCGAAGGCCAGACCATCCAACTGCCCGAAGGCTACAACAAAGTCTACTTCCTCGCAGCATCGGCAAAGGACGACCGACAGGCGGCCTTCACCATTGGCAATGCCGAGTCCACGTTGCTCTGCACCGTACCCTATTATACGGGCTTCATCGGACAATGGGGACACGAAGGCCAGACGACTGGCCATTTGAAGAATGCCCGCATCGCCTACATAGGAACCCACCGCCACTCGGCCTCGGGCGACGAGCCTTATGAGTTCACATACATGTTCAAGTTCGGCGTCGACATCCCCAAGAACGGAACTACCATCACCCTGCCCAACGACCCCGACATCGTCATCTTTGCCATGACGACCATCTGCGAGGACACCGCCATCAGCCCCGTCAACTCACACTTCCGCACCAACAACCTCAACGACAACCCTACGGAAGCCGCCGAGGCGCACGAAAACCTGCTAAAGGAGGCAAGCATCGTTGAGGTGACGGGCGAGGTGAACCGCCGTGAGAAGGCTTCCAACCTCACCGACGGCAATCCCGAGACCAAGTGGTGCGACATTACGCAGACACCCAACTATGTTGTCTATGACCTCGGCGGCGAGAAGACCATCGGCGGCTGGCGACTGCTCAACGCAGGCATCGAGTCGGCAGAAATGATAACCCGCACGGCACTGCTTCAGGTTCGTTCGACTACGGACGATGACTGGAAGACCGTCGACATGGTAGACGGCAACACGCAAGACGACTTCACCAGGTTCTTCAACAGTGTCAAGGCCCGCTATGTCCGGCTCTATGTCGTCAGCCCGACACAGGGCACCGGCCGCGATGCCACCCGCATCTATGAGTTTGAAGTATTCGCCCCAACGAATTAAGTCAAGACACCTATGATTGTCGCAATGTCTGTCGAACGGACAGAAGAAGACTTCCGCAAGCTCTTCCGGGCCTATTACCCGCTTCTTCGTGCATACGCCGTCACCTTCATCGGTGAAAGCGAGGCCGACGATGTGGTGCAGGAGGTCTTCTCCAACTTATGGAAGCACCGCTCGACCATTGTCTTCGGCGACCACATAGAGTCATACCTCTTCCGAGCCACCTACACCCGCTGCATGAACCTGCTGAAGCACCGGCAGGTGGCAACGAGAAGGCTTCAACTGCTTGACGACATCAACGAGTATCGCGAGCAATACTTCGACAACCGGAAGGAAGAACCGCTCTATCAACTCGAACGGAAGGAACTGCGACAGCATATCACTCGCGCCATCGCATCGCTGCCCGACAAATGCCGGCAAGTGTTCCGACTGAGTTACCTTCAGGACATGTCGAACAAGGAGATAGCAACAGCCCTCGACATCTCTGTCCGCACCGTGGAGACCCATATATACAAGGCACTCAAGCAACTCAGGACCATCCTAAAATAACCATCATCATGAAACAGATTTTCTTAATCGCCACCGCCATCCTGTCGTGGATGACCGTCCTGAACCTATCGGCACAGAACCCTCAGCGACCCCTTTCGCCGAAAGGAACACAAGTCATTGCCCACCGTGGACACTGGGACACGGAAGGGTCTGCCCAAAACTCACGCAGCTCACTGCAGAACGCACTCGACCTCAACCTCTACGGGTCGGAGATTGACATCTGGCTCACCCGCGACGGACATCTATTCGTCAATCACGATGCCACCTACGAAGGGGTACGCCTTGAAGAGGCTACAGCAAAAGAATGCAGCGCCCTCGTCCTGAAAAACGGCGAGCACATGCCCGAACTCAAAGAGCTGTTGCAAATACTCAAGAAGAGTTCATCACCCACAAAGCTCATCATCGAGATAAAGGAACACAGCACCCTGCAGCAGAACCTCGATGCCGCACGCACCACCATGAAAGCAGTAAGGAAAGCCGGACTGCAGCAACGTGTGGAATATATCTCCTTCTCACTGGCCGTATGCGTAGAGCTGGCACGCCTCGACCCGGAAGCACAGGTGGCTTATCTGTCAGGATGGATCAGTCCGGACGAACTCCACAAACTCGGCATCACAGCCCTCGACTACCACATGAATGTCTTCCGGCAGCATCCGGAATGGATTGCCGAAGCCCACAAACTCGGGATGCCCGTCAACGTGTGGACCATCGACGGCGAGGAAGACCTGCGCCAATACCGCGACATGGGAGTCGACTACATCACTACCAACAACCCCATCGGAGCCACTGCCATCTGCCAATGAACGAAGCAACCCTGCTCTTCGTACGCGAACACCGTAACGACGACGTCAGGCGACTGGCACTGTCGGCCCACGGCAGGACCGACATCGACGTCACATGGGCACTCCGGCAGATAGCAGGATGGCAAAAGGCCACAGAGAAGATACCTTCGTGGGCTTCCATCGAAGGCATCGTCTATCCCCCTCACCTCAACCTCGAACAGTGTTCATCCGAACAGACGGCCCGCTATAAGGCACGGCTGGCAGAAAGGCTGAAAGACCACCAAGAACCCATCTTCCTCGACCTCACCGGCGGATTCGGGGTCGACTTTTCATTTATCACACAAGCTATCGCCCCTAAAGCCGCCGTCTACGTCGAACAGAACGGCCTGTTGGCGGAAATAACGGCCCGGAACTTCAAGTGTCTCGGACTCGACAACGTCACCGTCATCGCTGACGACGGCATCAATGTGCTGCACCAGACCGGACATGCCGACATCATCTACCTCGACCCGGCACGACGCGACGAACACGGCAGCAAGACCTATGCCATCAGCGACTGCACACCCAACCTGCTCGACATCGCAGAAGAACTGACCGAGAAAGCCGCATCCGTCATCGTCAAACTATCGCCCATGCTGGACTGGCACAAGGCTGTCGCCGACATCGAAGCCGTCGTCCCCCACTCCATCCGCGAAGTCCATATCCTTTCCGTCAAGAACGAATGCAAGGAACTACTCCTTGTCCTTTCCACACGCTCAGACACACCACTCACCCTCCATTGCGTCAACGACGGGCAAGGCTTTATAAGTTCACCCCGACAGCCCCATTCCCTTTCCACCTCCCCTTGGGGAGAAGACAGAGGAGCCCCCGGGAAGGGTGTCGACCTCAAGGGAACCCTCCTCTTCCTCCCCAATGCCTCCATCATGAAGGCCGGCATCTTCGACGAAGTGGCTACCCGCTACCATCTGCGGCAACTCGCACCCTCCTCACACCTCTTCCTGCCCACCGACGACACGCCAGCCGACATCTCCTTCCCCGGAAAGACCTTCAAAATCATTGCCACGTCGACCATGAACCGACGCGAGTTGAAGACGGCATTGAAAGACATTGACCAGGCCAACATCAGCGTACGCAACTTCCCACTATCGGCGGCCGAACTGCGCAAAAGACTCCGCATCGGCGAAGGCGGAGATTATCACATCTTCGGAACATCCCTCAGCGACAACACCCACCTCATCATCATCTGCCAACCCCAATAGAGAAAGGCAACACACAGCTTCGGCAGAACCAAAAGACAGCATCGGGGAAGACGATGGATTGCATCGAAAGTATTAACAAGCACAGGTAATCCCCTTA
>Ga0310697_10002649_pt1 | contig 18761 bp, 3 predicted proteins | sample 172DNAGHGlowgp2_FD_203883 | JGI IMG/M metagenome (GOLD analysis project Ga0310697, IMG submission 203883) | Sheep rumen microbial communities from Palmerston North, Manawatu-Wanganui, New Zealand - 1728 DNA GHGlow gp2 (v2) (version 2) | ecosystem: Host-associated > Mammals > Digestive system >... | reverse complement strand
ACCTCACCTACACGCTGACCAACCTGACCGCCAACACCGAATACAGCTGGTACGTGGTGGCCCTTTGCGGCGACACCAACCTGCAGAGCGCGACGGCCAACTTCTCGACCCCGTGCAACACGTATGTCGCCCCCTTCATGGAGGACTTCAACGCCGCTGCCTCGAAACCTGACTGCTGGAACATCTACTCTGGCCTGGCTTCCGCCGTCTTCGCCGGAACTTCCTTGCAGCCCTCCACCAGCGGCTGGTATTTCAACAACGCGAACGTGTTCGGCCAGTATCACCCCAAAATCAACATCTACGGCACCGGTGCCAACTATTGGTTAGTGACTCCCGATATTGACCTGAGCGCCCTGAACACCCCGACCTTGACCTTCGACCTGGCCTTGACGGACTACAACAACACCGACCCGATCGAGGATTCCACAGGTCAGGCTGACGACAAGTTCATCGTGGCTGTCTCCTCCAACTACGGTTCCACATGGACGGCCGTTTCTGTCTGGGACAACACGGGCAACGGCGACCACTCCTACAACCAGATTTCCACCGCTGGCGAGGAAGTCTCCATCTCCCTGGCCCAATATGCCGGCCAGACCATCCGCATCGCCTTCTACGGTGAGTCCACAGTTGCCAACGGCGACAACGACCTGCACATCGACAATGTGGTGGTTGCCGAGATGAGCAACTGCACGAAGCCCACCGGCCTCGCAGTGTCCAACATCACGGAGAGCACCGCTGACCTCACCTGGACAGCCGGCGGCGACGAGACGGTATGGAACATCGAGTACAAGGAAGCCAGCGCCTCCACTTGGAACACGGCCACGGCCACTTCCACCTCCCACACCCTGACGGGCTTGATGGCCAACACGGAGTATAACGTGCGTGTGCAAGCCGTTTGCGGTGCCAATGAATTCAGCAACTGGACTATCACCTCGTTCACCACAGCCTGCGGTACCTTCGTGGTGACCGACGCCGCCCCGTATGCGGAGAGCTTCAGCAGCGAGCCTTCCTGCTGGAACCTCAACGCCGGCGCAGATCCGATGTCCTGGAGTGCCTATAGTCCCTATATCTATCATAGCTACGGCTTCTACACTGCGGAGGCGATTGCTCCCACGTTTGACATCACCGCCGTCACTAACCCGTATCTGAAATTCTCCCATCAGCACACGGACTATGAGAATAGCGGAGTATCTGACTCCCTGAAGGTGTATTACCGTGCCACCAGCAGCGATGCCTGGACCTTGCTGTTCTCCACAGGCAATGTGGCCTACGACTGGACGGTTGACTCTGTGGCACTGCCCGCCGCTTCCGCCACCTACCAGATCAAGTTCCAAGTTGTCGGTATGGGTGACGATGCAGACGGTTGCAGCATTGACGATGTGACAGTCTATAACGGCACGGGCTCCGGCCCGGTCATCACCGACCCGACGGTGGCCACCAGCGCCGCCACGGCGGTCGCGCAGACCACCGCCACCCTGAACGGCACCATCACCAACCCCGACAACGTGACCATCACCGCCAAGGGTTTCCAGTGGAAGGCCACACAAGGCGGCACGTACACCACGGTGAACGGCACGGGCACGGGCAACAACTTCACGGCTGCCCTTGACAACCTCACGCCCAATACCTCCTACACCTACAAGGCGTTCATCACCTTCAACGGCCAGACGGTCGAAGGCAACGAGATGACCTTCACCACGCAGCCCGAGGACGTTGAGCCGTGTGAGACCCCGACCGGCCTGACGGTCAGCAGCGTGACCGACGAGAGCATCACCATCACCTGGAATGCCGACGCCAACGTCAGCAGCTGGAACATCCAGTACAGCGCGGCCGGCGGCACCCTGAACTCCGCCTCCTCCAACACCAACAGCTACACCCTCAACGGTCTGACCCCGGAGACCACCTACACCATCCAGGTGCAGGCCAACTGCGGCGACGGCAATCTGAGCGAGTGGAGCACCTCCGTGACGGGCACCACCACTGTGGGCATCGACAGCTGGCTCTCCAACAGCGTGAGCCTCTACCCGAACCCCGCCAAGGAGTATGTGGACATCCGCGTGAGCGAGGACGTGAACGTCACCTTGATGGAGGTTTATGACGTCTATGGCAAGTTGGTCAACACGGTCAACGTCATCGACAACCCGACCCGCATCAACGTCTCCTCCCTCGCCAACGGCATGTATTTCGTGCGCGTGACCACCGAGGCAGGTGCCGTGACGAAGACGTTCGTGAAGAAATAATCTCCGCGTATCACAAGTATCTGCGCGTATAACCAACGGGTATCGGTATTTTCCGGTACCCGTTTTTTAATAACCCATAGCCCAAGTGGCAGGCCGTTAGGTCTGCCTGGCTCGGTAGGAATGGACGGTCGCGAAGGGAGGCGCACGCCGTCAGGTGTGCGGGGAAGGTCTCGTGTTTGAAAATCCCAACGGCACCCATGTTTATTACTTTAATTCAAGTTTCGCATGTTAAAAAAAGAAGAAAAACAAGCGTGTGAAGAATGTTTCCGGCCGCAGCAGGCCGCTATTGTCCCGCGTCGGCACGATGTGCCGTAGCCGGAAAAAGCGTGCGGACGCGAGTCTCGGCATCGGGAATGACAACACATTTGCAAGAAGAGGCTTTTTTCTGAGATACATATCGTTGGAAAACAAACATGCGAAACTTGAATAAAATGTCGTTTTTCCCGAAACGGATGTAAACCAACTGTCTCTATTTGCAATTTGTGTATCTTTGCCGCGTCAAAAACGTCCGCTATGAACACCGTCCGCAAATACCCCGTGGGAATCCAGACCTTCGAAAGGCTGAGAAAGGAAAACTATATCTACATCGACAAAACCGACCTGGTCTGGAAGATGACCAAAGAGAGTCCTTTTGTCTTCCTCAGCCGTCCCCGTCGGTTCGGCAAGTCTTTGCTGACCACCACGCTGGACTCCTACTTCAAAGGGCAGAAAGAACTTTTCGAGGGACTGAAAATCATGGATTTGGAGATGGAGTGGGAGCAATTCCCCGTCATCCACGTGGATCTGAGCGTCGCGAAAGCGGAGACAACGGTGGAAGGACTTCGCAATGTGCTGTTCAGACTGCTGAATCCTTACAAGGATGAGTACGGCGAGGGGGCGTATGAGGGCTCCCCAGGCGGTCTGTTCAGCGGTCTCATCCACCGCGCCTACAAGCAGACCGGCAAGCAGGTGGCCGTCATCATCGACGAATACGACGCTCCGCTGTTGGACAAACTGCACATACCCGAGACTTTGGAGGCCTTCCGCAACGTGATGCAGGAATTCTTCATCCAGCTTAAAGCGAACGAGGCTCTGATCCGTTTCTGCTTTATCACCGGCATCACCAAATTCTCGCAGCTGAGCATCTTCTCCACCCTCAACAACCTCACCAATATCTCCATGGATGCCAAGTACGCCGCCATCTGCGGCATCACAGAAGAGGAACTCGCCACTGACATGGCCCCCGATATCGCAATGCTGTCCGAAGAGTACGAATGCACCCCAGAGGAGATGCACGACAAGCTGAAAAAGCAGTACGACGGCTACCGCTTTTCTGAAGTTTCGCCCGACATCTACAACCCGTTCAGTCTGCTCAAATGCTTCAACCAACGCAAAATCGCCAACTACTGGTTCGAAAGCGGCACCCCGACCTTCCTCATCCGCCAGATGCAGCACTTTCGCACCGACATCACCACGCTGGAGCGCATCGAAGCCTCGGCGACCGCCTTCGACCGCCCCCCGGAGGCCATGAACACCGCCCTGCCGCTGCTCTACCAAACCGGCTACCTCACCATCAAGGAGTACGATCGGGAGTCAAACTCCTATATTCTGTCCTTCCCGAATAACGAGGTCCGCACGGGATTCATCGACGGGCTGATTCCCACCTACATCGGGCTGGACGGAAGCTACGTGCAGGATGGCTTCGCCCTGAAGTTCTGGCGCGCCCTGAGAAAGCGCGACATCGACCTCGCCATGAAGGAGATGAAGGCCTACTTCGCCGGACTGCCCTACGTGGAGGGCTTCCAAAAGAAGTTGGAGGAGGTGAAGAACTACGAGGGGTTCTACGAATGGTCACTGTACCTGATCTTCTCGATGCTCAACGTCTATGTGCGCACACAGGTGAAGTGCGCGGGCGGCCGCACCGACGTCGTGGTGGAGATGCCCGACACCACCTACGTCCTCGAACTTAAGGCGAACGGCACCGCGCAGGAGGCCTTGGACCAGATCAACAGCAAGAACTATGCCCTGCCCTACGAGACCGAAGGCCGCCAGGTCGTGAAGGTCGGCGTGGCGTTCGAGCGGGAGACGATGACGGTGGGGGATTACAAAGTGGAATTAGGAATTCACGTTTCGCAAGCTCATCTTGCCCCGCTTGCACCGGCAGGCCGTCAGGTCAGCCGGAATCGGTAGGAATGGCCTGCCGCGAAGGGATACGCACTGACGGCCTGCGAACCCCGCGCTTGCAACCCCCATTTGCCACCGAATCCTTCAGCCTTTTTTACCACATTGAGATGTTGATAACTTCTTTCGCATATATCCTAAAATTTTGATTTACAACTATTTTAAGGAACAATACATTGTTGAAAAAAAATAAACGATATTTTTCAAATATTACCTATTTTTGGGGCTTGATTTTTTGAATAGGGAATTCTTAAAAAAACATCCGTAAAAATAGCAGTAAAGACAGGATAAATTCATTCACATTATATTCAAATTAAACCCATTATTATGAAAAAGTATTTACTGATTCTGCTGACGGTTCTGTTGGGGCTCGGCACCTGGCAGTCGTCGGCGCAGCAGCTTGTGGAGATTTTGGGCGACGGTGGCACGACCACCAGCAGCTATCTGCCAGCCTACACGCTCTACAACAACACCCTCTCGGAGCAGATTTACACGGCTCAGGAGGTGGGCATGGGCGGTGTCGTCTCCAGCATCGCCTTCTACAACGGGGGAACTACCAAGTCCCCCAACATCAAAATCTACATGGTGAACACCACCAAGACGGAGTTCACCAGCACCACCGACTGGATGACGGTCACTGCGGCCGACCTTGTGTTCGAGGGCGATGTCACCTTCACGGCAGGTGCATGGACGACCATCCAGCTCTCCACGCCGTTCACCTACGACGGTGTGAGCAATCTCGGACTCATTGTGGACGAGTACATGAGCTGGAGCAGCGGTCTTGAGTGCCGCGTGTTCACCAGTACCTCCAACTGCGCCATGTACGTCTATAGCGACGGAACGAACTACGACGCCGTCGGGGCGACCTACTCGGCCAGCAGCCGCCTGTCGGTGAAGAACCAGATCAAGCTGGAAATCCAACCCGCCAACGTGAACTGCCATTCGGTGGGCACGTTGAGCGTGTCGGGCATCACCTCTTACGCCGCCACGATTTCCTGGGGAATCCCGGAGGACGGCGGCAGCTACATCCTGCAATACAAGACCTCTGACCTCAGCTGGGACGACAGCGGCGTGATGACGGTCTATCCTACCGACACCACCTACCAGTTGGACAACCTCACCCCCATCACCAACTACAACGTGCGCGTGGCCAACCTCTGCAACGGCACCGACACCAGCTACTGGCGCAACACCTCCTTCACCACGGCGTGCGCCCCGATCGACCAGCTTCCCTACACCGAGAACTTCGACACCTACGGCACCGGCTCCACCAGCTATCCCACCTGCTGGACCAAACTCAGCACAGCCACGGGCAACAACTGCCCCTACGTATCCTCCACCAACTATGCAGGCAGCGGAAGCCTCTACTTCTACACGGGCACGGCCAGCACCTACCAGATTGCCATACTGCCTTCTATCGACCCCTCGATTCCCATCAACACGCTACAACTCTCCTTTGTGTATCGCGCCAACTCCAACAGCGACCGGCTCGTCATCGGCGTGATGGACGACATCACCGATGCTGCCACGTTCACCCCGGTCGATACCGTCTATCCGCTGTACAGCGCCCCGTCGGCCTGGGAACGCCGGGTCGTTTCACTCGCCAACTATGCGGGCACGGGCAGCTACATCGCCATCCGCAACGAGCACACCGGCAACAACGCCTACGCCTACATTGACAACGTAGAGGTGGATGTCATCGCCAACTGCCAAGTGCCTTCCGACCTCTCCATCACCAACTACACCTCCGAGGGCGCCGACATCGACTGGACCTCCAACGGCAACGAGAGTGCTTGGGAAGTGGTGGCCGTGGCCGCCAACGCCGACGTGAACACGGGCACGCCCGTTCCGGCCTCCACGCACCCGTTCACCCTCACGGGCTTGCAGGACAACACGACCTACGATGTCTATGTCCGCAGCGACTGCGGCTCCGGCGAATACAGCGAGTGGTCCATCAAGCGCACGTTCAAGACGAACCCGTCCTGTTCGGCCCCGCTGAACGTGAGTGTGGCCCAGGTGACGACCAACTCCGCCTTGGTGACCTGGGACGACGCCCTCTTCGGCGCCAACAGCTATACCGTGGGCTACTCACAAGACAGCCTCAACAACTGGACCACCCAGACGGTGACCGGCGCCACGCAGTGCATGATTTCCGGCCTCACCCTCGATATGGGATACGACGTGTTCGTGGTCTCAAACTGCGCAGAAGGCACTGCCGACACGGTGTTCACCAGTTTCAGCACCAAAAGCTGCATGGCTGGCGGCGACCCCTTCACGGAGGGCACCAGCACGCACAGTAATCTTCCCCTCAACAATTATTATAACTACACTTACACCCAGCAGATTTTCCTTGCCTCCGAAATGGGCGGGGCACACACGCTCGACAGCATAGCCTTTGACTACGCCTACTCAACCCCGTCAACAGAAAAGGCAAGCGTAACCATCTACTTGGGACACACCACGCAATCCACCTTCTCCAGCACTTCGAACTACATTCCCGCCACCGGCCTGCAACAGGTCTATACCGGCAATCTGAACTGTACCCAGGGCTGGAACACCTTTGTCTTCTCCACGCCGTTCCAGTATAACGGCACCGACAACCTCGTGTTGGTTGTGGACGACAATTCCGGTGACTATAATGGCTCTGGCTATTATTTCCATGTTCACGACGCCGGAGCGCCCCGCGCCCTCTATTTCTATGACGACAATATAAACCCCGACCTCTCCGACCCGACATTCGACGAACCGAATTCCGGGACCACCTCTTCCCGTTCCAATGTCAAGTTCTTCATTCCCTGCGACAACACCCTGACCTGTGTCGCCCCGAACCCGTATGTCACCGAAGCCACGGACAACAGCGTGACGGTGGCCTGGGCGCCCGGCAGCAACGAGACCTCCTGGGAACTGGAGTACACCACCGACTCGGTGTGGGTTTCCGAAGGCACGGTCTCGAACCCGCACACCATCTCCGGTCTGTCTGACAACACGGATGTCCGCATCCGCGTGCGTTCGGTCTGCGGCGGCAGCGAAACCAGCGGCTGGGCGGGCACTTCCGCCAGAACCGCCTGCTCCGTGGTGAACATCCTTCCGCTCACGGAGAACTTCGACGATGTGGAGAACACCGGCTCCGACAACCGGATTTACTGCTGGAGCACCGGCTCCAACTACAGCTCTTCGTACCCCTCCCTTTCCAGCTCCCAACACAACTCCGGCGGCTATTCCGTCTATTTCTACGGCACCAGCGCTTACTATTCTTACCTGGCTTCTCCCGAGTTTGACGCCAGCATCCCGGTGAACGGCCTGCAGGTGCGCTTCTGGGCCTACAAGACCTCCACGCCCTACTACATCCAGGTGGGTGTGATGAGCGACCCGAACGACTACAGCACCTTCGAGCAGGTGGGCGGCGACATCACCCCCGACGCCACCGGCACCTGGCAGCTCAAGACGGTGAACCTCGACCAGTACAGCGGCAACGGCCACTATGTCGCCTTCCGCGTCCCGCAGAGCTACAGCAGCTTCATATACATTGACGACATCGCCATCGACGTCATCCCTTCCTGTGAGCATGTCGACAGCCTCCAGGTCAGCAACGTGACCCCCTCCGGCGCCACGGTTGCGTGGGTGCCGGGCGGCAACGAGAGTGCCTGGGACATCGCCTTCGTGCCCGGCACGGGCGCGGTTGACATGGACACGGTGACCTTCACCACGGTGAACGGCACCCCCGAATACACGGCCAACGACCTGAGCCAGAACACGCCTTACACGGTCTATGTCCGCGCCAACTGCGGCAGCGAGACCAGCTTCTGGATGAACACGATGTTCATGACCATGCAGGTGCCTGGCACGCTGCCTTACTTCTGCGACTTCGAGGATGCAGAGGTGGCTTCGGCCTTCGCCTATGTCAACGGCAACCAGCCGCACAAGTGGCATGTGGGCACCGCCACCAACAACGGCGGCACCCACGCCCTGTATATCTCTGCCGACAACGGCGCCACGAGTAGCTACAACACCGGCAGCCCCAGCACCGTGTGGGCTTACCGTGACATCGAGTTCCCGGCCAACCCGAGCGGCTACATTCTCTCTTTCGACTGGCGCTGCTACGGCGAAGGCGGCTACGACTTCATGAATGTGTATGTGGGCGCACCCGCCATAGTGACGGCCGGCGTCCCCTCTTCTTTGTATAGCGGCAACCTCGCCAACCCTGCCGGCACCATCGCCCTTCAGACCACCGCCAACTCCTCCTACCCTCACTACTTCAACCTGAAGGATAATTACCAGACCTACACCACCACGTTGCCCGGTTTGGCCGAGCCCACGGTCCAGCGCATCTACTTCCTGTGGCGCAACGACGGCTCTTCCGGCGACATGCCGCCCGCCGCAGTCGATAACATCAGCGTCTCCGCCATCTACTGCGACGCCCCGACTGCTCTGGCACTCGACACCGTCACCACCACTTCGGCCACGATTTCGTGGAACACGGATGCCGCCAGCTCGCTTGTCGCCTACAAGGCCGACAACGAGGCCGACTGGACGGAAATCCCCTCCGCCACCTCTCCCTACGAGTTGACGAACCTTTTGCCCAACACCAGCTACACGGTGCGCGTGGCCGCCAACTGCGAGGACGGTGTGAACACCAGCCCCTACATCACCCTTTCTTTCTTCACGGAATGCGGTGCCGTCACCAACCTTCCTTACACGGAGAACTTCGACAGCTACGCCTCCGGTTCCTCCTCAAGACCGAACTGCTGGTCGTTCCCGATCACCTACAACAGTACGCCGTACATCACCTCCAGCTATTCCGCCGCCTCCTCCCCCAACAGTCTCTACTTCATGTCGTTGACCACCACGCCCACCACGGCCGTGACCCCGGCATTCGATGCCGACATCCACACTCTGCGCGTGAAGTTCATGCTGAGGGCGGAGAGCACCACCTCCTCCGGCACCTTCGAAGTGGGCGTGATGAGCGACCCGGCGGATGTGACCACGTTCGAGTCGGTGCGCATCATCCAACCCGCCAACACCGAGTGGACCCAATATGCGGTCAATTTCGACTCCACGGCGCTCTCCGGCGGCAACCTTTACATCGCCTTCCGCCAAAACTCCAATTCCAGCAGCTGGTATTACTGGTTGGACAATGTCAGCGTCTCGACAATTCCGAGCTGTAATGAGCCCGCCAACCTGACGGCCAATGTCACCACCACAGACGCCGAGCTCCACTGGACGGAGGTGCCCGGCGAAAGCACCTACGAGGTATATGTGTATCCTTCCAACCAGACGCCCGACTACACCCAAGCAGTCACCGTGACCACCAACAGCTACCTCCTTTCCACGTTGGAGAGCGATGTCTCCTACACCGCCATGGTGCGCACGGTCTGCTCCAGCGGCGACGGCTACAGCGACTGGAGCGTCATCTCCTTCTCCCTGCTGAACAGCGAGCCCGCCCAGGTGCCTTACGCCCATGCCTTCGACGACGGCGAGGAGAATGCCGCCTGGACCATCGTCAACGGCACGCAGACGAACAAATGGTATATCGGACAACCGAGCGGCGAGAGCGACAGCGTACTGTTCATCTCCAACAACGGGACTTCCGAGGCGTACAATACCAGCAATACCTCCAACGTGTGGGCTTACCGCGACTTCGCGTTCGGCGAGGGTGCCGAGTTCGAGTTAGACATCAAATGGAAAGGCACTGGCGAATCCTGCTGCGACTACCTGCGCGTCTTCATCGGCTCACCGTCCGATGTCACCGCCGGCAGCACGGACGCTCCCTCCGGAGCCGTCCAGCTCGCCGAGAAGCTCAACCAGCAGAGCAACTGGCAGCACTTCACCGCCGTGTTCAACGGCAGCTACGCCAACAGCACGAAGCGTCTGTACCTCTTGTGGCACAACGACAGCTCCGTGGGCACGAGCCCTGCCGCTGTCGTTGACTCCATCGTCATCACCGTTTCCACTTGCGGCAGACCTTACGATTTGGCAGTAGATAACGTCCAACCGTTCAGCGCGGACTTCACGTTCAGCCCGGCCATGCCGACTGACGGTGCCTGGGAATACGCCATCTGCACCAACGGCGAGACGGCCGACATCGCCGCCATCAGCGGCCTGACCTCAACGACCACGTTCACCGTCTCCACACTGACCCAGGAGACCGCCTACACGGCATACGTCCGGACCGCCTGTGCCGACGGAAGCAATTCCGCTTGGTCCAATCCGATTGCCTTCGTCACGCCTCCGACCTGTCCCGCCGTCACCAATGTGAGCGTCACAGCCGTCACGGCCACATCCGTCACGCTGGATTGGACGCCCGGCGGCAGCGAGGGAAGCTGGGAAATCGCTTACGGCGAAGGTGCTGTGGATCCCGCCACCGCGACCGTGGTCACGGCCGCCACGCATCCGTATGAGGTGCAGAACCTGACTGACGCCACCGCCTATCAGTTCTACGTCCGCGCCGTCTGCGACGCCACCGACCACAGCTCCTGGAGCCCGGCTGTCGGCGCCGCCACCCCGTGCGGCGGAGCCTTGGCGCTTCCTTACAGCGAGAACTTCGACGGCTATGTGGCCAACTCCTCCTCTTCCTCCTATCCGAGCGACTATCCGAACGACATTTTGCCGTCTTGCTGGAGCTTCCTGAACAGAAGCACGAACAGCGATGAATACCCGATGGCCTTCCTGACCACGAACAGCGGCTACGCGGTTTCCGGCAACTGCCTCTTCTTCCGTTCCAGCGCCAGCACCCCGCTGTATGCCGTCCTGCCCGAGTTCACCGACAACCTCCAGTCGCAGGTGCTCACTTTCACCTACCGTAATGAAGGAGTCAGCACCAGCAACGGCACGCTGTCTGTGGGTTACATGACCGATCCGGCCGACGCCAACAGCTTCGTGGAAGTCGATACGTTCCCGCAGACCACCACGCTGACGACCGACACGGTGGAGTTCGCCACGGTTCCTGCCACGGCCAACAACGCCCGCATCGTGTTCAAATACACGGGCGGCCAATACAACAACTACTACCTGAGCCTCGACAACATCAACGTCACCCTGGCCGGTTCCGGCCCGGTCATCACCGACCCGACCGTCGCCACCAACGCCGCTTCCGCACTGGGTCAGACCACTGCCACTTTGAACGCCACCATCACGAACCCCGACAACGTGACCATCACGGCCAAGGGCTTCCAGTGGAAGGCCACACAAGGCGGCACGTACACCACGGTGAACGGCACGGGCACGGGCAACAACTTCACAGCTGCCCTCAGCAACCTCACGCCCAACACGCAATACACCTTCAAGGCGTTCATCACCTTCAACGGTCAGACGGTCACCGGCAACGAGATGACCTTCACCACGCAGAACCAGGATGTTGAGCCTTGCGACGTGCCCACGGGCGTGACCGTCAGTGCTGTCACCGACGAGAGCATCACCATCACTTGGAACAATGCCGCTGGCGTCAACAGCTGGAACATCCAGTACCGTCCTGTGGGCGGCACGCTGAGCAGTGCTACTTCCAACACCAACAGCTACACCATCAACGGTTTGCAGCCGGAGACCACGTATGAGATCCAGGTGCAGGCCAACTGCGGCGGCGGCAACTTGAGTGAGTGGTCTTCCGCCGTGACGGGCACCACCACCGTGGGTATCGACAGCTGGCTTGCCAACAGCGTGAGTCTCTACCCGAACCCCGCGAAGGAGGTTGTCAATGTACAATGTACAATGAACAATGTACAACTGACAGGGGAGTTGAGCGTGTTTGATGTGTACGGCAAATTGCTGCAAATTGTGCCGATCACATCTGAGATCACACCCATCAACGTCAGCGGCCTCGCCAACGGCATGTACTTCGTGCGCGTGGTCACGGAAGAGGGCATGGTGACGAAGACGTTCGTGAAGAAGTAACCTCCGAAGCTCTAAACCTTAAACCCTAAACTGTAATCAACGGGTGCTGGCGAATTTGTCGGCACCCGTTTTCTTTTAATTGTGAGTTGTGAGTTGTGAGTTGTGAGATGTGAGTTGTGAGATGTGAATTGTGAGTTGTGATTTGTGATTTGCGACTTGTGAATGACGGATTATATATTTTCCCAGTTTACTGCAAGATATTTGGCCAAAACAGCAGGTTCTATGTAAAATTCTTGATTTTGTGTCGATAAAATGTCAATAAAAATTTTGATGTATTTAACGGAAGTAAAACAAGGAAATTGTATTTTGCAACTCGTTATTTTTGCGGAAAATTCTAATTCATTCATATTTATCACCTAAATTCAATTGCTATGAAAAAAATCTTATTGCTACTTCTGACAGCCGTCTTGGGCTTTGGCTCCCTGCGGGTGTCGGCCCAAGAGACTTTAACGGTGGCTGACGGCGCCCAATCGAACTACTACGTCCCCATCTACGGTCTGTACATGGACTACTACCTCCGCACGCAGATCATCTATCCGGAGAGTATGCTGACAGACTTGGTTGGAGGGACAATATCGGAGCTGTCGTTCTATTTCTCGACGCAGCCCACCGATCCCGGCGAATGGACCTCCACGATGAATGTCGGGATGGCCATTGTGAGCCAAAGCACGTTCAACTACGCTTTTTTGAACACCCCGACAGACATCGTCTATACAGGCACCCTGAACGCGAGCAGCAGTGTGATGACCATCACCCTCACCAACCCGTTCCTCTATACGGGAGGCAATCTTCTGTTGGAGTTCACCACGGCCTCCTCGCCGGGCGGCTACTCCAGCGGCTATTTCTACGGGGTCGAAGCCATCGGCGCCAGTGTCACAGGTTACAACAGCAGTAGCCTGAGCGACATCTCCACAGCCAATTCCCGGGACTTCATTCCTAAGACCACCTTCACCTACTCCACCGGCTCCCTCAGCTGTCCTTTCCCCGGCAACGTAAACGTCGCTAACATCACATCCAACGACGCCACCCTTTCATGGCCTTCCGCCACGGGGGTGAACGCCTACCTCGTGCAATACAAGCCTTCCACCTTGCAAAGCTGGAACAGCAGCAGTGTGATATCGGACAACGCTTACGACACCACCTATAGCTTCTCCAGTGCCCTGAGCCCTTCGACCACCTACAATGTGCGTGTGGCCAGTTTGTGCGATGCCGGCGACACCAGCATCTTCAAGAGCAAGACCTTCACCACGGCCTGCGGCGCGATGTCCGCGTTGCCGATTACGGAAGACTTCGACGGGTTCACGCACACGAGCAACGACAACAACGTGCTGCCCAACTGCTGGGATTATCTGAACACCGGCTCTTCCTCCAGCAACCACCCGACGGTCTATTATTCCTCCAGTAACGCCCACAGTGGCAGCTACAGTTTGCGGTTCTACACGGGCAGCGGCTCCGGCTACTCCGACCAGTACGTTTTCCTGCCAGCTTTGGATCTTAGCTCCGTGAACATCCAAAACCTTTCATTAGGGGCTTATATGCGACGCCAGGGCAACAACGTCAACTTCAGGTTAGTGGTCGGCGTGACCGAAGGGACGGACATCACCACTTTTGTGCCTGTGGACACGCTCTCCACAAGCAGCAGCACCTACGCTTACCGGGAAGCGTCCTTCAGCAGCTATTCGGGTAACGGCGACCGTATCTGCCTCAAGGCCTTCAAGCCGACATCAGGCAACAACCGAGGCAATGTGGACGACCTCATCCTCGGCTCCGACCTCTGCGCCACGCCCACGAGCTTGGCGGCGACCGATGCCGACGAATACAGTGCCACCCTGCAGTGGACGGAAGTCGGCACGGCTACCGTATGGGAAGTGGAGTACGGTCCTGTCGGCTTCACCACCGGATCCGGCACCACGGTGACGGCCAGCAGCAACCCGTTCACGATTTCCGGTCTTACCCCCGGCACCACCTACGCTTTCCAAGTACGCGCAGACTGCGGCAGCAGCACCAGCGACTGGTCTTCCCGAATTACCGCTTCCACCAACTGCTTGCCGCTCACTTCCATCCCCTTCTCCGAAGATTTCAGCGGCTACACGCACACCAGCAATCCCAACAACGGCAACGGTGACAACAACTTGCCCAATTGCTGGGATGCCATCAACACCGGCAGCAACTATTCCGCCTACCCGTACGTCTATTTCAGCAACAATAGTGCCTACAGCGGCAGCTACAGCCTGCGTTTCTACACCTCCACCGGCAACAACTACGCCGACCAATACGCCATCTTGCCCGCCCTTGACGCCAGCATCCCGTTGAACACCTTGCAGGTTTCCATGATGGCCCGCGCCAACAGTGCCAACAACCCGTTTGTCCTTGTGGTAGGTGAGATTTCGGGCGGTGCCAGCACATTCGTGCCCATCGACACGCTGACGATCACGGGCACGGCGTACAATGCCTACATAGCCTATCTGGACGGCTACACCGGCTCCGGCAACCGCATCGCCCTCAAGGCTCCGAGGAACAACGGCGCCAGCAACAACCGCGGCTATGTCGATGACATCGTGGTGGAACTCCTCTCCAACTGCCGTATGGTTTCGAACTTGCACGTGAGCGACATCACCACCAACTCCGCTGACGTTTCCTGGACTTCCAACGGAGACGAGACCTCCTGGATCGTGGAATACCGGGCTTCCGGCGACACCGTGTGGCAGTCGGTCACCGCGACCACCAACCCGTATGTGCTTACCGGCTTGAACAACGCCACCACCTATCAGGTGCACGTGCTGGCGAATTGCGGCACGGAGCTCAGCAACGCCACGGCGAACGTTAACTTCAACACGCTCACCTGCGACACCGCCGACCAATGTCTCTACACGTTCGCGCTCACCGATGGTTACGGCGACGGCTGGAACGGCGCATCCATCACGGTGCGGCAGAACGGCATCTCAGTGGGCAATGTGACGTTGGGCGATGACTATAGCGCGACCGTCCAATTGGCGCTCTGCGACGGCTTGACCACCACCATTTCCTGGAATGCAGGCTCCTACGACGACGAGTGCAGCTTCACCATCACCGACCCCTTCGGCGACACCTTCTATTCCGCGAGCGATCCTTCCGCAGGCACGCTCACCTCGTTCACGCCGAGCTGCGTGCAGTCGAGCTGCGCAAGACCGTCCTCCATCTCCGTCACGAACATCGGGGCCACTACGGCTACCGTAAGCTGGGTGCCTTCCGGCAGCGAAAGTGCCTGGAACGTGGAGTACAAGCCTTCCAACAGCAGCACCTGGACTGTGGAGCCGACCACCAGCAACCCGCATGTCTTGTACGGCTTAACCGCTTCCACCAGCTATGACATCCGTGTGCAGGCCGACTGCGGCGACGAACTTTCCGCCTATAGGGACGGATTCTTCACGTCGGCCGGCTGCGAATTGTCGGAGCAATGCCCCTACGAGTTTGTGCTGACCGACGCTCTAAGCGACGGTTGGAACGGCGCCGTATTGAACGTCAAACAAAATGGAGTCACGGTTGCCGCGATGACGGTTCCCTCCGGCGAGTCCACCGCCACCTACCAGCTCGCGCTCTGCGACAGCTCCACCATCACCTTGACTTGGACTTCCGGCAGCTACGACTCCGAATGCAGCTTTGTAATCTACAACGCCGTCGGTGATGCGATTTACACGTCTGGAAGCTTGTCGTCCGGCACGATTACCACCTTCACCGCCGACTGTACCATGCCTCCTTGTGCAAAGCCCTACAATTTGACAGTCACGAATGTGGGTGCCACTTCCGCGACCGTCGGCTGGACGGCCCTCGGCACGGAGTCCGCCTGGAACGTGGAGTACAAACCCACGAACAGCAGCACCTGGATCACGGAGCCGACCATCAGCAACCCGCATATTCTGTATGGTCTGACTGCCTCCACCAGTTATGACATCCGTGTGCAGGCCGACTGCGGCGGCGAGGTGTCCGATTGGAGGGATGGTTCGTTCACGACTGCCGGATGCGAACTCGCCGACCAGTGCGCCTACACCTTCAACCTCACAGATGGATTCGGTGACGGCTGGAACAACGCCTCCCTCAACGTCCTTCAAGACAACATCCAGGTGGCGACCCTCACCCTGCCGAGCGGCACATCCACCGGTGTCGAGCAGGTGCTTTTGTGCGAAAACGCGAACATCACCTTGGTGTGGAATACTGGCAGTTACGACGACGAGTGCAGCTTCACGGTGAGCACTCCTTTTGGAGAGGATGTTTATGTCTCCGGCAACCTGACGGGCGGCACGCTCACCACCTTCGTGGCGCACTGCACACCGCCCACCTGTCCGAGGCCGAGTTCCATCACGGTTTCCGATGCCGGAACCAACTCTGCCACGGTGAGCTGGGTCTCCACCGGCACCGAGAACACCTGGAACATCGAATACAAGCCCGTAAACAGCAGCACCTGGGCTACAGAGGTGGCCACGACCAACCCGTACATTCTGACCGGACTGACTTCTTCCACCAATTATGACATCCGCGTGCAGGCCGACTGCGGCGGCGGCGATGTTTCCGACTGGCGCGAGGGCACGTTCCAGACCCAGTGCGACCTCACGAGTTTGCCTTATTCGGAGAATTTCGAGGGCTACGCAGGCACCACGTACGATTCCCCGGGTCCGACACCGACCTGCTGGACCACTTACAGCATCAACACCTCGTATGCACCGCCGCATGTCATCTCCGGCGGCAGCTATTTCTATTCCGCCAGCGGCAACAGCCTGGTGTTCACCAGCAGTAGCAGTGGTGCGCACGCATACGCCGCCATGCCCACCTTCGACCAGCCGCTCAACTCGCTGACACTGAGCTTCTGGCGCGCCATGGAAAATGCCTCGTATGGTGAACTGTTTGTCGGTTATGTCACCGACCTCGCCAACATCAGCGGCACCTTTGTCACCGTGGCCGCCATCCCGTCTGTGAACTCCCCGGGAGACACCATCAGCGTGGACTTCACCGGTGCGGACATCCCTGCCGCCGGCAACATCTGCTTCTACTGGTACAAGGAGAGCACTTACTACTCCTGCTTCATCGACAACGTGAATGTCACGCTGGCAGGCGGGGCACCCGTCGTGGCCAACCCGACCGTGACCACCAACGCGGCTGACAACTTCACGCCAAACAGCGCCACGTTGCACGCCACCATCACGAATCCCGACAATGTGACCATCACGGCCAAGGGCTTCGAGTGGAAGACCACCACGGGCGGCACCTACACGCAGATTGCGGGTAGCGGCGCGGGCAACGGCTTCATCGCCAATCTCACGAACCTCATGCCCAATACAGGCTACACCTACAAAGCGTTCATCACCTACAACGGACAGACATCCTACGGCAGCGAGCAGTCGTTCACCACGCCGATGCAAGGCGCTGATCCATGTGACGTGCCCACCGGCCTCACCGCCTCCGACGTGCAGGGCGAGTCCATCACCATCACGTGGACCAGCAACCCCAACGTGAACAGCTGGAACATTCAGTACCGGCCTGAAGGCGGACAGCTGAGCACGGCCTCCTCCACGACCAACAGCTACACCATCACCGGACTGACTGGCGGCACCACCTATCAAATCCAGGTGCAAGCCAACTGCGGCGACGGCAACCTCAGCGACTGGTCCTCCGCCATCACGGTGACCACCACCGGCATCACGAATTGGTTGGAGAACAGCGTGACGTTGTTCCCGAATCCGGCGAAAGAGTATGTGGACATCCGCATCGACGGCGACCTGAACGTCAAGATGATGGAGGTTTACGATGTCTATGGCAAGTTGGTCAACACGGTCAACGTCATCGACAACCCGACCCGCATCAACGTCTCCTCCCTCGCCAACGGCATGTATTTCGTGCGCGTGACCACCGAGGCAGGTGCCGTGACGAAGACGTTCGTGAAGAAATAATCTCCGCGTATCACAAGTATCTGCGCGTATAACCAACGGGTATCGGTATTTTCCGGTGCCCGTTTTTTTATAACCGACAGCCCAAGTGGCAGGCCATCAGGTGTGCGGGATTCCTTTCGATTCTGCGGAAAAACGGCCCGTATTCTGCGAAATCGGCCTGGTCGGAAGCGACGCGCCTCCCTTCTGTCTTGTTGACAACTCCGCGTCTTAACACACCTAAACGCTTCATCAAAAGCATATTACAAGCATTCTTTCATTGTTGATAAAAAATCCGTCCATAAAAATAATGTATTGTTTAATTTTGATGTCGATTTTGTTGCGTGACGTTGACTTTCGATTTCTATGTATCAGACACCCGCACTCCCGAACCTTACAAGGAAATTATTCACAAAATTTATAGCATTATGAAGAAAGTTTTATTTTTTATGCTGACCATCCTGCTGGCGTTAGGTTCCTGGCAGGTTTCGGCGCAGACCATTGTGGAGATTCCGTCCACGGGCGGGACGACCGGGAACAGCTATCTGCCCAGCTATTCCTTTTACAACTATAGCCT
>Ga0310697_10002646_pt1 | contig 18770 bp, 13 predicted proteins | sample 172DNAGHGlowgp2_FD_203883 | JGI IMG/M metagenome (GOLD analysis project Ga0310697, IMG submission 203883) | Sheep rumen microbial communities from Palmerston North, Manawatu-Wanganui, New Zealand - 1728 DNA GHGlow gp2 (v2) (version 2) | ecosystem: Host-associated > Mammals > Digestive system >... | reverse complement strand
CGATTCAAACTGTCCGGCTTCTGGGGTACATTTTATTGCCCATGGTTGCAAATCCAACGAACTACCCAATATTCCAACGATTTGCCCTAAAAACCAACGAACCTGCCCAATATTCCAACGAACTTACCCATAAATCCAACGAACTCAGGGAACAATCCAACGAACCCAAAAGCAGAAAAAACCGCATAAACACAAAAAAGGCCGGTCCCGGGAGACTCCGAGATCGGCCTTAAATCGTGAAAAAGCCCAGAAATACTGGAGTTTTTGGCAAAAAGAAAAGTACCCTGATTCTATTAAAATCAGAGTACTTTTATGGCGGAGGGTGCAGGATTCGAACCCGCGTGGACTTTCGCCCTAACGGTTTTCAAGACCGCCCCGTTATGACCGCTTCGGTAACCCTCCGGATTTGATTGCGGATGGATTATACACGAAACGCGGCCAAATTGCAAGAGGGAGCGGGGAACAGTGGGGTGAACCGCGGAAGATGCGGGAAAATTCTGTCAGGGGACTGGTCAATCGACAAAAAATGTGGTACATTTAGAAATTAGTTACAGAAAGGCAGGCGATCTTTGTGGAAAAGAGACCGCAGGGAAGAGAAAAATATGTGACCAATAACAGCAAGGGCGTCAAGCGCCGCGGCTCCGGTCTGGGTACCGGTCCCGTCGGCGGGGAAGAAACGCGCCCCGGCTTCGGCTCGCAGCAGCGCACCGGCAGCGGCGGGAAGACCACCCGCTCCGGCGGCAGCGGCATGATCGGCATCATCGCCGCGCTGGTGCTGCTCCTGGGCGGCGGCGGTGGCCTGTTCGGCTCCGGCGTCCTGGGCGGCGAAACCGCGGAGCCCAGCTATCCGAGCGCCACCAGCAGCTCCTACAGCAGCAGCTACGGCAGCTCCTACGGGGACTCCTATGGCAGCGCGTTTGAGAGCATTTTCGGCAGCTCCTCCTCCAGCAGCGACCCCTATGCCAGCCTCTTCGGCGGCACGGGCGGGAGCACGTCGTCCTCCTCGTCCTCGTCTTCGTCGTCTTCCTCCAGCACCTACGTCAATACGAACACCGGGGCTGTGGATACGGCGGTGGCCTCCGGCTCCCGCGCCAAGCGCACGGTGATCAAGGGCGGCGGCAAGGACACCGTGACCATCATGGTCTATATGTGCGGCACGGATCTGGAGTCCCGCAGCGCGATGGCCACCAAGGACCTGATGGAGATGACCAAGGCCAGCATCGGCAGCAACGTGAACGTGATCGTCTACACCGGCGGCTGCACCCGCTGGAACAACCAGGTCATGTCCAACAGCGTCAACCAGATCTACAAGGTGGAGAACGGCCAGCTGCGCCGTCTGGTGTCCGACGCGGGCAATGTCTCCATGACCAAGCCCTCCACGCTGACCTCCTTTATCCAGTGGGCCAGCGAGAACTATCCCGCCAACCGCAATGAGCTGATCCTCTGGGACCACGGCGGCGGCTCCGTCAGCGGCTACGGCTATGACCAGAAGTTCCAGCAGAGCGGCTCCATGACCCTGGCGGGCATCAACACCGCCCTGAAGGACGCGGGCGTTACCTTTGACTTCATCGGCTTCGACGCCTGCCTGATGGCCACGGTCGAGACCGGCCTGATGCTCGACCAGTACGCCGACTACATGATCGCCTCCGAGGAAACCGAGCCCGGCATCGGCTGGTACTACACCAACTGGCTGACCAGGCTCTCGGCCAATACCTCCATGGCCACCACCGACATCGGCAAGAACATCGTGGACGACTTCGTTTCCACCTGCCAGAGCCAGACCCGCGGCCAGTCCGCGACCCTGTCCGTGGTGGACCTGGCCGAGCTTGCGCACACGGTCCCCGCACCGCTGAAGGCCTTCTCCCAGTCCATCAGCAGCCTGGTCAACAACAATAACTACCGCCAGGTCTCCACAGCCCGCAACAACACCCGTGAGTTTGCCCGCAGCACCATGATCGACCAGATCGACCTGGTGCACTTCACCAAGAACCTGGGCACCGAGGAGGGCAAGGACCTGGCAGATGCCCTGCAGGGCGCCATCAAGTATAACCGCACCACCTCTGACATGACCAACTCCTATGGCCTGTCCATCTACTTCCCCTACCGCAAGGCCAGCAGCGTGGACTCCGCCATCAAGACCTACAACGCCATCGGCCTGGACGCCAGCTATGCCCAGTGCATCCGCGACTTCGCGAGCCTTGAGGTCTCCGGCCAGGTGTCCACCGGCGGCGCCAGCAATCCCTACGCCTCCCTCTGGGGCAACTACTCCGGCTACGGTTCCGGCTCCAGCTCCTCCTATTCCGCCTATGACAGCTCCGATATGATCAACGAGCTGCTGGGCGCCTTCCTGGGCGGCGACTACGGCTCCATCTCCGGTCTTTCCGGCGGCAATACCGGCTTCTTCACCGGCCGCTCCATGAGCATGGACGACACGGTGGCCTACCTCGCCGACAACCGCTTTGACGCGGTGAGCCTGGAGTGGAAGCGCAACAGCGCAGGCAAGCTCGTGATCTCCTTGCCCGACGAGCAGTGGGAGCTGGTGGAGAGCCTGGATCTCAACATGTTTGTCGACGACGGCCTGGGTTATGTGGATATGGGCTATGACAACATCTTCAGCTTTGACGACGAGGGCAACCTCCTGGCGCCCGAGGACGATACCTGGCTTGCAGTCAACGGCCAGCCCGTGGCCTACTACCACGAGAACACCTCCGGCGAGGGACGCGAGACCATCATCACCGGCCGTATCCCTGCCCTGCTCAACGGCGAGCGGGTGGATCTGCTGGTCTGCTTCGACGCGGAGAATCCCCACGGCCAGATTGTGGGCGCCCGCAGCGTCTATAAGGACGGCGAGACCGAGACCGTGGCCAAGAGCTATCTGGATCCCGATTCCGAGGCGGACACTCCGCTTCGTCTGGGCGACACCATCGAGTTCGTCTGCGACTGCTACCACTACGACGGCAGCTTTGACGACGCCTATCTCCTGGGCCAGCCCATGAAGGTCACCGAGAATATGGAACTGTCCAACGTCCCGGTCCTGGCAAAGTACAGCGTCTGCTTCCGTTTCACGGACCTCTATCAGCAGCATTACTGGACCCCGGTCCTGGAGGGCAACTGAGCCCGAAAAGGGCGATGCAGTGGCTTGCACGCGCCGCCGGACGGTCGATATTTCCGGGGAAATGGGGAAAAGTTCCCAATTTTGCGGAGATTTAAGAGAATTTATGTTTCTTTTCTTGACAAGTTGTGCTATAATAATAAACTGTAGCATAGGTTTCAAGATCGCAATGGAACAGATTTCAGAGATATATCAGGAGGTAGTCCCTATGAAGAGAATCATTGCGCTGGGTCTGATCGTGATCCTCGCGCTTGTGCTGTGCGCCTGCGGCTCCCGCGGCCAGCAGACTGATGTGGTGGACAATGCCGACGTGCAGAACGCCGTCATGGAAGGCGCGGAGAACGCCGCCGAGACCGAGCAGCCTGTCGTCGCGGTAACGCCGACGGTCGTCGTCACGGCCTTCCCGGTCCCGTCCTCCACGCCGGAACCCACGCCGGACGTGGCCCCCACGCCCACGGTTCCGCCCACGCCCGCACCGGACGGCTTCGCGGCCCCCACTGCCACGGCCACCGATGAGGAGAAGGAGAACGGCTACACCGCTTATGTCCAGGGCTCCGGCATCAATGTGCGCGCCGGCGTCGGCACCGGGACGGATATCATCGATGTGGTGAACATCGGCGACAAGGTCCTGGTCCTGGGTGAAGAGAGCGGCTGGAACAAGGTCGGCTATATCTACTCTCCCTTCGTGAGCACCAACTACCCCATCGTGAACACCTATGAAAACGCCACGCCCAGCAACGACGGCAACGCCACCATTATCGACTCCAACGGCAACTCCACGGTTGTCGGCGGCGACGACGGCGGTACCGGCGTGATCATCCTCGGCTGAGAAACACAGAGACAGATCCGGCGGTCACTGACACAGTGGCCGCCGGTTTTCGTATCGAATAAAGGAGGAATCCGTATGCTCAAAGACCCGATCTCCATCCGTAAGCTGCAGCTCAGAAACCGACTTGTGATGCCGCCCATGGCCACCGGCAAGGCGGACAATGGCTGCCCCACGGCGGAGTTGGAAACGTATTACGCCCTGCGTGCCCGGGGGACCGGCCTGATCATCGTGGAGCATGAATACGTTTCTCCGGAAGGCATGGCCCACAGCACCCAGCTCTCCATGGCGGAGGACCGGGTGATCCCAGCCTATCGCAGACTGACTGACGCCATCCACGCCGAGGGCTGCGCTGCCTTTGCCCAGATCAGCCACGCGGGGGCCGCGGCCAGGGACTCCGGTCTGCCGGCGATTGGGCCCAGCGCGGTCAGTCTCTCAGAGCGCATCCCCGCCCCGCAGGAGATGACCGTTGACGATATCCGCCGCGTCACGGACTGCTTTGTGAGCGCCGCACGGCGCGCCGTGCAGGCGGGCTTTGACGGCGTGGAGATCCACAGCGCCCACGGATATCTGCTCAATCAGTTCTATTCGCCGCTGAGCAATCACCGGACGGACGCCTACCGGGGCGATACGCTGGAAGGCAGGACCCGGCTGCACACGGAGACCCTCCGCGCCGTCCGCGAGGCGGTGGGGGAGGACTGCCCGATCGCGATCCGCTTCGGCGCCTGCGACTACCGCGAGGGCGGCAGCGAGATTTCCGAGATCGCCGCGGCCTGCCGCCTCTTTGCGGCGGCAGGGGCCGATCTGATTGACATCTCCGGCGGCTTCTGCGGCTTTACCCTGCCGGGGCGCACGGAACCCGGCTGGTTTGCGGAACTGAGCCGCCCGGCCCGGGAGGCGGGCGTGCCGGTGCTGCTGACCGGCGGCATCAGCACCGCGCAGCAGGCGGAGGATCTGCTGCAGGCCGGGGAAGCCGACGTGATCGGCGTGGGCCGCGCTATGCTGAAGGACCCGGACTGGGCACTCCGGGAACTGGGATAAGGATCGAGAAAACATCTTACCCCCGTGGAAACACGGGGGTGTTTTAGCAGACTTACCAAAACCGGATGCCTTTTTCTGGTGGATACTTCCGTTGACGCTTTTTGCAAGTTTGATTATACTATATTCAAATCTATGCACCTGGCGGTCGGCATTTGCTGCCCCGGGCGTTGATTCGGAAATCTGTTACAGCGGAGGGACAAGATGAGAGCAACATTGTTTCATGAAGGCTGGACGGTCAAGCATCTGGACGATAAGGGAGCGGGCCAGCCGGTCAGGATCCCGGACGACGCCATGCTGCGGGAAAAGCGCAGCGGCGACGCGCTGGGCGGGCTCAATGTGAGCTGGTTCGAGGGCGCGGATTACCTGTATGAAAAGACCTTTACGGCGGACCCCGCGCTCCACAACGTGCTGGAGTTCGAGGGCGTTTACCGCAAGGCGGAGGTCTGGGTCAACGGGGAGAAGCTGGCTTTCCGCCCCTATGGCTACACGAATTTCTATGTGGAGCTGGACGGGCATATCCACGAGGGCGAGAACCGGCTGGAGGTCATCGCACGAAATTCCGATCAGCCCAACTCCCGCTGGTATTCCGGCGCGGGCATCTACCGCCCGGTACGGCTCTGGTCCGGCGGCAAAAACCATATCGCGATCAACGGCGTGAAGATCCGCACGCTGTCCACAGATCCCGCAGAGATCGAGGTCAAGGTGAAAACCGCGGGCGAGGGGATTGTCACCGTCGAGATCCTGGACGGTGAGCGGGTGATCGCTTCGGCCGAAGGACCGGAGGCGAGGATCAGGCTGCCCGGTGCGGAACTCTGGAGCCCCGAACACCCGAAGCTCTATTGCTGCCGCGTCCGCTTTGCCGACGATGTGGCTGAGGAGAACTTCGGCGTGCGCAGTCTCAGCTGGGGTAAGAAGGGCCTCTGCATCAATGGTGAGCGGGTGATCCTCCGCGGCGCCTGCATCCACCACGACAACGGCCTGATCGGCGCGGCCTGCGACCCGGACGCGCTGGAGCGGCGCATTCGGATCCTGCAGGAAAACGGCTATAACGCCCTGCGTTCGGCCCACAATCCCTGCTCCAAGACAGCGCTGGAGATCTGTGACCGGCTGGGCATGCTGGTGATGGACGAATACATCGACCACTGGTACATCCATAAGACCATGTACGACTACGTGGAGTTCTTTCATGACTGGTGGCGGCAGGACCTGGCCAATATGGTGGACAAGGACTACAACCACCCCTGCGTGGTGCTCTATTCCACCGGCAACGAAGTGGCGGAGACCGCTCAGCCCAAGGGCATCGTCCTGACGCAGGAGATGACGGATCATCTCCACGCCCTGGATGACAGCCGCCCAGTCACATGCGGCATCAATATCTTCTTCAACTTCCTCAACGCCATCGGCTTCGGCCAGTATTCCGACGAGAAGGCGGCCAAAGAGGCCGAGCGCAACGCCAAGGCCAAGGCCGAGGGCAAAAAGACCAAGGAGAGCGCCACCGGCTCCAAGTTTTTCAACGACCTGGCCGGCATCATGGGAGCGGACTTCATGAAGATCGGCGCGTCCCTCCACGGCTCCGATGTGAAGACGCGGGACGCCTTCGCCGCCATGGACATTGCAGGCTACAACTACGGCGAGAAACGCTACAAAAAGGATCTGAAGAACTATCCCGACCGCCTGATCCTGGGCTCCGAGACCTTCTGCTTCGACGCGTATAAATTCTGGGAGCTGGCGAAGGACAACCCGCGGCTCATCGGTGATTTCGTCTGGGCTGGCATCGACTATCTGGGCGAGGTGATGGTAGGAAGCTGGGAATACGGCGACTACGCCAAGAACTTCGACGCTGGCCTGGGCTGGATCTCCGCGGGCAGCGGCCGCATCGACCTGACCGGCAAGCCCCTGGGCGAGGCGCTCTATACTAAGGTAGCCTTTGAACTGGAGAAAGGCCCGTATATCGCGGTGCGCCCGCCCTGCCACGAGGGCAAGCACAGCCCCTCCGCCTGGAAGATGACAAACGCCATGCCCAGCTGGTCCTGGCAGGGCTCGGAAGGAAAGAGCACCGTGGTGGAGGTTTACGCGAGAGCGGCCTCCGTGGAGCTCTTCATCAACGGCGTATCCAAGGGCAAAAAGAACCCGACAAAGGACTGCCGCGTGCTGTTCAAAGTCCCCTATGAAGCCGGCGAGATCGTCGCCGTCTCCCGTGACGCGAACGGCCGGGAGATCGGCCGCGACCGTCTGACGACGGCCGGATCGAAGACCGAACTGCGCGCGGAACCCGAGGAGAAGAGCGTCAAGGCAGGGCATCTCAGCTTCATCCGCCTCCGCTTTACCGATGAAAAGGGTGAGACCCGCCCCACCGAGCGCGGTCTGATCGACCTTAAGGTGGAGGGCGGCGAGCTTGCGGCCTGCGGCTCCGCCTGCCCCTTCTATGAACTCAGCTATCTGGGCTCCCGCTGCGATACCTACTACGGCGAGGCGCTGGCCATCGTCCGGGCAGGGGAGGCGGGCACGCTCCGCCTCACGGCAAAGAGCGGGAAATACAGCGCCGAGGCGACGGTCACCATCGAATAAGGCATAGGCTCTGAAACCTTTACAGATCCGGAGGGAATCCGCGGATTCCCTCCGGATTCTTTTCGCAGCGTCGAAAAATACAGCTTGGGCTTGCTTTCGGTCAGGAGAAGGGGTTATAATAAACCGCTTTTAAGTCAAACCCCGGAGGATAGATCAGGTGAAACGGTTTTTTCACATTTTGCTGTTGCTGCTGATGATGGCGGCATGCTTGATGCTGCTGGTGCTGGAAATCCGGGCCGTGCAGACGGAGCAGGCCATTCGGAACGAGGAGCTGGCAGCCGAGGCGCAGTCCCACTTCACGCCGGCACCCGAGCCGGTATCAACGGCGGAACTCATACTCGATCCCACGCCCGAGCCCACACCGGAACCGACGCCCGAACCCACGCCGGAGCCGACGCCCGAACCCACGCCGGAGCCGACGCCGGACATGAGTCCGCTTCCCGACTCCTGGTTTGACGACGCAGTATTCTTCGGCGATTCGATTTCGGTGACGCTGAAAAAGCACTGCGCCAAGACCGGGGATTTGGGCGACGCACTGTTTCTCTGTGAATTCTCCTATTCTGTTCGCAATGCCTATACCGGCAATATGAAAATCTGGTATCAGTCCAAGCAGTACGCACCGGAGGACGTGGTGCCGCTGACCGGGGCCAACAAGCTCTTCGTGATGCTGGGTGTAAACGACATTGCGCTGGACGGCGGCATCGACAAGGCCATGATGTGCTGGGATGTTTTCGTCAGCAGGATCCGGGAGAAGAGCCCCGATATCGTGTTCTTTATCGAGTCCAGCCTGCCCATCTACCATGACGCCGAGTACGACGCCTGGAACAACAAGCTCTTTGACGAGTACAATGAGCGGCTGCGGCAGTTCTGCGAGGAAAACGACTGCGTTTTCGTGGACATCGCCCATTATTTCAAGGACGACCGCAACAGCCTTGCCCCTGAGTTCTGCTCCGATTATTTCTGCCATGTGACCTATGACGCCACCGCTGTCTGGGCCGAGCAGCTGAAGAATCCGGAAAACTATTCCGTGAACCCGAGGAGTATTGAATATGGATCGAAAGCTTAAAACGATTCTGGCGCTGATTCTGTGCCTGGGCCTGCTGACCGCTGCCTGCGGGCAGGAGAGCGCCCCTGTTGATCTGCAGAAGCTCTATGAGCAGCTGAACACCGGCGACGAAGTGCCGGAGATGATCCCGCTCTCCTTAAAAGAGATGGACAGCTATTACGGCCTGGATATAAGCGCCTGCCCGCAGTTTGCCGCCGGCATCTGCAATGACGGGCTGCGTGTGGACGAGATCTGGCTTGTCGAGGCGGAGAATGCAGACAGCGCCGCGCAGATCCTCGAAGCCGCCCGCGCCCATGTGGAGCAGCTCTGCAGCGAGACCGAGAACTACTTGCCCGATCAGTACGCCGTCGCCAAAGATGCGAGAGTGCTGCAGCTCGGCAATACCGTGGCGCTGCTGATCTCCCCCAAAGCGGCGGAGATGGAAAAGACCGTCCGGGACAGCTTCAAAGGCTGAGGAGAAAAAAGTATACAAAAAGGATCACCCGAGCGGGTGATCCTTTTTGACATATATGGAGTTTATGGCAGATCAGAAGATATCCTCGTTGACGCGGGTGGGCGGGGTCTCCACGATTTCCGGATGCTGGAACATGTAGCGGAAAGCCTGCAGCAGTTGGGCGTAATAGTGGCCGTCCACAATGCCCTCGTCCAGCACCAGCTTGGTGTCGATATACTTGTTGTCTACCACCTGGCCCTTGCGGTTGATCTCATACTTGTGGTATTTCGCACCGAAGGCGATGAACACCGGCAGGGTGCCGAAGTTGTAGATGTGGTGGTACACTGGCCCGATACGCAGGGAGCCCAGATCCGTGATGATCATGGAGCCGTGGAAGGGGCTCGCCTCCAGAATGCTCTGGGGCAGCCAGCCGAAGTAGTCCATCACGCGCAGGATAGCCAGCACGAAGCGGATCAGGAAGCGGGGCATGCGGGCGAAGGCGTCCGCGATATCCTCGGTGTTATTGTTGTCGCTGGAGGCCTTGATCTCTTCGATCTTTTCGTTCATCTTGCGATAGACGTCAAAGATCGTGTCCGTCGGCTCAAAGTGGACCTTGATCGTGGTCTCCGTCGCGTCCAGACTGATGGAGCGCTTGACGGTCATGACCACTTCAATGTCATTTCTCGCATAGATGCGGCGGCCGGCCACGAAGCGGTTGGCGCCGGGCAGCATGGAAATGCAGCGGATATAGGCGGCAATGAGGAAGTGCAGGATGCCGATGCCCTTGAAGCCGTCCACCCGCAGCTTCCGGAGGCGGCGATCCAGGGCCGTGATCTCGAAGCTCTCTTCATAGTGGATGAAGCGGTCGTTGCGCTGGGGCATGATAAAAGGGATAAACTTGGCGAAGCCGGGCAGCGAGCGGATCAGGCGGCCTTCTTTCCGGTCGCCGAAACGGCGTCTATTCTGAGCCATGGGGGATTCCTCCCAAAATTTCTAATTTTTGAAGCACCGACATTATAACGGCTGAGTCGGCAGATTACAAGTAAAATGTGAAGAATTTGTAAAGATTTAAGAAATACGAAACAGAGTTGCATTTACTGCCGGCGGAGACGGCGGATGTCCTGCCCGGCGAAGGGGAGAGACAGGTATTCCCCGGCCAGACGAGAGCAGATCTGCGGCGTGTAGAGCTTCTCCAGATCGGCGTCGGAGCAGTTGGTGCTGATGATGGTTTTCCGGCCGCTCACGAGGCGGCTGTTGATGAGCGTGTAGAGGGCGCTGGTGGACATGGGGGTGATCATCTCGGTGCCCAAATCATCCAGGATCATCAGATCGCAGGAGAGCATGCGCTCCACCCGGCGGCTGGCCTGCTCCTGCTCCTCGGGATCGCGGGAGAACTTCTGCCGCTCAAAGGCGGCGAGGGCGGAGGAAGCGGTGTCGTAGCACACGCTGCAGCCTTTTTTGGCCACGACCCGGGCCACGCAGGCGGAGAGATAGGTCTTTCCCAGCCCCGGCTCGCCCTGCAGCAGCAGATTGGAGGATACGGCGGGGAAGTTCTCCGCAAACTTGCGGCAGCTGATGAGCGCGATCTCCGCCAGTTCCCGCGGCACGCAGCGGCGCACGGGATCGTAGCTGTCGGGGTAGAGGCTCAGATCGAAATTATCAAAGCACTCGTCCCCTGCCTGCAGCAGGACGCCCAGCTCCTTCGTGAGCTCCCGGTTGTACAGCCTGTCCAGACACTCGCAGGGGCCGTGGGGGCCGTTGCCGGTGTCCCGACATTTGGGGCAGGAATAAATGTCATCCAGGTAATCCATGGGGAGCCCGTTTTCCGTCAGCAGCTCCGCCCGGCGGGCTTGGGTCTCCAGGTTCTCCTTCTCCAGCGCGGCGATCTGCCCGGCCATGTCGGCCGGATGCTGGATGGTGAGCTTCAAAAGCTCCCGCATCTGACTGCGCATCTCCCCGTCGAGCCGGGAGAGCTCCGGAATACGGGCGTAACAGACGCGGACGCGGCGGTTGTGCTCGGCTTCATTGTCGGCCCTGTTTTTTTCCAGTTGTGCTCTGGCGCGGGCCAGCAGCTGTCCATCGTAGGGCATAGAATCTTCCCCTTAAATTTTGTCGATGATCTTTCGCAGCGCGTCCATATCCACGGGCTTTACATCGCCCCGGGCGGCCGGCTTCTGCGGCGGACGGCGCCCGTCCTTCTCTTCGATCTCCTTGACCGTGTGCAGGCCCTTTTCGTGCCAGCTCAGCAGGATCTTGTTCATGTAGGCCCATTTGAGAGAGCCGGTGGCGGTGACGGTGCGGTCGTAGGCGACGCCGATGGCCTCTGTCCCGAAGCCCAGCTCCAGCCAGGCGTTGATGTACTTCTGCTCGGTGGCGGTCAGCTCCCGCCCGTAGATGTTCAGCGCCGTCTTGATCTGGCCTAGGGCGCCGCGGCGCTCCTTCTGGCGGCTGATGTGATCCTCCGCCTGCTCCAGCGTCAGGATCTCCAGCCTGGCCCACTCGTAGGCCAGCTTTTCGATGGCCATGGCGGTGGGGCGGCGGGAGCTGCCGTAGCGCTCCTGATAGAGCTCGCCGCAGTAGTTGAGCAGCAGGAAGATGACCTCCGGCGGCAGCCCCAGATAGTCGTAAACGCCGAAGAGCACCCGCGTATCATTGCTGTTCAGATTGCGGCCGATGACCCGCGCGGCCTCGGCCAGAATAGCGGAGAAGTCCGAATCCTCCCGCGTGCGGCGCAGGATATCCTCCGCCGTGTACTGCGGCGGCTCCTCCGCGGGGGGCAGGATCTCCCGCGGCTTCTCGGGCGCAGGTTTTCTGACCGGAGCGGGATCGGCAGCCGGGGCAGGGGAGGGCAGCAAAGCCATCCGGCGCAGCTTTTCCTCCGCCGCCTTGATCTCCCGCAGGGTGCGGCAGAGGGCGGCAGCGGCCTGCTCCGGGTCCGTGCTGTCGTTTTGCAGCCAATATAAATACAGCAGCGCCACGTCCCCGTCATGGGCGGCGATGAGCTTGTCCAGAGCCTGGGCGCCGATGCGTTTTCCTGTCAGACAATCCTGCATTTTCCTGCCTCTCGGTCAAGATTCAAAAATAATTTACAAGCAAAGCTCATTATAGCATCAAATTTGACTTGTCGCAATAGGCAGCTGTGTGTTATAATACCCTGTATTATAGCGGCAGTGCGCCCGCATGGATCCCGCGCACTGACCGACGACATTGTTCTTCCTCTCATCACCGGAGCGCGGGGAAGCGCCGCGGTGCTGAAAAAGATATAAAGGAGCAAAGACATGATAGAACTGCTCTCGCCGGCCGGCTCTCCCGAAGCTGTGATCGCCGCCGTGCAGAACGGAGCGGACGCCGTCTATCTGGGTATGGGCAACTTCAATGCCCGGCGCGGCGCCAAGAATTTCTCCGATGAGGAGTTTGAGAAAGCGGTCCGCTACTGCCGGATCCGCGGCTGCAAGGTATATGTGACGCTCAACACCCTGGTCAACGACCGGGAGATGGAGAGCGCGGTGAAGGCGGCCGGCCTTGCCTCCGACCTGGGGGCAGACGGCATCATCATTCAGGACCTGGGCCTTATCAAGGCCGTGCGGAAGGCATTGCCGGACATCCCGCTGCACGCCAGCACCCAGATGAGCATCCACAATCTGGCGGGCGTGGAGGCCGCGGCCCAGATGGGTCTGACCCGCGCCGTTCTCGCGCGGGAGCTGAGCCTGGAGGAGATCCGATTCATCACCTCCCACGCCAGCATCGAGACCGAGGTGTTTGTCCACGGCGCGCTGTGCTTCTGCCACTCCGGCCAGTGCTATATGTCCGCCATGATCGGGCGGCGCAGCGGCAACCGGGGCATGTGCGCCCAGCCCTGCCGCATGCAGTATACCCTCACCGGCAGCAACGAGGAGCATCCGCTGTCCTTGAAGGACAGCTGCCTGGTGGATCGGCTGGACGAACTGGAAGAGGCGGGCGTGGCCTGCCTGAAGATCGAGGGGCGCATGAAGCGGCCCGAGTATACCGCCATCGTCACCGGGATCTATGCCAAGGCCCTGCGCGAGCACCGCAAGCCCACCAAAGAGGAGATGCAGCTGCTGGAGCAGGCCTTCTCCCGCCAGGGCTTTACCCAGGGCTATTTCAACGGCGACAAGGAAAATATGCTCGGCACCCGTACGGATCAGGACAAGGCGGACGAGGCGATCTTCACCACCGCCCGCAAGGCTTATGCGGATGGGGAACTGCGCCGCGTGCCGGTGCACTTCTATACCGTGGCGGAAAAGGGTGTGCCGATCCGCGCCATCGCTTTTGACGACGAGGGGCACAAGGCCGTGACCTACGGGGCCGTGCCCGAGCGCGCCAAGCGTCAGGGCCTGACCAGCGGCTACCTGACCGAGCAGATGTTCAAGACCGGCGGCACGCCCTACAGCGTGGCGGAAAATCGGGCCAAGGCCGATCCGGGCCTCTTCCTCTCCGCTTCAGAGATCAACCGCCTGCGCAGGGATCTGGTCTCCCAGCTCTCGGAGGAGCGGGCAAAGCCGCCCGTCCGCGCCCGCGGCCCCATGCCGCTCCCCCCGCGGAACGTCACGCCGCTGGGCGATCCCAAGATCATCTTCCAGCTGCGCAGCGAGGACCAGCTCACGGCAGAGCTGGCGGCGCTGAAGCCGGATTATCTCTATGTGCCTGCCGCCGTCATGGCGGAGCATTACGAGCGCGTTCTGCCTTTTGTCAACAACGGCGCCGTCCCCGTGGCGGTGCTTCCCCGCATCGTGACAGATGACGAAGTGCGCCCGCTCTACGACCTGCTGCACCGTCTTTCCGAGCTGGGTGTGCAGGAGGCTTTGATCGGAAACCTGGGTCAGATCGCCTTTGCACGCTCGGCCGGCTTCCGCATCCGGGGCGACTTCGGGCTGAATGCCTTCAACGGCTACTCCATGGGCGTCCTGCAGGAGGCGGGCTTCCTGTCCGCCACGGCCTCCTTTGAGCTGCGGCTGAGCCAGATCCGCGATATGCCGAAGCCCATCGATACCGAGGCGATCATCTACGGAAGACTCCCCGTCATGGTGTCGGAGCAGAACCTGCTGAAGAGCAGTGTCGGCCGCAGCGCGGCGCTCCCGGGCGAGCTGGCGGACCGCATGGGCTCCGTCTTTCCCGTAGTCTCCGAACCGGGTGAGCGCACGGTCATCTACAACGCGCATAAGCTGTATCTGGCCGACAAGAAGGAAGACCTGTATGCCGCCGGGCTCTGGGGCCTGCGGCTGCTGTTTTCCACCGAGAGCGCTCGAGAGTGTGTGGAAGTGGCCAAGGGCCATCTGGGCTACTCGGACTACCGGCCCAATGTGCTGACGCGCGGGCTGTACTACCGGGGCGTGGAGTGAGGGATGAGAAATGAATAATGAAGAATGAAGAATGAAAAATTATGGTGTCGCTCCGCAACGATTCAAATCCGTCCCCAACGGGGACACCTCAATTATTCATTTTACATTATTCATTTTAGCTTGTATAAACTGAAATCAGAAGCTCAAGGTACGATATGGACTTTATTTTGGCTTCCGGGTCTCCGCGGCGGAAAGAGCTGATGGAGATGCTGGGCGTGAAGAATCTGAAAATCATCCCCGCAAAAGGGGAGGAGATCCCACCGGCCGGCGCTTCTCCGGAGGAGCTGGTGATGGCTCTGGCCGCCGCCAAGGCGGAGGAAGTGGCCGCGCAGGCAGAGGAGGACGACGTTGTTGTCGCAGCCGACACCATTGTGTGGTTTGAGGGCCGTCCCTTCGGCAAACCCCATTCCCGTGAGCATGCCGCCGAGATGCTGCGGCAGCTCTCCGGCAACACGCACCATGTCTATACCGGCGTGGCCGTGCTGCGGCACGGGACGGAGCGGCTGGGCTATGAGTGCACGGCGGTCCATTTCCGGGAAATCCCGGAGGACGAGATCGAGCGCTATATTTTGAGCGGCGAGCCGATGGACAAGGCCGGCGCCTACGGGGCGCAGGGCCTGGGCGCACTTTTTGTGCGCGGCATCGAAGGCGACTTTTTTAACGTGATGGGCCTGCCCCTCTGCAGGCTGGACGCAATGCTGAAAGAGCAGGGAGTTGGACTTCTTTGAAAGAATATCTGAAGAAAAACGGAATACGGATCGGCGTGATCGTGCTGGCCGTGGCGCTGCTGGTGGGCATCGGCAATGCCGCCCGGGACGGGCAGATCGGCTTTGTCCACAGCACCACCGGCGTGCTGTCGGCGCCCATGCAGAAGGTGCTGAGCTCTACGGTCAACCTTTTCAACAGTATCTACGGCTATCTGTATAAATACGATTCGCTGATGGCGGAGAACGAGTCTCTGCGCGCGCAGCTGGCGGATGCACAGAAATCCGCCCGTGACGGCATCGAGGCATCGGAGGAGAACGTGCGCCTGCGGGAAGCGCTTTATCTGCGGCAGAAGCATACGGATTATATCCTGGAATCTGCCAAGGTGGTGCTATGGTCCTCCTCCAACTGGTCCTCCTCCTTCACGATCAGCAAAGGCGCCACCAGCGGCATCGAGCTGCTGGACCCGGTCATCACCGAGTACGGCGCGCTGGTCGGCCAGATCACCGAGCTGGGCCCCACCTGGGCCACCGTGAGTACACTCATTGACGTGGACATGAGCGTGGGCGCCTATGTGGGCACCAACGGCAGTTCCGGCATGGTGGTGGGCGAGTATGCCCTGATGAAGGACAAGACTGCGAAGCTCACCTTCCTCGCCGACGGGGCGCAGATCTTCACCGGTGACGAAGTGCTGACCTCCGGCTCCGGCGGCGCTTTTCCCGCGGGGCTCGTGATCGGAACGCTCACCAGCGTGCAGACTGAGGCCGGCGGCCAGATCGAGTACGGCGTGGTCACCCCCCAGTGTGATCTGGACGCGCTGGTGCAGGTCTTCATCATCAAGGATTTTCAGGTGGTTGAGTAACAGTGGACGGAAGAGAGTTTGTTGCATATCTGCGGGAGACCGTCGCGCGGGAATTCCTCTCGAAAATCCGGGTGCAGCGCACGCTCAAGTATGCGCTGTTCATGTTCCTTGCGCTTCTGACGCAGAACATGCTGTTCACCCAGCTGCGCATCGCAGGGGTCTGTCCGATGATCCTGCCCGCTGTGGCTGTGGCGGTCGGCATGTTTGAGGGTGCCACCTGGGGCGCCATCTTCAGCCTGATCATGGGCATTTTTGCCGACATGGCCTTTGTGGAGAATATGATCCTCTTTACGGTGCTGTTCCCGGCCCTCGCTTTTGCCTCCGGCTTTGTCTCCACCTTTTTCATCAACCGCCGCTTTTTCGCCTTCGTCGGCGCGGCGCTGATCGGTCTGCTGATCACCGGCTTTGTGCAGATGCTGCACATCGTTGCGGTGGATACCTTCTCGCCGGTGATGTTCCGCACCGTGATCCTGCAGACGCTCTGGTCCCTGCCGTTTTCGGTGCTGGCCTATCTGCCGCCGGCCAGGTGGATCGAGTAGCAGCCTCCCCTGAAAGGGGAGGGGGACCGCGCAGCGGTGGAAGGGTTACAAGTCTATGATGATCCACCGGCTTTCCATAATATCGTACAAACCCCTCAGTCACGCGTGGGCGTGACAGCTCACCTTAGCAGGGGAGCCTAATAGGAAAGGTTATTGTAATGAGCAGAAATCTGATCAATCACGGCCGCATCGCCGCCATGGCGGTGCTGCTGGTCATCATCCTCTCGATTTTCATGGTCCGGCTGTACAACCTGCAGATCGTGGAAGGCGAGAAGTACTACAACCAGGCCAGCGCCATCAGCGAGACCCAGCGCACCGTCACCGCCGCCCGCGGGGACATTCTGGACCGCTACGGCCGCGTGCTGGTGAGCAACAAGGAATGCTACAACCTGAAGATCGACGTGACGAAGCTTTTTGCCAACGCCGACCCGAACGAAACGATTCTGCAGCTTGTGAAAATGGTGCAGGAGTACGGCGACACGTATACGGACGATCTGCCCATCAGCTTTGAGCCGCCCTTCACCTACAATGAAAACATGACGGAGATCCAGCGGACCATGCTTCTGGCCTATTTCAAGGACAAGGGCAAGGCTCTGCCGGAGGATCCCACGGCGGTGGAGCTTCTGAGCTACATGCGCACCCGTTATGACATCGACAACAGGTACTCCTCCGAGGAGATGCGCATCATCGCCGGCGTCCGCTACTCCATCAATGTGCGCTACGCCGTCAACACCGCGGACTATATGTTCGTCGAAGACGCCAGCATGGAGCTCATCTCCTCCATCATGGAGAAGAAATACAACGGCATCGAGGTGGAACGCGCCTTCACCCGGAACTACGGCACCGAGTACGCGGCCCATCTGCTGGGCTATGTGGGCCTGATGACCCAGGAGGAGTTCGAGCGCTACTCTCTGCTTGACTACGCAAACGACGCGATGGTCGGCAAGGACGGCATCGAATACGCCTTCGAGACCGACCTGCACGGCAAGGACGGCGAGGTCATCGAATACCGCAACGCCGCCGGCACGATCCTCTCCACGGTGTACCTGGAGGACCCGGAGCCGGGGCACCATATCTATCTGACCATTGACATCGCCCTGCAGGAGCAGGTGGAAAAGATCCTTGCCCACGGCATCGACATCATGCGCACCGACCGCACGCAGCTGCGCGCCGAACGTACGGCGGCGGGCGAGTACGATCCCGAGACCAAGGACGAGATCACGGGCGCGGCCATCGTGGTCGTGAACGTGAAGACCGGCGAACCGCTGGCCATCGCGAGCTGGCCCACCTTCGACGTGTCCACCATTATCGAGAAATATTCCGAACTGCTGGAGACGCCGAACGCGCCGCTCTTCAACCGCGCGCTGATGGGCGCCTACGCCCCCGGCTCCACCTTCAAGCCCTGCGTCGCGATGGCCTGTCTGACCGAGGGCATCATCAACACCGAGTTCAAGGTCAAGTGCGAGGGCGTCTTCACCCGCTACGCGGCCGAGGGCTACGCCCCTGAGTGCTGGATCTGGCGCGCAAGCTCCAATCCCAACGAGCATTGGACCCACGGTGAGGACAATGTGACTTTGGCCCTGCGCGACTCCTGCAATTATTTCTTCTATACCATCAGCCACGAACTGGGCATCGACGATATGGGTACCTATGCCCATGCTTTCGGCCTGGGTGTTCCCACCGGCATCGAACTGGTGGAGACCGTGGGCAATATGTCAAACTCCGCAAACCACGCCGATTACACCGGCACCACCTGGCGTATCGGTGACACGCTGCAGGCGGGCATCGGCCAGTCCGACTCGATCTTCTCCCCGCTTCAGATCGCGGAATACTGCGCCACGGTGGCAAACTCCGGCTATCGGCATTCCGCCTCCATCCTCAAGGCCATCCGCACCTATGACTACGGCGAAGTGCTCTACGAGCGCGAGAGCGAAGTGCTCAGCATCGTGCAGTCCGACGAGTGGAACTGGGACGCGGTGCACGAGGGCATGCACCTGGTGCTTCACGACTGGTCCGTCAACTCCGCCAACGCCGAGTGGTGGGCCGACTGCGCCTGGGACGTGGCCGGCAAGACCGGAACCGCACAGAAGGGCGAAAAGATCACCAACGACGGTATCTTTATGTGCTACGCCCCCTTTGACGATCCCGAGGTCGCCATCGCGGTCGTGGTCGAGCGCGGCGGCAGCGGCGCAAGCACCCAGTTCATGGCCCGCCAGGTCATGGACGCCTATATCAACATCAAGAGTTACCGCGACAAC
>Ga0310697_10002645_pt1 | contig 18772 bp, 15 predicted proteins | sample 172DNAGHGlowgp2_FD_203883 | JGI IMG/M metagenome (GOLD analysis project Ga0310697, IMG submission 203883) | Sheep rumen microbial communities from Palmerston North, Manawatu-Wanganui, New Zealand - 1728 DNA GHGlow gp2 (v2) (version 2) | ecosystem: Host-associated > Mammals > Digestive system >... | reverse complement strand
TTGCTGACGTCAACGCCCATTTCCGCCATTGACTCGACAAAGCCTTGATTGTAAATGCGCAATTTCATAGTGTCGGGGTCGTGGCAGGAAGAGCAACCGAACCACTCATCATCTTTAATCGGCGCGACAACTTCATCAAACGGCTTAGAGGCAAATTCCCAGCCGCTTTCCTTGAAATAAACGTCGTACATATACGAGCCTTTGCAGACTATGCACGAGCCGAGCTGACCGGGGCGGCGTTTAGAATTCAAAATATCTTCGCCGGCGTACCAGTGCCCGCGGTCGTCGTCATACTGAATAGAAAACTTATAGCCCTTGAAAAGTTCTATTTGTTCGGGCTGTTCGGTTAAGTGCGAATAAGCATCTGCGCCGCCAAAACCGGTCGGGCTAGGCGATTTGTCCATTGTCATTTTGTAGGAATTAAATTGCAACGGATAAGCTTCGGCGTAAGCCATGCGCGTTAATTTCTGGTCTTCCGGAATTTGTTTTAGTTCAAATTTTGTAGCGGGCTTGGCGATTACTCTGGCGAACATTAAGCCAAAGAACGCAACGCATAAGACGAGCGCGCCCGCAATGTATTTTTGCATCTTACTCAACTGTTATACCCCCTTCCAAATGATTCGCGCCATGTGCAATTTTGCTGTGGCATTTCAAGCAATCGTCCTGCGAGCCTTCGGGCGCAGTCTCAACATAAGACATAGTTGCGCCGTGACAACGCACGCAATTTTCAGCGACCATTTTTCTTGCGTCGGCGTCGAGTTTGATTCTTTCGGGATAGTCGCGCATCATTTCATGATACATATCAACCATACCAGTGCGCCCTTTTTCAATTAGATAATGCGCGGTGTTATCGTGCGGCAAATGGCATTCGACGCAATCTTGATTCCTATGGCTTGACATTTCAAACGTTGCCGCCTCATGTTTCATTGAATGGCATTGCCCGCAAAATTCTTTCGTGCCCGTGGCGTGCAATATTCCCGTTCCTACGCCGACTGCCAACACGCCGACGATAAAGCCGCCAATAAGACATTTCAGCGTATGCTTTTCAAGCAAAGATTTTAAGCACATCATTCCTCCTCCTTCCTACTTTTGAAAAGTAGCAAACAGCGGACGCGATTGACCGTTTAGAATTTCCAAAGTTGTTGCCGCGTTCGTACGCTCCGCTAGTAACGCGACGAGATATCCAATGTTCTATTAACGTTTTCTAATCGCTAACAAAGTTCCTATACAAATTGCCGTGACGCTTAGCCATAACAGCCAGATATAAGGCTTGGTGGAAATTGTCGCGGTTATGGGCATTTCGGAAAGTTTATCGAGCGTCGGCAGAATTTCTAGCCGCGCTTTTTCTAAATCGCCCGATATGCCCGTTAATCGAACGCGCCTTTTGCCCTTGAAAGTTTCAATCGCTTTAGAAGAGCCGCCGTCGGGCGTGACGATTATTGTTGGGTGAATCACTTCCGAATTTTCGCCGTCAGTTATCGTAATTTCCGCGGTCGCTTGCGTCGGGTGATTGTTTTCGTCGTAGTCAATGTGTGCGTCCTCGAAAATGTAGCCAAGCTCGCCGTCCATTGAGAAAAGCCCTTTGGTCAGCATTAGTTCTTGAACGCTATCAATTTGCGGCGCGTGTGGCGCGATATAAATATCTCCGCTGAAATTTTTTAAAATCGCCGGTTCGCGGGCAGCATCTTCGCCATTGCCGCGCAGTTTCGTCAAAGCACGAACAATTTCGCCGTCGACATTGTAAACGTAAAATTTTTGGCGTTCGTCCTCTTTGAAAACTTGCCCTTCGTAGATTATTTCATGCCCCGCGACTGAAATTTTCTGGCGGGTTTGAAGTTCTTGAGTAACGGTTTCGCCCTGCGCGGAAATTACAATCGCCGCCAACATTGCTAAAAATCCAACGTGCGCAATTTTCCCGCCTAAGCTTATTGACCGCCCGAATTTTATAAACGTGTAAATCATCAGCACCGCTAAAGTTAAAGCTATGGGCGTGGTGCTTTTGATATAAAAATCTGCGTCGACCGCCGCCGCCTGTCCAACGATTTGCGTCAACAACGGCATTGACATTCCTATCCAAACTATCGTCGCGATAAATATCAGCAACAGGCAACCTAGCAGGATTATAAATGGTGAATCGCTGTAGGATTTATAAAGCTCGCCTTGTGGCAGTTGCTTAGCCTTCGCGAAGATTATCGACAAGCCGCCGATTAATACAAGCGCGTTGGCAAGGGCTATCGTGACGCCTATGCTTGTTCCCGCGAACGAGTGAACCGAGAAATCGCCCAATATCCCCGACCGCGTTAAGAACGTCCCGTAAATGACTAGCGAATAAGTGAACGTCGCCGCCACGTGTGTTTGAGCTAAGACCGCCGGTTTTTTCCGCGCAAGGTTTATCAAGTGCAAAAGAACTGCCGCTAATAACCAAGGGACTAACGATGAATTTTCAACTGGATCCCAGCCCCAATAGCCGCCCCAGCCTAAAACTTTGTAAGCCCAATAGCCGCCGATAAATATTCCTGCTCCTAAGAAACTCCACGCCGCTAACGTCCACTTGCGAGCCTCTTCAAGCCAACTGCGCGACGCCGCCTCCGTCAATAAACTTCCTAAACTCAACGCGAACGGCACCGCTAATAACGCATAGCCCACAAAAATTATCGGCGGGTGAATTGCCATCCAAAAATCTTGCAAAAGCGGATTTAGTCCGACGCCCTCATAAACCTGCGCGGAATGTTCTGCAAACGGCGACTTCGCTAGCACTAGGAAGACTAACACGCTTTGCATTAGAAAATATATTCCTAAAGCCGCCGCCGAAGTTCGCCGGAACGTCAGCACCGCGCCTGTTATCGCGTGAATCAACAACCATAACAGGAACGAGCCTTGTTGCCCCGCCCAAAATGCTGAAATTTTATAAATCGTCGGGAGCGTCGTTGATGAATAGCTTGCGACGTATTCGACGCTGAAATCATTTTCAAAGATCAAAAGCCATAGGAGCAAGCTTGCCGCCGTGATAAATCCTGCCGAGACGAGCGCGATTATTTTTACCGCCCGCGCAGAAGGAATTTTTTGCGCAAGGCAGACAACCATTGCCGCCAGAGCCGCCGCCAAGCCTCCGCCTAAAAGTAAATTTCCTGTCAAGACTTCACCTCGGTTTCTGTCCCTCGTATTTAGACGGACATTTAATCAGAAGTTTTTTCGCGTGAAAAATTTCGTCCGCCGCCGCGTACTTGCCGATAGCGACAATGTGATAAGCCTCGTCGAATTGGTCGGGCTTCATGCCGTCGAATATAACGCGCATTGTTTCGCCAGTCTCCTCGTCCTGAAGGCTGAAATTAAATTTGTCGCCACTCTGCACGGGCTGAAAATTTTTATCGAGCAGACCTTTGACTTGCACGCTATTTGAAGACGCACGCGCCTCAGCAATGCTAACGTAGGGCGTGACGCTCTCGGCAAGATTAAAGCCCGCATAAGCGACGAAGCCGACCAGCAAGGCAATCAAGAAAATTTTTCGCACAAGACTTAGCTCCTTTCGATAAATTTTGCTGATTATATCATTGAAGATTTTTGGCTGTTGTTGCGCGGGCAACAGAATTTTCTAAAAACTTTGATGAAAAAATCCCGCTTTCCTGCTAAAATGTCCGCAAGAAAAAGGGAAGGGGATTTTTATGAAATTCGTATCTTGGAACGTAAACGGCTTGCGCGCTCGCCTCAAAAAAGATTTCATGCCCACTTTTAAGCAACTCGACGCCGATATTTTCGCCGTACAAGAAATTAAAATGCAAGAGGGCGAAGCGATTTTAGAACTCGACGGCTATAACCAGTTTTGGAATTACGGCGAACGCAAAGGCTATTCCGGAACTGCGATTTTCTCTAAACTTGCGCCGGAAAATGTCGCCTACGGAATTGGCGTTGATGAATTCGACACGGAAGGGCGCGTTATTACTCTCGATTTTAAAAATTTCTTTTTTGTCAATGTCTACGTCCCGAACTCGCATAATCTCGAATGGCTTGAACGCCGCATGAATTGGGAAGATATTTTCCGCGATTATCTAAAGAGTTTGGATAAAAAAAAGCCCGTTATCGTCTGCGGCGATTTTAACGTTGCTCATGAACCTATTGATTTAAAAAATCCAGCGTCGAATCATCACAGCGCAGGATTCAGCGACGAAGAACGCGCGAAATTTTCCGAACTGCTGAATGCGGGCTTTGTCGATATTTTCCGCCGCCGCAATCCGACTTTGACTGGTGCTTATACTTGGTGGAGCTATCTGCGCAGGGCGCGTCTTAATAATGCGGGCTGGCGTATCGATTATTTTTTAATTTCCGAGCGTCTGACCGAAAAAATTTCCGACGCAACCATTGAAAGCGAAATTTTCGGTAGCGACCATTGCCCAATCACTTTGAAAACGTGTCCTCTGTAAGTTTATGCTGACCTAACATTGTCGTTAAATTTTCTCGCGTAAATTTATATTCTTCTGACGAAAAATCTTGCCCTGCGTCATATTTATTCGACTTCGCGTTAATTATTCCGCAAAAAGTATCGTAAAACATATCGTTTGTAAAATATTTTTCCCGATTATTTCCGAGCGTCGCGACTATATCGGGGAAAATTTCTTTATATTCGGGCGAAAAATAGATGAACATAGGAATTCTAAGCATTTCAAAGCGGAAAACGTCCGGATTGTGAGAAATTTCCAAGTCTTCGCCGTGGTCAGAGAAATAAATCATTGCTTGCAAGTTTAAATTCGCTTTTGCGTAGTCAAAAATTTTCGACAGGACAAAATCAGTGTACAGAATTGAATTGGCGTAACTGGGTGCGGCTAACATCATGCCGGAGCCGTTTTTCGTCACCCACTTTTTAAATCTGCGCGGATAGCGGCTATTATAGTAAATATGACTGCCCATTAAGTGAAAAACTATGAAATTTTTCTCGTTCGGGTCGACTTTATCGAAGAATTTCAATAAAATTTCGTCCTCAAGCTCGGAAAAATCAAAAGTATCGTCCGTCCACTCCGAAATATCAGCAGTTTTCGCAACTAAAGTTATCGCGCTGTCAAATTCGCCGTATCTGCCTTGATTGCTAAACCAATAAGTTTTATAGCCCGCCTTTTTCGCCGCGTCGATTATCGAAACGGATTCAAAAAACTCTTTGTCGTTATATTGGCTTTGCTCCGTCAGTGCGCGTTGCAAGACAGGCACAGTTTGCGTCCAAGAGGCATAAACATTGCTAAAAATTATAAAATCGCCATTGACGGTCGTTAAATTTGGCGAATTTTCTTCCATAACTTTATAATCGGGATTAATTTTGGCGTCATCAGGCAAATTTTTAACTGGAAAAGTTTTTTCAAGCTTACTTTCAAGCCACGGCGTATCATCAAACGGGAAATCGGGATTATAAGCGTGCATGTAGTCGCGGCTTGCGCTTTCGCCGATAACTAAAATTATCGTGCCGTTCAAAGGATTTTCCGCAGAAATTTTTAAATCTGCAAGGCGTTCAGCGCGATTTTTGCTATAAAGTTGCGTTTGCTCGGCGTAATCCGTCACCGTTTTATATAATCCCGCCATTGAAGTTTGCGGAACGTAATAAATCAGCGCGGAAAAACTTCCTATTAGCGAAATTATCGCCGCTAAAATTCTTTTCTTGTCCAAAACAAGATTAGCAAGGAATTTTTTATGCGTTCTGTAGAAAAATCGCAGGATTAATCCTAAAAGCGCGCAGATTATTATTAAGTTCGGAATTCCAATCATTGCGCGTAAAAATTCGCCTGCTTCGTGCCAATTCGTCAAATAAATTGCCATAAGCGACGCTGGCGATAAACAATGCCACGTCATACAGTAATAAATCAGCTCAACCAACGGAATTAGCAAAAAAAATAAGTTCAACGCGCAAATTATCGGCGGAAATCGTAAAATTATCGTCGCGCTTACCAAAAAAATAAAAATCGCCGTGCCGACTGCGAAATCATAATAAATTAGCGACATGAACCATTGCCGCTGATATGTCCACGTGTAAAATAGCGGGAACGCCGCGCACCACGCAAGCCCCGTTAATAAATTCGGCAAATGCGCCCGCGAAAATAATTTTTCGCCGCTCGAATACTGAATCAACCATAAAAGCGCGATTGTTATCGGTATCGGCGGCAAAAAATATTGCGGAGCCGCCGGTTGTCCTATGTCTATGTAAAATACTTCGCCCAAATAATAATACAACGCCGCATATGCTAAAAATTTTTTCGTGTCCGTCATGATTTCTTCAAATTGACTTTCTTATTTTCGGTCAAGGCGACTTCTAAAGTTGATGTGCGCATTGCTTCGGAAGAAATTTCAGCGCGAGCGGCGACAAGTTCATTTTCCAATTCGTTGACGCGCTTTTCAAGCCGCTGAATTTGTCGCAACGCAACCTCAATCATTTCGCGTTCTGGGTCGGGCAAAACGTCATGATTTAAATCAACGTCAATCTCTTCTAAAAGTTCTGCGCGGACATGCGGATTATTTATATCGTAGCCGCGAGCCTTGCATAGTTCCGAAATGGCTTCGCGGTATTCCTCTTCATTGTGGACGCGCATACCGTGCAGGACGACGACGCGCCCAGGTATACCTACAACGGTCGCGTGCGGCGGAACTTCCTTTAGGACAACTGAACCCGCGCCAATTTTAGCATGGTCGCCGACTTTGAACGAGCCTAAAACTTTCGCGCCCGTCGCCACAACAACATTATTTCCTATCGTCGGGTGCCGCTTGCCCTTTTCCTTGCCCGTGCCGCCCAAAGTTACGCCCTGATATAACGTGACGTTTTTGCCAAGTTCCGCCGTCTCGCCAATTACAATTCCTGTGCCGTGGTCAATGAAAAGCCCGTCGCCAATCGTCGCGCCAGGGTGAATTTCTATCCCTGTCAAGAAGCGGCAGAAATTCGACACCAGCCGCGCAGAGACTATCCAACCGCGTTTGAAAAGGAAATGCGAAATTCTATGTAACCAAATTGCGTGGAGACCCGAATAACAAAGGACGACTTCCAAAACACTTTTCGCCGCAGGGTCGCGCTCAAAGATAACTCTTATATCTTTTTGAATGCGCGAAAAAAATTTCATTGCCGACACCTCGACCGAGATTATTTTTCCAAACTCGCTACTGCATATGCCGCAATTCCTTGCTCCGTGCCCGTGAAGCCTAGTCCCTCTTCCGTCTTAGCCTTCACGCTCACCGCGTCAACGTCGATTTGCATAATTTCTGCTAAACGTTCGCGCATTGGCAAAACATACGGCGCAAGTTTCGGTTTCTGCGCAACGATTATTGAATCAACGTTGCCGATTGAATAGCCCTTCGCCGCGACAAGCGGCAGAATTCTTTTCAAAAGTTCGACGCTCGAAATGTCTTTGAACTCCGCCGTTGCAGGGAAATGCTGTCCAATGTCGCCCAGAGTCGCCGCACCTAAAAGCGCGTCAATTATCGCGTGAATCAAAACATCGCCATCGGAATGCGCTTCAAGCCCTAACTTATGCTCAATTTCCACGCCGCCCAAAATCAATTTCCTGCCCGCCGCTAACTTGTGCACGTCGTAGCCGATACCAAAGCGAATCATCTTTCCCCATTCCTTTGCAAAAAAGTTTCCGCAACGTGTATATCTTCCGGCGTCGTGATTTTTAAATTTTCGTAGCCGCCCGCCACGATTTTTATTTTTTGCGCAAGCTGTTCGACTAAGCTTGAATCGTCCGTGCCTAAAAAATCTTCCTCAACGGCGCGTTCGTAAGCTTTCAATAAAATTTCGCGTCTGAATCCTTGCGGCGTCTGCACGTTGACCAGTTGCGCTCGCGGCGGCGTGTATCTTACAAAGCCTTCTTCGTCAATGACTTTGATTGTATTTTTTTCGGGAACAGCTGCTATCGCCCCGCCGAATTTTTCTGCCGCGTCAATTACGTCGTTAATCGTCCGCACGCTAACAAGCGGTCTTGCCGCGTCATGAACTAAAACTATTTCCGTTTCATCGGGCAAAAGTTTTAAGCCGTTCGCGATTGAATATTGGCGTTCACTTCCGCCGACCGTCACGACCCACGGCTTTAGATTTTCGGTTTCGTTCAAAAGTTTTTTAACCGTCTCGACTTCATGCGCCCCGACTACTACGATTAAAAAGTTCACGCGCTCGACCTTGGAAAAAGTTTTCAAGCTCCGAATTAAAATCGGCACGCCGTGAAGTTCCAACAAATTTTTATTTATGCCGCAGAAATCGCCCATGCGTTTGCTTGCGCCAGCGGCTGGGAATACTGCTGTTACCATTACATGACCTCCGAACTGCAATGCGTAATTCGTAATGCGCAATGCGTAATGATAAAATTGTTTATTATATAAGACCTTCATTTATAAGCTTGCGAATCCCGACAAGAACGCCGCCTTCATCACAACTCAACGTCTCGAACTTTGCGAACTTTTTCAAATCGGGGTGAGCATTTGCCGTAGCAAAGCTGTAGCCCACTGCTTGAAGCATTTCGCAATCATTCATGTAATCGCCGAACGCGGCGCACTCTTCTGGCTTAATATTCAAAGCCTGCTGAACGTGTTCGACCGCCTCGCCCTTATTCGCGCCCATTGACGATACGTCAACCCACCAATCGATTGTCTGCACGACCTGCAACGAATCATAGAACGGCGCGAGCTTATCATAAATATTTTTCTTAGCGTTGCCCGTCCTGTCGTAAAGCGCAACTTTAATCGGCGTGTCGTCAACTTCGTCAAAGCTATCGACAATAACTCTGTGCGTGTAATATTTGTCCATGTCGTCAGTATATTTGGGCTGATTGAATTCGCGCAGGATATAAGAATCCTTCTTGCCGCACCAAACGCACATAATATCATCGAACATCGCGCCCGCCGCTAAAACTTTTTTGACGGTCTCGACTTCCATTGTATGACTAAAAATTTCTTTGTCGTGTTGCATGACAAGCGTCCCGCCTTCCGCCACAAATAAAAATTCGTCGCGATATTTTGGGAACGATTTAAGCAAAGAGGCATATTGGCGACCGCTCGACGGTGCAAAGATGACGTTGCGGCTTTTAAGTTCGGCAATCATTTCGTCGAAGCCTTCGGGCAATTTATTTTCACTCGTCAGGAGCGTCCCGTCCATGTCCGAGAAAATTATTTTTATCATTGAGAACCCTCCATAAAAATTTTATAATATTGTATCACGTACAAGCTTTAATTGCAAAGCAATGCGGAGGTTGATAACTTGAAGAAGAAAAATCTATTCGGCTTGACGCTGGCGGAATTGGAAACGGAATTTGCGCCGCTACCTAAATTCAGAGCAAAACAAATCGCCGCGCAGATTTACAAGCACGGCGTCAAAACTTTCAGCGATATGAATGACTTGCCCAAAACATTGCGGGCGGAATTTTCTTCGCGCTACGAAATTAAACTTCCAGAAATTTTAAAGCGGCTGGATTCAAAGGACGGCTTGACGAAAAAATTTCTGCTCGGCTTATCTGACGGCGCGGCGGTCGAAATTGTTCTTATGAAGCACGACTACGGCAACAGCGTTTGCATTTCAAGTCAAGTCGGTTGCCAAATGGGTTGTAAGTTCTGCGCGTCGACGCTTAAAGGTCTGGAAAGAAATTTGACGGCGGCGGAAATGCTCGGCGAAATTTTCTTTGCGGAAGAATTCCTGCGCGGTATCGGTGAAAAACTTGATTCAGTTGTTATCATGGGCACGGGCGAACCGCTTATGAATTATGACGCGCTAATTAAAATGCTCCGCCTTCTGCACGAAGATTATTGCTTGGGCATGAGTTATCGCAAGATTACCATTTCAACTTGCGGCGTTGTTCCCGCGATAAAAAAATTGCGCGACGAAAAAATTCCCGTCACGCTATCGATTTCACTACACGCGCCCGACGATAAATTACGTTCCGCGCTTATGCCGATTAATTCTGCTTTTGGTCTGAAAAGTTTGCTTGCCGCCGGCGACGATTACGCACAAGTTACGGGGCGGCGCGTCACCTACGAATATATTTTGCTTGGCGGCGTCAACGATACTCAAGAGCACGCCCGTCAGCTTGCTAAAATCCTAAGCGGGCAACTCGCCAACGTCAATTTAATTCCGTTTAATCCCGTCGTCGAAAGAACTTTTTATCCTCCGACTAATGCCGCCGTTAAAAAATTTTTTCACTTCCTAAACTCGCACGGAATAGGCGCGACTGTTCGCAAGGAAATGGGCGCGGATGTCAACGCGGCTTGCGGACAGCTAAGAGCTAAGCTTTAGGGAATTTTTCTGCAAGGCGGCGTTGCAATTCGCTTTTAAATTCTCCTGCGCCCGTCAAAAATTTCACTTCGACGCAGATAACGTAAATGGGAATATTCCAATTTTCTTTGGCGACCTCGTCGGGAATTTTAACGGCATCTTTCTCCGTGACAACAATCATTTCCGCCGCAAAGGAATCAGCCCGCCGCAAAATGTCTTCCATTTCCATAATCGTATAGTCGTGGTGGTCGGGGTAACGCAAACTCGAAATAATTTCTGCGCCCAAATCCCTTAGCGTTCTTTCAAACGACGCGGGATTTCCTATCGCCGAGACCGCCATAACTTTTCGCCCCGACATAATTTCAACTGGAATTCCTTCGCCCGCTAAGTTGGTTGACCAATCGGCAAGCGGAATAAGACAGCGCGGTTGATGAATGCTTTCGACAATCTGCGCGGAAGAATTATACCTTGCGACCGTCTCGCGAATTAATTTGCGAGAATCCTCGCGGGCTTGGTCAGCCTTCGTCATTAAGCAAACGTCAGCGCGGCTTATATGCGATATGGATTCGCGCAAAATTCCACGCGGCAAAAGATAACCGTTGCCGAAAACAGATACCGCGTCAATCAGCAAAATATCAAAGTCGCGAATAACTTGCCAATGCTGAAAGCCGTCGTCGAGAATTACAACTTCCGCGCCGAAATTTTCAATGGCGTATTGCCCAGTAACCGCCCGCCGCGCTCCGATTAGAACTGGGACGTTCGGCAGATGCTTAGCCAACATATAGGCTTCGTCGCCCGCTTCCGCCGCGTCCATTTGCAAAGTCTTGCCGTCTGAAACTATCCCGACTTCACCGCGAAATTTCGCCCGATAGCCGCGATTTAAAATCACGACGCGATAGCCCATATCCCGAATTTCTTTAGCAAGTCGTTGCGCCGTGGGAGTTTTGCCCGTGCCGCCGACCGTTATATTTCCGAGGCTTATAACAAAGCAATTCAATCGCTCCTTGCCCGAAAAGCCCAGTTCATAACCGAGCAAGCGCAAATCGACAAGCCCGCGATAAATCAGCGAACCAATATACATTACGAAAATCATTAGCGGCGTAAATACTCCGCGAACTTCTTCGTCATGAATCAGCCGCAGAAAATATGTTTGGACGTTTTCAATTTTCTCCGTCGTGCGAAGTCGACGCGCGCTTTCTTTAGCTTCATATTCGTTTAGCATTTCGCGCAGAAGTATCGCCGATTTTCTAGATGCGCCGCGATTTTCATGCACAATTTTAATCGTCTCTTCTTCAAGGCGTTGACGTTCGGCGGGTTCGTCGAAAAGTTTCTTCGCCTGCGCGGCAAGTTCGTTATCGTCATTAACGGTTATGCAGGCGTCGCGATTTTTGAACAGCGCGTGCAAGTCCTTAAAATTTTCCATGTGGTGCCCGACGATAATAGCTTTGCCGTGCGCCGCCGGCTCAAGGATATTATGCCCGCCGTGCGAAACTAAACTGCCACCGACATAAATCACGTTGCCGACGCTGTAAACCTGCCCAAGCTCGCCGATTGTATCCAGAATGATAATATCTTCGTTTGCGGGCGGACGTTTCTGGAGTTCGGTGCGCGTGCCGACGCTAAATCCCGCCGCCTTGCATAGCGCGACGACTTCACGAGTGCGCAAAAGTTCACGCGGAGCAATTATTAGCCGCGCTTTTGGGTGATTTTCGCGAATAGCTTTGAACGCCTTCAGAACAAAATTTTCTTCGCCGCGATGAGTACTGCCCGCTAAAAAAATTTCCTTAGCGTCAGTCAAGCCCATATCCGATAAAATTTTTTTGCGTTGCGCGTCAGTCACGTCCGTATAAGTCTGGTCAAATTTCGTGTTGCCCGTGACGGTGACGAGTTCGGGCGGTGCGCCCAGTTGCTTAACGTAGCCCGCGTCGACATTTGACGCCATTGCAAAAAGTTTCACCGTTCCAATCATGTCGCGCAGAATCGAAAACATGTACTTATAACGCTTAACGCTCTTTTCGGAAATGCGCCCGTTGACCATCATGACGGGAACTTGATTTTCTCGCGCCGCCTTCAAAAAATTTGGCCAAAGTTCGGTCTCGACGTTCAAGAAAACTCGCGGGAAAATTTTTTTAAACACCGACTCTGACACGAACGGCAAATCCAGCGGGAAATAAATTATGCTGTCGGCGTCCTTGATTATGCGGTTCGCCATTTCGTAGCCCGAAGTCGTCACGACTGAAACTAAAATTGGCGACTTTGGAAATTCGCGCCGGAACTCTTTAATCAGCGGGCTTGTCGCTACGATTTCGCCGACTGACGCCGCATGTACCCATATGCAATTTTTTTTCGCAACCGGGTCGAGTGCGCCTTTTGGGAAGAAGCCGAAACTTTGTTTGATTCTTTCGACGAAGCCGCGCTCGCGTATCGAACGAATCATGAACACCGGAATAATTAGTATCACGACGAGTATCGCCGCTAGGTTGTAAAGTAACTGCATTATTTCTCCTTAAGATAAAAATTTTCCCGATTATAACACAGTGAAACACTTTTAAAAAGTGCCCAAACAGCGGACGCGGTTGACCGCCCGATAATTTTAGCGTTGTCGCCGCGTTCGTACGCTCTGCTACACTTCGCTACTTGTGTTGAAAATTTTAATCAGTTCGTGCGGCTTTCATTGCTAATTTATTTTCGTACATTTCCTTATCTGCGCGCTTGAAAACTTCTTCAGACGTTTTATCGACGCCCGCTTGATAATAGGCTATGCCCGACGCCGCAGAAATTTTTTCCCACGGCTCAAGCAATTTGTTGGAATTTTTCCGCGTCATTTCCGCCCGAAATTCATCTATCAAATATTCGCACAGCGAAGTTTTGTCGCCCTCAATCACCGCGACAAATTCATCGCCGCCAATCCTGTAAACATGCTCCTCGCCAAAGACCAAACAAATTAATTTAGCGGCGTTCATGAGATAACTATTGCCGCGCTCGTGACCGTAAGTATCATTGATTTTTTTTAGAAAGTTCACGTCAATCATCACGATACAAAATGCCGCCGCGCCGACTAAAATTTTATCGTCAAGCATAGTCGTCATCTCGTCATAGGCGGCTTTATTTTTTAAGCCCGTCAGCGAATCTTTATGCGCTAACTCGTCCATTTCGGCGACTTGCTCTTTCGCACGCCGCAACTTTTCAAAGTAGTCCGTAACGTCCTTTGTCGTCTTCAACAGCGCGTGATATAAATTTTCTATCTCGTCGCCCGTTGTTATGTTCAAATTTTTTATCTGGTCAATATTTTTTTCGCGAGCCGCTTCTGAGTCGTAAGCAAAATTTTTTGCGCAATAAGCCATTGTGTTTACCGGCAAAACAATATTATTTTCCACGAAACGCAACCCGACAACAAAGACGAATACAAAACAGCCCGAAAATAACGCCAGCACCTTAGCAGTAAAAGTTCTTCCGTAATCGGCAATCAAATTCAGATAAAGTTCAACCCCAATATAACATTTAATTGCGCCCGCGCCGTCGCGAATGGGCTTGTACAGCGTCAGCAAAAGGTCATTTCCGTCACGAGCAATCCGCTCTTCGCCCAAAAGTAAATCTCCGCTGAAAAAATTTCTGTCGTGAACAATTTCGCCTACAGAAAAATTTTCATTGGTGCTCAAGATAATCCGCCCGCCTTCATTTGAAACTTTTTCAACGCGCAAATCTTTAATATCGGAGTTGCTATATTTTATGGTGCGAAATCTCTTTTCAATTTGGCTGTAGCCTTCGGCATTGCGTCCAAGCTTTATGTAATCGTCGACTTTTGCAGGGTCAATTTCGCTCGCGGTAACCGTCGCCAATCTTTGAGCAATTTGAGTTTGCGCTTCCGTAGCGGATTGCTCAAAAATTCTGTAGCTGATTGACGCAATCGACCCCGCGATAAATAACGAACTCAGCATTAAAATCAAAAGGATTTTCACTCGCAACGATGATTGCGGGCATTTACTTTTGTAAACAGCATTTCTCATTTCGGCTGTAAGCGGAGCTTGTTTTTTCCCAGCCGTGCGGAAAATATCTTTTATTGACGGCGGCACGAATTTTATCAGGAGAAATGCTAGGATTATCGTTAAGCCCTTGTCGATTAGTTCTTGCACAAACTTTGTCACGAAGTGCATTTGAATTTCGTTGAGAGCTGCGACGACGCCCGTGCAAAATAAAAATTTTCCAATGACTTCGCTTGAAATTGTTGAAACTAAAGCAATCACGGGAATTGCCAGCAACATTTTAAAAAAACTTCGGAACCAACCGCGCCGCGCTAAAAATGTCGTGCAAATCGCGATAAAAATACTCACCGAACAATAATACATTTCCGATTCGTTGGAGAATGACGCTAAAAAATGCGTAATAAATCCGACGACAACGCCTGGTACGTAGCCGCTCATCATTGCGATAAGAATTGTCCCGCCCGTGTCTAAGAACAGTTGCAAATTAAAATTCTGCGTGACGAATGCGCCAAATAAATTCAAAGCGATTGCAAAGGCGCATATCAAAATTGAGGACGACGAATGAATTATCTTTATCATAAAAAATCCAACTCCCTAATCTGTTCGATTAGCTTTCATTGCCAATTTGTTTTCATACATTTCCTTATCAGCGCGCTTGAAAACTTCTTCAGACGTTTTATCGTGAACTGGCTCGTAAGTCGCCATGCCGACCGCCGCAGAAACTTTTTCCCACGGTTTTAGCGAGTCATTGAAATATTTATGTTCCATCTCCGATTTGAATTGCGCCACGAAATATTTACACAAGGAAACTTTCTCACCTTCGATTATAATGACAAATTCATCGCCGCCAATACGATAAACATTTTCCTTGCCGAAAACGCCGCAAGTCAATTTGCAAGCATTAATCAAATATTCGTTGCCGTATTCGTGCCCGTAGTTATCATTGACACGCTTGAGATAGTTTACGTCGACCATAACAATGCAAAAATGCGCGTCCTCTAACAAAATTTTTTTGTCAAGTAAAGCTGTCGCTTCATTGTAAGCCGTCTTATTCTTAACGCCTGTCATAGCGTCCTTATGCGCAATTTCGTCCATTGCTTTGAATTTTACATGCATATCAGCGACTTGACCTTTCGCCCGCTGTAGATATTTAAAGTAATTCAAAATATTTTCCGTCGTGCGAATCAAGGCGATATACAAATTTTCAATCTCGTCGCCCGTTTTAATTCGCAAACTTCTTATGCGCTTAATATTTTCTTTGCGAGCTACATCGCTGTCATAGGAAAAATTTCGGGCACAATAAGCCATAGTGTTCACCGGCAAAATTATATTGTTCTCGACGAACGCTAAACCCACCGCGAAAATAAATACAAAACAACCCGCGAATAACACTACCAATTTAATTATAAAAATCCTAGTGTATTCGCGCAAATCGTCCATAGAAAAATCAACCGCCGCGTAGCATTGGCACTTGCCGTTCACGTCGTAAAGGGGCTTGTAAAGCGTCAAAAGGTAGCCGTATGAATCATCGGAAATAATTGGCGGAATGGGTCTGCCGGCAATCAAATCATCGCGATAGATTAAAATAGCTGAGTCAAAGTCCACAAGCTCGCCAGCTTTATCAGCCTCAATGTCTGAAGCATTCAAATCGAAAACGACGCGGCAACCTTCCTCCGTGATTCTGTAGACATAAAGATAACGTGTATCGGTCGCGCTATTTTTTATCGTGTAAAGTTTTTCCTCGGTCTCCTTGTAGCCTTCAGCCTCGCGCCCATATTTTATGTAATCGTCGACGCGGGCGGGGTCAATCATGCCCACGACCACTGTAACCATACCGTCAACAGTTTTTATCCTGTCCATAGTCGCAGTGTCTTTGAAAAGCAAGTAACTTATCAGCGAAATTGAAAACGATACGAAAAGTGAACTCAACATTAAAATCAAAAGTACTTTCGTGCGCAGTGATGACGATAAATAATTTTTTTTGTTCATGGCGCGTTTCATTTCGTCGGATACCGGAGCTTGACTGCGCCCGACCAATAAAATTTCCCTTTTTATTCGCGTGGGCGTCATCTTCAAAAGCGCGAACGCTATCAAGATTGAAAAAGTTTTGTCTAAGAATTCATACTGAAAATTTTCTGTGAAGTTCAATTCAAACGCGGTCATAACTTTAAGAAAGTCCGCCGAGTGCAAAAAATCTTCTATCAATAAATCAAAAGTCCCCGATAACAGCGTTAGAAAGGGTATCAGAATTAAAACCTTGCTTAGATGATTAAAAAAATTCCTCCGCGCAAAAAATGCCGTGAAAATCGCAATCAAAATGCTCACGGTGCAATAATACATTTCCGACGACTCGAAAATTGCTTTTAATAAATTCGTAAAAAATCCGACCGCAATTCCTGGCACATATCCTCCAAGCGCGGCGATAAAAATCGTTCCGCTCGTGTCCAAGTACAAAGGCAAATCAAAACTCTTCCCGATTGATGTACCGACTAAGTTTAAAATTAATCCTACTACGCAGATTAAAATAAATTTCCCGATTGACACTTGACGCGCTTCCTTACTAAATTTTTCGCCGATTATATCACACGCACAAAAAAAAATCTGCCGCACTCAACGACAGATAAAAATTTCTTAAAGCTTTTAATTGCTCGGCGCAATGTAAGTTGGTTGAGACGTGAAAATAATTTCTTCAGTCTTAAATAAAGCGTCGATAACAAAAAGATTTTCCGAGCCGTCAATTTTTTCGTCAAAGCTGATTTTATTTTCCTCAAGAAATTTGCGACTAAAAAGCCGCGTGCCCAAAGGAAAAAATGATTTATCATTCGACAAAATTTTTAGCAGTGTCAACTTGTCCAACTTGTTACGGAAAATGCCGTTCATGTTTTCAAACGCCGACATTTTATTTAGGAAAAATTTTTTCTCAGAAGGATTAATGTTATTGCGCTCGTCTTCTTTAAGGTACGCAGTCGAATTTACAACGTCGGCAACAATATGTTCGTTCATTAAATAAAGCGAAGTCAGCGCGTTGGATAAGAGGCGGTCGCTACCCTTGAGGAACATAACAAAATAGCCTTGTGCCGCCTTGAGTGCGATATTCCACGCGGCTCCATTTGAAACTCTGCTGTGAAGTTTTATCAGCGTGACGTTATCAAAATCTTTTTCTGCCTTCCGACAAATTTTAATACTGCCGTCAGTTGAAGCGTTGTCGACTATAATCAGTTCAAAATATTTATAATCTTGCCCGATTAAGCTATTCAAACTTTCAACGAGCGTCGCGGCGTCATCATTTACGACAATCAATAGCGAAAACCACGGGCGCAATATAACTTCGGATTGCGAATTAATGTCAAAGGTCACTCTTATCCATTTATCCGAGTCAAGTTTTTTATTTGTCAATTTGGACGGAATTGGTTCTAAATTTGACATTGGACAGAAAACTTTTTTATTGGGATTCTGATTGAGCCACGCACCCCACCAGCTGAAAGTGCTTTTCGAGCGGATATTGTGCTTGCAAAGGCTCATCAAATAAAGTTCTTCAACGTCTTGCATACCTTTGCCTTCAACAAACTCTATCGTTATGCCCCCCCCCACACGAATATTTTCTTTGCACCATTTCAGATTGTCCGAGAAGACAAACAGCGTAAGATTTTTATACTCCCGCTTTAAAATTTCTATGCATTTGTAGTAATAACTGAGCGGCGCGATTGCGAAATATTTTGTCATGTTTTGATTTACTGGACTGTAAACAAAATCACCGTGACGAATATGCAACGATACTGAAGTTTTAGTTGCAAGAATTTTTTCTTTCCAACGTTGAGCTGTCGGGGTCAAAGAATTTTTCAAGGTAAGTTCGCGGCGAAGAATGTCGGTAATGTCTGAAAAGTAATCTTCGTAGCTCCAATAGCCGTGAAGCCAAACATTATCGGGACAATTCAAAACTTCCGGTACGAAAATATCAGATTGCGGCTCCATAACTTTTTTCATCGCAGAAATTTCTTCAGGCGTGGCAATAGATTCTTTTATGTTAAACAAATTCAAGGAATAAGGTCTCAAGTTATCGTGCTCATAAAAAGTAAGGTCGAGTTTAAGTTCCGTTTTCAATTTATGAGCTAATCGCCGCCCCGCCGCGTACTGATAAAGCTGGTTGCCAGTGCCGCCCATGATGTAAACAATTACCAATTAAATCATCTCCTAGGAACTATTAATTATTTGGCGCAATGTAAGTTGGTTGAGACGTGAAAATAATTTCCTCAGTCTGAAATAAAGCATCGATAACAAAAAGATTTTCCGCGTCGTCGCCGATTTTTTCGTTGAAGAGAATTTTATTTCCTTCAAGAAATTTGCGTCCGAATATTCTTGTAGCCAATGGAAAAAAGGTTTCGTCGCTTGATAAAATTTTTAACAGCGTTGATTTGTCCAATTTTTCGCGGAAAACGTCGTTCAGATTTTGAAACACCGACATTTCATTTTTGGAAAATTTTCTTCCGGCAATATCAATGTCACCGTTCGTGTCTTCTTTAAGGTACGCAGTCGAATTGACAATGTCAGCAATTCATTGCTGACATTG
>Ga0310697_10002644_pt1 | contig 18773 bp, 12 predicted proteins | sample 172DNAGHGlowgp2_FD_203883 | JGI IMG/M metagenome (GOLD analysis project Ga0310697, IMG submission 203883) | Sheep rumen microbial communities from Palmerston North, Manawatu-Wanganui, New Zealand - 1728 DNA GHGlow gp2 (v2) (version 2) | ecosystem: Host-associated > Mammals > Digestive system >... | reverse complement strand
GAACAACGAGCTGGCCCTGAAACGCGCCGCCCTGAAGAAGGAGGCCGACACGGCCCAGGCCGATGCCGACGCCGCCTACGCCATCCAGCAGCAGGAGCAGCAGAAGACCATCAACATCAAGACCGTCGAGGCCGAGATTGAGAAGACCAAGCGCGAGCAGGTGCTCTCCCGCGAACAGATTGAGATCAAGCAGAACCAGCTGGCTGCCGAGGTGGAGAAGAAGGCCGATGCCGACAAGTACAAGGTGGAGATTGACGCTGCCGCCGACCTGGAGCAGCGCAAGCGCGTGGCCGAGGCTCAGAAGTACGAGGCCGAGCAGCGCGCACTGGCACAGAACGCCGAGTCGGACGCCACCCGCTACCGCCTGGAGCAGGAGGCTGCCGGTATCAAGGCCAAGGGCGAGGCTGAGGCTTACGCCATCCAGAAGAAGGGTGAGGCCGAGGCTCTGGCCATGGACAAGAAGGCCGAGGCCTACAAGAAGTATAACAACGCGGCCGTGATACAGATGATGATCGAGGTGCTGCCGCAGGTGGTGGAGAACGTGGCCAAGCCCATCTCGAGCATCAAGGACGTGCACGTCTACAGCGGCGGTCAGGAGACGGGGGCCGGCGTGGCTTCCATGAGCGGCGGCGTACCCGTAGCCATCAGGCAGGCCTTCGACGTGCTGAAGAGCGCCACGGGCGTAGACATGGCCGACATCATGCGCGCCGGAACCATCGAGGCCAAGACCACGCGCAACATCAACCTGAACGAAGAGGCCGCCGACGCCGTCAACAACATGACGGGTAAGAAAAATTGAGAATAAAACAGACATTTTAGTCGAAATGTGAGGAAAAATGTTTACCTTTGCGGGCAGCAAACAATATAGACAGCATGAATCAACATTCTGACATCCGTCAATTCTTTCAGGCTGGGGACTTTGAGCTGTTCTGTAAGACCATACAGAATATAGCCTTCAATGATTCCGAACTGTGTTTTGACCTGCTTTGGGAACTACAACGTTATCCGGTGTACCGCCACGACCGCCATGTTTGGGACTCGGTGGCTCCTGTGCGATACGCCGGATTCTCAAAAGCTCACTTTTCGGCGTATGAAGAAAAAGAGCTTATCACTATGTTTTTAGCACGATGCGGAGAGGGGAAGGATGTCGTCGATGTGCTGAGACGGTTGTTTGACAATCATGCAGCCGAGGCTATACAGTTTTTGCTCGAACGGGCAGACGAGGAAACAATAGCAAGGTTTTCAAGCACTTTCTTAGACCCGATGGACCTGGCACATAAGGCTACCGTGAAGATTGTGGTCAGGCGGACTAAGAAGTTGTTGCGCCTGACGAAGAATTCTGGACGCTATCAGGTGTTCACCCAGAAAGAGGGAGAAAAAGAGTTGCCGTTGAAGTTTACGCACCAAGCTTCACTTGTGTACTATCTGATGTATCTGATTGACAGGCGTCAGAAACCGAATCCTTCTATTTTGCCAGTATTGAAGTTGAACGGAAATGTTGAAACGTTTGAGAAGTTATATCATTTGGTATACGACATCAAACAAGAAGATCTTTCGAAGAAAATCCAGACGTTGCTGTACCGTGAGGATGCCTACGGTCGAATGAGAGTGGGCAGGGAACGTGAGTGTGTCTATGATATACGCAAATGTCTGCAGAAGAACTTCGCCGCCTACAAAGAAAGCTATTTCCCTTATGCTATGACGGCAACCTCTCACCTGACAATTGATTGCGACAAGATCGTGTTTGCCGACGATGCAAAGGAGTTGTTAGACCTAACTCTTGACGGAACACCTTATTATATATAAAAAACGCTCACATCATGGCAGACCTTTTCTCAATCATCCGAAAAATCATAGACGACTTCATGGGTACGACACCCCTGATACCCGAGTGTCAGTCCTCAGATTTGAAAAGAAAAGAAAGCGAATGGACTGTCGGCAACGAAGTGAAGCGTGTCTATAAGTGGGATCTTGACTCGGTGAGGAACAGAAAACTGCATGGTGAACTCTCACTCACGTTCTCAAAGAATGAGTTGCAGGCGTTACGAGACCTGAACCCTTTCAGCACATACGGAAGAGACGGAAAATCTTATGCGACTAACATAAGAATCATGTTCCGCTATCTGTTGGACAATCCAGCCCAAAGGGAAAAGGTGCGTACCGTAGCTAACTATATACGCCAACGCATAACGCGCGCCAAATACTCCGAGCTGGACATGGTGCAGTTTGCTCTTGATTTTGTCCAGGCACCCAATATTGTCTACCGTATTGATGAGGAGTGTGAATCTATTGAACATGTCAAAGAATACATGCGATTCCCAGACGAGGTGCTGTTTGACAAGGAAGGCGACTGCGACTGTAAGTCTTCACTGATGGCTGCCATCTTCCATGAGCTGGGCTATAATGTCATTATCATGCTCTCGCAAAACCTAGGTCATGCGGCTATCGGGCTGGAGTGTGGAAAGGGCTGGCTCAACCAGATAAAGCCCCGTAAGCTGCACACCGTCATGCGAACCTATAACAACAAACGCTATTTGTTCTGCGAAACCACAGGTGACGGTTTCAAAATAGGCGAAATCAGGAATACCGATTCGGTGAAGAGTTTCGATACAATTATTGAAATTCCTGTATAAGAGGGTGTTAATAATTATTAGTTTTGTTAAAATAAAATAAATCTTATAACAAAACGATGCGCTGGTCCCTCCTATCTCAATAAAAACAAGTACCTTTGCAGTCCGATTATTCGGGGAGAGTCTTAGAATCCCCATGGGCGTCGTGTAAATAGTGCCTGTCTTTGGCCGGACAGCATGGTTTGTGAATCGGCGTTCAACATAACCAAACTTTATAAAGTAAACAACTGTTTTTTAGTAATTAAGATTTAAAAATGAACACTTTAAGTTACAAGACCGTCTCGATTAATAAGGAGACAGCCAAAAAGGAGTGGGTCGTCATTGACGCTACCGATCAGGTGGTGGGTCGTCTCGCTTCAAAGGTCGCCAAGCTCATCCGCGGCAAATACAAGCCCAGCTTCACCCCGCACGTAGACTGCGGCGACAACGTCATCATCATCAACGCTGCCAAGGTGGTCTTCACTGGCAAGAAGGAGACCGACAAGGTCTACACCCGTTATACTGGCTATCCCGGTGGTCAGCGCTTCAACACGCCCGCCGAGCTGCGTAAGCGTCCCTTTGGCATCGACCGCATCCTCCGTCACGCCGTGAAGGGTATGCTGCCCAAAGGTCCTCTGGGTCGTCACCTGCTGAACAACCTCTACATCTATGAGGGTACCGAGCACAAGCACGAGGCACAGCAGCCGAAGGCTATTGATATTAACCAGTATAAATAAATAGAAGAAGAGATGGAATATATTAACGCAATAGGTCGTCGCAAGAGCTCAGTAGCTCGCGTTTATCTGTCAGAGGGTACTGGCAAAATCACGATCAACAAGAAGGACTTAACCGAATATTTCCCCTCAGCCATCCTGCAGTATGTGGTAAAGCAGCCCCTGAACCTGCTGGAGTGCGCCGAGAAGTACGACATCAAGGTCAACCTCGACGGTGGTGGCTTCACCGGTCAGAGCCAGGCTCTGCGCCTCGCCATTGCCCGTGCGCTGGTTAAGGTCAATGCCGAGGATAAGAAGACGCTGAAGATGCAGGGATTCCTGACACGTGACAGCCGTGAGGTTGAGCGTAAGAAGCCCGGTCGTCCCAAGGCACGTCGTCGCTTCCAGTTCAGTAAGCGTTAATCTTCTTGTTGAGTATTGGGTGATTAGAGTTGAAAGGCTCTGCACTCATGCTCAATCATGAAAGACTGAACACTGTTTAGCATCTAAACCTGATGGATTTGAGAATTGTCTGAGAAGAGTAAAGTCTCTAAACACTCAACTCTAAACTCTCAACCCTCAACCCTCAACTACCATTCGGGCTGATTCTAACAACAAAGAATTAAAAAGAAAGTAAACAACATTAAAGCATTTAGAACAAAATGGCAAGAACAAATTTTGACATGCTGCTCGAGGCTGGCTGCCACTTCGGCCACCTGAAGCGCAAATGGTGCCCCGCTATGGCTCCCTACATTTACACTGAGCGTAACGGCATCCATATCATCGACCTGCACAAGACCGTCGTCAAGATTGACGAGGCAGCAGAGGCTCTGAAGAACATCGCTCGTCAGGGCAAGAAAATCCTCTTCGTAGGTACTAAAAAACAGACTAAGGAAGTGATTGCCGAGAAGGCAACCAGCATCAACATGCCCTACGTCATCGAGCGCTGGCCCGGTGGCATGCTCACCAACTTCCCCACCATCCGCAAGGCAGTGAAGAAGATGGCCAATATCGATAAGCTGATGAACGACGGAACATTCGGTAACCTCTCGAAGCGTGAGCTTCTGCAGGTGACCCGTCAGCGCGCCAAGCTCGAGAAGAACCTCGGTTCTATCGTCGACCTGACCCGCCTGCCCAGTGCTCTCTTCGTCATCGACGTGCAGAAAGAGAACATCGCCGTGCGCGAGGCTAATCGTCTGGGTATTCCCGTGTTCGGTGTTGTCGACACCAACAGCGATCCTAAGGGCATCGACTTCGTCATCCCCGCTAACGACGACGCTAAGGACAGCGTAGAGGTAATCCTCAACGCTTGCTGCGCCGCCATCACCGAGGGTCTTGAAGAGCGCAAGGCTGAGAAGGCCGACGAGAAGGCTGCTGAGACTCAGGCTGAAGGCGAGGCTGAAGAGGCTGCTCCCAAGCGCACCCGTCGTGCCCGCAAGGAAGAGGCTCCCGCTGAGGAGGCTCCCGTTGCAGAGGAAGAGGCTGGTGAATAAAAAGTGATATAATTAAAAATTGAAAAATTAAAAGAAACAATGGCAATTTCAATTGACGATATCAAAAAGCTCCGCGCCATGACTGGTGCAGGTCTGGCCGACGTGAAGAAGGCTTTGACCGAAGCCGAGGGCGATTTCGACCGCGCAAAGGAGCTGCTGCGTGAGCGTGGCCTGGCTATTGCTGCCAAGCGTAGCGACCGCGAGACCTCAAACGGTTGTGTACTCACTAAGGTGGAGAATGGCTTCGGTGCCATCATCGCCTTGAAGTGTGAGACCGACTTCGTGGCCAACGGTGCCGACTTCATTGCTCTGACCAAGAGCATCCTCGACGCTGCCGTTGCTAACAAGTGCAAGACGCTCGACGAAGTGAAGGAACTCGACATCAACGGTGTGAAGGCTTCTGAGGCTGTGACACAGCGTTCTGGCATCACGGGTGAGAAGATGGAACTCGACGGCTACAACGTGCTCGAGGGCGCTAACATCGAGGTTTACGATCACATGGGTAAGCACACGCTCTGCACAATGGTTCAGCTGAACAAGGAGAACCAGGAGGCTGGTCACAAGCTGGCCATGCAGGTAGCTGCTATGAAGCCCGTGGCTCTCGACGCAGAGCACGTGGAGCAGAGCATTCTCGACGAGGAGTACAAGACTGCTGTTGAAAAGACCAAGCTGGAGCAGGTCGAGAAGTACGTAGAGGTTGTTCTGAAGAAGGCTGGCATCAACCCCAACCTCGTTGACTCTGAGGATCATATCGAGAGCAACATGGCTAAGGGATGGCTCACTCAGGAGCAGGCCGACGAGGCTCGCAAGCTGAAGGAGAGCGCCGCTGCAGAGAAGGCAGCTTCGCTGAACATGAACATGATTGAGAACATTGCCAAGGGTCGTGTGCAGAAGTTCCTGAAGGAGAACTGCCTCGTTGACCAGGAGTTCCAGTTCGGTGATGGCGACAAGGCTTCTGTGGCTCAGTGGTTGGCTCAGCAGGACAAGGAGCTGAAGATTGCCGATTTCCGTCGCTTCACTCTGGCTGCCGAGTAATCTCGTAAAAACAAATAGCACTAAAGAATAGGGCGCTCACGACAAACGAGCGCCCTATTTTTTTTGCATAGGCCAATGATTATAAATCGTCAGGGCAAACAATACAGTTACTTAGGGTAAACAATATAGTTGCTGAGGGCATACAATACAGTTGTTGAGGGTAAACATTATAGTTGCTAAGGGCAAATATCAAGGCAAATGGGAGACAACAAAAAATGCGGTATGAATCTCTCACCCCGCATTTCTCCTAACGGACGTTGGTATGCATTAAAGCAATAATACTCAGAATCGTTGCTACAGCAACACATGCCAACATCACTGTCGTTTGAAAATCTAATAACATAATCTTTACCTTAAATCTAACTCGGCCCTACCTTGCGGTTTGACCGCTTCGCTATGCGAAGAACTACTAACCTAATGAATAACATGTGCGCAATCTCTCGATTGCAAGTGCAAAGGTAATGATTTTGTGCCCGCACACGAAGCCTTCTTTGCTCCTTTTCTTCATTTGTCTACATTCTTTGACATAGGTCAATGATTCGGTAAGAAATCATGTGGAGTAGTGGAAATAAGCCGTATTTTTGGGCATTGTCTGGAGATACTTCTCAAAGAAAATACGAAGAAAAGGATGTTTCCTTTTGCATTATGCTCAGTTCTTCGTATCTTTGCAGCGTAAAGATGGTAAAATAAATAGTAATGATGAAACAAGTAAAACTATGGATGTTTTCCGTCATCCTTGCGGTCTGCGGAACAGTGTTGTTCGTGGCATGTAAGCTGAACGCCAACCATTCGTCAAAGTTCGACACCGTGGAGCAGTACATCCCGCAGGCTCCTGACTATAATGACCCTTCAATGTGGATTATTGAGGATGGCGATCCGGAAGGCACAGGAGCCGATGTGTTCTATGTCGTCTCGACGTGGGAGGAGGACTGGACGACGGAAGATGGACGCATCTGCCACTATGCCGATGTGTGGAATCCTACACATCAGGAGCACATGGGCGATGGGGAGATGAAGAAGGTGGCGAAGTATATGTCGCCCGGCAATCGTTTCTATGCACCTCTCTACCGTCATGCGACCATCGAGACATTTATGTCGCTTAACGATGACACCATCCACGCCCGCACCCGTCTGGCTATGGATGATGTCTGTGCGGCCTTCGATCATTTTCAGACCCAGCGCGACAAGACCCGTCCGCTCATTATTGCGGGTTTCAGCCAGGGCGGTCTGGCTGTGGTGGAACTACTGAAGCATATCAGTGACGAGACGTATAGCCAGTTAGCGGCAGCATACGTCCTGGGCTACAAGGTGACACCGGAGGATACGTTGCAAACCAAGCATATCAAGGCAGCACAAGGCGAGACAGACACGGGCGTGACCATCTGCTACAACACGGTGAAGGATGTGAAGTACGTTCAGCCTGTCATTGCTGCTTCCTGCATAGGCATCAACCCAGTGAACTGGCGTACAGATTCTACACCGGCCATCCTTCATGACTCGATTACTGTCACACTCTCGCCTGAGCATCACGTGCTTGTGGTCAGCGGCTACAGTGGTTCAGAATATCCGGCCTACAAGGATTTCATCAATGTGGGCGACATCCATAGTTGTGAGCCGTGGCTCTACAGCGAGTGCCTGCAAAAAAACATCAAGGTGCGGGGTAGGGAGTGGCGCAGAACCCACTAAGGGAAACCGCCGAATGTTTTACCGAATAAGCTGGTTCTTCTGCAATTTATCAGAATAATCTACCCATCCTCAGTCACGCTTGTCTAAATAAGGAGTCTTTTTTTCGTTTTTCAAGACAAAATAAAATCGCAAACTAGAGCGAACGGCTGTACTTTCGACACTCTTTATGGGTATGAAAAGCACATAAAAATGAGCAACGAGGCCGAATGTACATAGTATTCAGCCTGAATACACATCGCATTCAGGCTGAATGCTCATGCAATTTGCACCAAAAAAAGGGGCAATTCAGGCTGAATTACACGATAATTCAGGCTGAATTGCAAGGGGAAGAAGTGCTGTTTCCCAACAAAGAAAGCATAAGTATCTGAAAATCAGCTATTTGTCAACTATGCTCAAAATGGCCATATTTTAGGCCGAATGACGGATTGGTGACAAAGAATCGAAACTGAGGCATAGTTGTTATTTAGACAAAGGGGATCCAAGAAATGAAAAATGATTATCGACTGAGCCCAGGTTACATCATCGACAAAGAAAAAGCGGCAAAGGAAAATGCTCCTTTGTCGCTTTCTGTCGGGATGAGGCGACTCGAACGCCCGACCCCTACGTCCCGAACGTAGTGCGCTACCAACTGCGCTACATCCCGATTGCTCGTAAGCGGGTGCAAAGGTACTGAGTTTTTTTTATATTCGTGCAACTTTTCTTGAAAAAATTTGCAGGAATGCAAAAAAATAGCTACCTTTGCACCCGCGAAAGAAAAAAATGGTGCCTTAGCTCAGTTGGTAGAGCATCGGACTGAAAATCCGTGTGTCCCCGGTTCGATTCCTGGAGGTACCACTCCTCCTTTCATTATGAGCCCCGCGAAAGTCAACAGACTGTAGCGGGGCTTTCTTGTATATATCAAGTTACGAATAAAGATTTATAATTGTTGCATTCTTTGTTTAGTTTTACTTCTGCTTGTAAACAATTATATTGAAAGATGCGGATAATTAAGGGATTATCACTATATTTGCACCAAGATATAATGAATGTATATGAAAGAACGGACTTTTTGGGCAGTCTGGCCCGCTGTTCTCCTGACGGTGATATTATTTGTGTCGTGCAGTGAGAAAAAGCAGAAAAAGCATGAGGCGGTTCACTACCAGACGATGGTGGTGAACAGGAAGGATATGACACTGGAACGTCCATACAGTGCCCGGATGACGGGAAAGCAGATTGTAGAGGTGCGTCCACAGGTGTCGGGCTGCATCACACGTATTCTGACGGGCGAGGGCGAAGCAGTACGCAAGGGGCAAACGCTGTTCGTGATTGACCAGGTGCCTTATCGTGCGGCGCTGGAAGTGGCTGAGGCCACCCGCAAGAGCGCTGAGGCCCGGTTGGCAACGGCGCGTATGAATTATGAGAACGAGGCGCGGTTGCAGGAGGAGCATGTGGTGAGCGACATGTCGGTAGAAACGATGCACAATGCCTTGCTGGAGGCCGAGGCGGCGCTGGCACAGGCAAAGGCACAGGAGGTAAACGCCCGTAACAACCTGAGCTATACCGAAGTGAAGAGTCCGGTGAATGGTGTAGCCTCGATGATTCCCTGGCATGTGGGGTCACTGGTGAGCAGCAGCATCAGTGAGCCGCTGGTTACGGTGGCTGACGACTCAGAGATGTACGTTTACTTCAGTATTAGCGAGCATCAGGCACTCGACCTCATCTCGCAATATGGCTCCATTGCAGCGTTCATCAGTAAGGCTCCTGCCGTGAGTCTGCGTCTGAACAACGGACGCGAGTACGGTCAGCAGGGACGCATCAGTGCTGTGAGCGGTACGGTCGATGCGCAGACGGGTGCCGTAGCCTTGCGGGCTACCTTCCCCAATGCCGACGGTTTGCTACATCATGGCGGCAGCGCCACGGTGATTGTTCCTACGCACCGTACGGACTGCATCGTGATTCCACAGGAGGCTACCTACGAGTTGCAAAACCGCATGTTTGTGTATCGGGTAGTAAACGGCAAGACGAAATCCACTCCCGTTACGCTCTTTCCCCAGAACAACGGTCAGGAATATATTGTCGAGGACGGTATCAGCGAGGGCGACACAATCATTGCCGAGGGTGCCGGACTGCTGAAAGATGGAGTTGAAATCAAGAAATAAAGCCGTTATGTCGTAATCACGTTATAACGAAAAAAGCAGTATGAACGTCAGAACATTCATAGACCGTCCGATATTATCCGGAGTGATCAGTGTGCTGATGGTGCTGGTGGGCATCATCGGTCTGAGCCAGTTGGCGCTGGAGCAGTTTCCTGAGATTGCACCACCTACCGTCCGTATCATGGCCAGCTACACGGGAGCCAATGCCGAAACGGTACAGAAGAGCGTGGTTGTGCCACTGGAGGAAGCCATCAACGGTGTAGAGGGCATGATGTACATGACCTCTTCGGCCTCGAACAACGGTACCGCCTCCATCGGTATTTTCTTCCGTCAGGGCACCGACCCCAACATGGCGATGGTGAACGTGCAGAACCGCGCTGCCACCGTGCAGGGCCGTTTGCCGAGCGATGTGGTAAAGAGCGGTCTGACCGTTCGCAAGCGCCAGACCTCGAACATCAAGCAGATTGCTGTCTACAGTCCTGACTCAACCTTTGACCGTTCGTTCCTGGCTAACTATACGAAGATCAATATCGAGCCGCGCCTGAGCCGTATTCCCGGTGTAGGCGAGGTGAACGTGATGGGTGCCGACTACTCGATGCGCATCTGGCTCGATCCGCTGAAGATGGCTCAGTACGGTTTGACGCCTGCTGACATCACGCAGGTACTCAACGAGCAGAACGTAGAGGTGGCCACAGGTACGCTGGGCGCTGAGAGTCAGAACACGTTCCAGTATGTGCTGAAATACCGCGGCCGCTACGAGGAGGAACAGGAGTACGAGAACCTTGTGATTCGTTCACTGCCTGATGGCGACGTGCTGCGCATCGGCGATATAGCCCGTGTGGAGTTAGGTTCGCAGAACTACAACATTATCGGCGAGACCAACGGCAGACCGGGCATCAATATCAGCATTAACCAGGTGGCGGGCTCTAACGCCAACGAGATCATTAAGCAGATAGACCAAGAGGTGGAAGAAATCCGCCATTCGCTGCCGCCGGGCATCGTGATTGAGGATTTGGAGTCGAAGAAAGACTTCCTCGACGCCTCTATCGCCAGTGTGGTAGAGACACTGTTCGAAGCCCTCGTGCTGGTCATCCTCGTGGTGTGGCTCTTCTTAGGTAGTTGGCGAGCCACCATCATCCCTGTCATTGCCATCGTGGTGTCGCTGATTGCTACGCTGGCCGTGATCTATGCCATCGGCTTCTCACTGAACATGCTCACGCTCTTTGCCCTTGTGCTGGTCATCGGCACTGTGGTCGACGATGCGATTGTGGTGGTGGAGGCGGTTCAAGCGAGACTTGAAAGTGAAGAGTTAAGAGTGAAGAGTGAAAAATTTCCTACCGGGCAGGGGAAGGGCGCGGAAGAAACTGCATCAGCAAATTCTTCACTCCTCACTCTTCACTCTTCACTCACAGAGGAGGCGATGAAGAAGATCACCTCCGCCCTGATTACCACCACGCTGGTGTTCATGGCCGTGTTTGTGCCCGTCTGCTTCATCAGCGGTGTTACTGGCAAGTTCTATACACAGTTCGGACTGACGATGGCCATCGCCGTTGCCATCTCGCTGTTCAACGCCCTGACGCTCTCGCCAGCCCTTTCGGCCATATTCATGCGCGACTCGAAGCTGAACCGCTTTCAGGCTGGCTTCAACCGCTTCTTTACGTCTTTCTCTGATAAGTACAAAGGTGTCGTGGCCCAATTCACGACCCACAAAGTTGTAGCCGCCGTATTGGTGGTGGTGGCTGTCGTCGCCCTCGGCTGGATGATGCGCACCACTCGCACCGGCCTTGTGCCCAACGAGGATATGGGTACGGTCTTCATCAATGTGCAGGCCTCGCCTGGCAGCAGTCTGCAGCAGACCTACGGTATTCTGAAGGAGGTAGAGAAACGAATTAAAGACCTGCCCCAGCTGCGCATCTACTCGCTGATTGCTGGCAACAGTAACAACTTCGAGCAGTCGTCGTCGAATGGTAACTTTACGCTGAAGCTGAAGAAATGGGACGAACGGACGGGCAAGGGCGACGACGTGCAGAGCGTGGTTGAAGAGATCTACCGTCGCACGGCCGATATTGCCAACGCCAAAATTCAGGTGAACACGCAAACCATGCTGCCGGGCTTCGGTCGCATCAACGGTTTCGAGCTGCACGTTCAGGACAAGCACGGAGGTACTATTGACGACCTGCTGGGCTATACCAACCGGCTGATTGCCGCCTTGAACGAGCGGCCTGAGATAGGCCGTGCCTACACGAACTTCTCGCTGAAATATCCGCAGTACCGCGTGGAGGTAGATGCCGCCCTGTGCAAGCGTCGCGGTGTGTCGCCCAACGATGTGCTGTCGGCCCTTAGCGGCTATGTGGGAGGAACCTACGCTTCAAACTTCGTGCGTTTCACCAAGCTCTACCGCGTGATGGTGCAGGCCTCGCCCGAATACCGTCTCGACACGGAGTCGTTAAATAATATCTTTGTGAGAACCAGTAACGGTGAGATGTCGCCCATCGGTCAGTATCTCACACTGACCCGTGTCTACGGTTCTGAAACACTCTCGCGTTTCAATCTCTTCCCCAGCATCATGGTAGGCGGTACGGCTGCCGAGGGCTATAGCAGCGGTCAGGCCATTGATGCCATCCGTGAGGTGACTGCCGAGGTGCTGCCCGAGGGCTATGGTTATGAGTTTGGCGGTATGACGCGCGAGGAGGCTTCGGCGCAGAACACCACGGCACTGGTCTTCGTGATCTGTATCATCTTCATCTACCTTATTCTCTGTGCGCTCTATGAGAGTCTGCTCATCCCGCTGGCCGTCATCCTGAGTGTACCCTTCGGACTGGCGGGCTCGTTCCTCTTTGCCAATCTGTGGGGACTGGAGAACAATATCTACATGCAGACGGGTCTGATAATGCTGATAGGCCTGCTCTCGAAGACGGCCATCCTGCTCACGGAGTATGCCACCACGCGTCGCCGTCAGGGTCTGGGCATCGTTGAGGCTGCCCTCGATGCAGCAGCTGTTCGTCTGCGTCCTATCCTCATGACCTCGTTGACGATGGTCTTCGGCCTGCTGCCGCTGGCTTTGGCCACTGGCGTAGGAGCCAACGGCAACCACTCGCTGGGCGTGGGTACCATCGGTGGCATGGTCATCGGCACCATTGCCCTGCTGTTCATCGTGCCTGTGCTCTTCGTCATTTTCCAGACGATAGAGGAGAGGTGCAGACAGTTCTTCCGCCGGTGATCTTACAGATGAGAAGATGATTTATAAGCGGATGCCTACGCTGCCCATGAACCAGCGGCCTTGCTGAGGGATGACGTTGGTGTTCATGCCGCTTCGGTAGTAGTGTGTACCCAAGAGATTGTAGACGTTCAGTCCGAGGGTGACGTTGCCAAAGGTATATTCGCCTCCGACGTTGACGATGACGCGGGCAGGCATTTCCTTACGCATGACAATACCTGGGGCTGCGGCTTCAGCAATCTGTTTAGCGGCAGCAGCTTCCACTTCTTTACCAGATTCATCAAACTGCTTGGCTTGGTTGAGAGCGTTGCGGGTTTGGAAGAGCTTCACGAGATTCGTATTATAGGAGGTCTGAGAGCCCTCAAAGAGCAAATGCGAGTGAAGTTTTAAGCGTGATGTCGCCTGCCATCCGAGAACGAGGCTGGACATGATGGAAGGTGTGTTGTTGTTGTTGTTGATGTCAATAGAATAAAGGGATCTAACCTCTGTTAGACCATAATCTATGAGGTTCGCCTTGAAGGTGTGTGTCCAGGTGAAGTTCCAGTTTGCTGTGAACTTTGGCTGTTTGTAACTGGCCATCAACTCCACACCACAGGTATGATTCTTACCAACGTTTTCATAGTAGAGAATGCTGGTCTGGATGAGATCGGTAGCGCGGTTATAGAAACCATTGACCTCGAAGTCCAGTCCCTTGATCCAGTTGGAACCTGCAAAGGAGAGCTGGAAGGAGTGGACACGCTCGGGCGAGAGACTACCGTCTGAGGTGTCGTTACCACTGTTTAGCATAAGGAGGGACAGCACATTGGCTTTGCGATAGATATAGGGCGCATCGACAAACGACATGGAATAGCTCAGTTTGACGTTCCATTTTGGCCGGAGCAGGATGAGGGCTACACGAGGCGACAGCTCACGTATTTTGGAGTCGTCGCGCGTCTTATAATCATACCGCAGACCAGCATTCAGGATGAGAGAGTGCCACTGATGTTTTAGCTGCAGGTAGGCATTGGCATTCTTCTCACTGCCCGTACCGGCATTGCGCAGTAGCGGATCTTCGGTGAAGGTGCTTTCAAAGTCGTAACCTATCTGGTAGCGGAAATCTTCCAAACGGAAGCTGTTGTAGTCGGCACCAAAGCCAATGCTGCCTTTGTGGCTGTCACCTAACGTATAGGCATAATTGCCTTTCAGCTGGAAGCCATAGTCCTTCTCCTGACCGTTGACGTAGCGGAAGATACCGCCTTTATTCGCAAACTCTGTAGACATTTCATCAGGCAAATCGAGCATCTTGCCCAGCTTGCCCAGCCCAGGCATTGGCTCGTCGCTAATGACCTGATAGCGTGTGACGTCAGTCTTGTCGTAAGTGATGGCATATTTCAGGCTGAGATTACCTATCTTGTGGCTGTAGTTCAGGTTGGCGTGGCGTGAGTAGGCGCTGAAGCTGGGTCTCAAACTGTTGAAGGTGCGGTAGCGGTCGTGGTCGTAAGAGAGCGCGAGTGAGGTGACGGTAAAGGGGGATGCGACCTGTGAGAAGTGGGTGTCGTACATGAATTGGAGCCCTTTGCAGCCCAGTTGCAGGCCGAAATCGTAGCTGGGGTGTTCACCAATGTGCCCGATGCGGATGTGGTCGACGGGCATGCTGTAGGCACTCTCGTCAATGCGCTCGTTGCTGACATCGCGTTTCTCGCCGCTACTGTGATAGATACTTCCCCAGACCACCATGTCAAGGTCGAAATAGCGCTTGCCCAAGATGGCATCGCCCTTGATTTGTCCATAGTTTCCGGCAGCAGCCCGTGCGTAAAGTCCGTCTAAGTCGGCTCCCTGTTTGGTGATGATGTTGACAACAGCCGTCAGTGCCACGCCGCCATAGAGTGATGAGGCTGGACCGCGGAGCACTTCGATCTGCTTCACCTTCTCTAAGGAGATGCTGAAGTCGGGGGCGGCCGTATTGGTGGCATAGCTGTTCAGGCGGTGGCCGTTGAGCATGATGAGTATCTTTTCCTGCGTGTTGCTGTAGATACCTCGCATGGCGATGTTGATGTCGTCGTTGCAGTCGATGATGTTCATGCCTGGCACGTAGGCTGCCAGCACCTCCTGCAGGTTGCGGGCTCCGCTGGTCTGAATCATTTCGGCGGTGATGAGCGTGGTGGGGACGGGCACCTCGGCGAGGCTCTCGGCCTGGCTGGAGGCCGTGGTAATGGTAGCGGTCATGCCGGCCTTGATGTCGTTTACGATGTCGGCAAAGATTGCCGGATCGGTAGCCGAAGGACTGTAGTATGGGTTCTCCTGCAATATCAGCGTGGTATAGTGCTCGGCCTGCTCGATGTCGAAACGGGCCAGATAGCTGAGTGCGATGATGCGGAGCGCGTTCTGGCGCAGATTGCCCTGGAAGGTATCGAGGTTCTTCAACAGTGAATCTCGGGCCTGTTCGATTCGGCCTATCCTATAGTCAGCCTCGGCTTGGGTTAATATCTCACGCTTCTCCTGTGCCCCGGCGGTGGAAATGAAAAAAAATGAGTGAAGAATGAAGAATGCTGTGCATAGCATCATGCTTCGTAACCATTGTGTTGTCGTTCTTTCTGTCATAGCGATAGCCATTTCCTCATGCTTTATGGATGGGAATCGTAAAGGTGAAGGTGGTGCCCTTGCCTTCGGTCGAAGTGAAGGTTACCTTGCCTTTGTGTTTTTGCTCGATGATGTCGCGTGTGATGCTCATGCCGAGGCCTGTTCCCTCGCCTATGGGTTTGGTGGTGAAGAAATTATCGAAGAGATGCTGTTTCACCTCTTCGGTCATGCCCTCGCCGTTGTCGGCAATGCTGATGATAAGGTTGTCACCTTCAGCGGCGACGCTGATGCTGATTTCGGGTGTGTAGCCCTCAACAGTGTTCTGGGAACGTGCCCATACGGCGTAGCAGGCATTGTTCATCACGTTCAGCACGGCGCGGCTCAGATCCTGGGGGATCACCATCATGCGTGGCAGCCCTTCCTGATACTGTTCGCGCAGGGTGACGTTGAAGCCCTGATGATTTGCCCGCATGGCATGATACGACAGTCGGACATATTCCCTCACGATGTGGCATATATCGGAAGGCACATACTCGTTGTCCTTGCCTCGCGACACGAGCAGGATGCCCTGGATAATGCTGACGGCGCGCTCTCCGCTCTCCGCAATCTGCGACATGTTCTCCTTCAGGTCGGCCACGATGTCGCAGAGATCCTCGCGGTCAGCCTCTGGCAGTCGGCCGGCATTGTCCTCCACGATGTCCGACAGGTCGTCGAGCAGTTTGTGAGACATCTTTGAGAAGTTGATGACAAAGTTCAACGGGTTCTGTATCTCATGGGCGATGCCTGCGCTGAGCAAGCCAAGAGATGCCAGCTTCTCCTGTTTCTGCAATTGCTGCCTTAATTGTTCAATCTCAGTCATAATCTTCAATTTTTCAGTTCTTCAACTTTTCACTTTTTTTGCCTTTTCACCTTTTCAGAATGGGCAGCGTGATGGTGAACTCTGTGTATTCGTCTTTGACACTTACAACACTGATTTCACCGCCGTGGTTCTGTATGATTTCCCGACTCAGGTAGAGACCTACGCCTGCTGCTTCGCCTGTGGTCTTGGTGGTGAAGAAGGGGTCGAATATCTTATCGAGAATCTTTTCTTCGATGCCAATGCCGTTGTCGCGAATCTTCAGGATGTAAGTTTCTGCAGGCCCTTCGGCGGGGGAGGTGTTTGTGTCGAAAGTAATCTCAGGCATATAGTTCGATTCCCCCTTTGAGGGAGCAGAGGAAACTTTCTCCGCTTTCTTTATCACGGCATAGACTGCGTTGCCCAACAGGCTCATCATGGTCTTGCTGAGCATTTCGGGATTGCCGTACAGCGGCATCGCCTTGTCGGGCAGGCTGAAGGCCAGATGAATATGATACTGCTCTTTCTCTTTTGCGAAATAGTTAGTGAGCATCTTCTCGTTCTGCTGAAGCACCGGTAAGAGATCCATGTCGACATAGCCTCCTGTGCGGTCTTTCAGCATCTCCTCCATTGCCTTCAGCGTTCGGGTTGTGTTCTGGCCGTACTGGTCTACACTCTGCAGGTTCTCCGTCAGCATGTCGAGCACGTCCAGTGTGTCTTCATAGTCGTCTGCATTCATGCTGTCCTTGTTGTGGTCAATGTCTTCCTTGAGGTCTTTCAACAGGTCGTTGGACATCTTGGAGAAATTGATGATATAGTTCATCGGGTTCAGGATGCGGTCGATGAGTCCTTGGGTCAGTTTACCCACTGTGGCCATCTTCTCCTGACGGATCAGTTCGTTTTGGGCATTGCTCAGGTCGTCAAGAGCCTTCTCGAGGCTCTTTGACTTCTCTTCGATCTCATCTTTCTGCTTGATGATCTCGTCCTTCTGCTTGACAACTTCCGAGGTGCGTTCTTGGACAATTCGTTCCAATTTGATCTTTTCCTTTTGCAGCCGTTTCAGACGGTAGCGGAATAGCAGATAGACAATGTAGCCAAAGAGGATGAAGTAGAGTACGACCATGTACGAACGCATCATCAGCGGATAGGCGATGCTGAAATTCACGGAAGCGACCTCTGACAGTTCGCCGTTGGCCAACTGAGCCTGTACATTGAGTGTAAATGAGCCGTAGGGCATGTTCAGGAACTCTACATCCTGCTTTTCCGTCCAGGCACTCCATTGTGCACTCGAACTGAAAATGCTGTTGCTTTTCAGCTGATAGCGATACAGGGTCTTGCCTGAGAGTGGTGCATAGTTGAGGGTATAGAAGAAATGCAGGTGCCTTTCGTCGCTGTCTATCTGCGGTAACTTCTTGGGTATGTCGCCATAACCGCCCCACAGGATGCTGTCGTGGCCTATGACAATGGAGCAGAAGCGCACATGACGGCAGTCGGTGAGAGCGGTGAGGTCTTTCTTGTCAGTGTCGATGATCGCAAGTATTTCATCACCGCCAATCCATATCTTGTTTCCGTGACGGTACTGGGCTGTTATCTCAATGTCGCTGACAGGCTTCAGCAGATGGCTGGGCAGTCCGGTGACAGGCTCTTTCTCGGCAAAGACTGATGGGGCAGACGCGTGTGTGGAGACGGAATCAGGACTTTTGGCCATTCCTGTTGACGCGTCTTCCTGCAGCTCTTCACCGTAAACATTCTGGAACCAGAGGTTCCCACGGATGTCCTTGCGAATCTTCATCACCTTGGGGAGGCTGTTCTCTTTGCGTATCTTGCCCCCCTGATAGCAATAGACGCCGTCGCTTTCCCCGGCATAGACCTTGTCGCCATCCACCAGCAAGGCCGTTGTCTGGTTAGGGGTCTGTCGGCTGATACTGCCGTCAGATGCAATCTTGTAGATACCGCTGGAGGTTGCAGCCAACAGCCCGTCGCGGCTCTCGCACAAAGCCCAGCAGATATTGTTGATGTCGGGAATGCGTTTGCACTGCTGTGAGGCTATGCAGTAGAGGCCGTTAGTGGTGCCCACGTATGTCTTGCCGTTGTAGGCGGTGATGGCATGAACCTCACCGGCGAGGCCGTCCTTGGCTAAGAAGTAACTGTAGACTGACGGTATCTCAATCGAGAAGACGCCGTGCATGGTAGCCCCCCAGAGTATGCCGTGACCGTCGTAAGCCACATACGACACTTGGTTGGAACAGAGACCGTTTGCCTCGGTGATGCTATAGAGTTCACGCCCTTGGTCGTCAGTAATAATCAGACCATTGTTTTTCTTTACGATGGCTTGGAGCCCGTCGTCCAGTTTCTCTATCTGTGTGGTGTCATTCAGCAGGGCATTTCCTTTGCCTTCTTGCAGGGCCTTTACTGATATGATTTCAAAGTCTACACTAGGATGGAAGTTGGCGTTTGTGCGTTTCTTAAACGAGACGGTGCTGCCCTGGAC
>Ga0310697_10002643_pt1 | contig 18773 bp, 32 predicted proteins | sample 172DNAGHGlowgp2_FD_203883 | JGI IMG/M metagenome (GOLD analysis project Ga0310697, IMG submission 203883) | Sheep rumen microbial communities from Palmerston North, Manawatu-Wanganui, New Zealand - 1728 DNA GHGlow gp2 (v2) (version 2) | ecosystem: Host-associated > Mammals > Digestive system >... | reverse complement strand
ACAGTATCGCAGAATTCAAAATTTTTATTCATATCTGCATCATAAGAATACACGAAGGGAATAACCACAAGTTTATTTCCTTTATTTGCTTCTTTCATCGCAATCTGTTCGAGATTATCTAAATAAATTTCACCGTCAACTTGTGATACACAAATAATATCTTTATCAAAATCAATATCATGCTTTTGAGCAAATCTAATTAGTTCATTTAATGACATATATTACTCCTTGATGAAAATTTCTAGTCTGTTATGATTATCATTTGTCCAATTAGCATGACTAGCATATAAATTACCAAAATTTCGCATTGTTTTATCAGCAGACATATTGCATTCACATCTGTCTCCATAATAAACATCAAAGAAAAACAACATTGTCTTCGTAAACATCATCAATTATATCAGCCACCAAAATTTCTTCCATATTCATAATCTCCTTTATTAGTCCTTAATCCGCAATATAATGTTTATTGAACCATTCATCACATTCTTCTTCAGAACCTCTAAAACATACATCATCCAAAGTTTCATCTCCTTTATCGAGACACATATAATAATTTTCTGAAAAATCACCCCAATAAACACACCATACGTCTTCATGCAATTCGAGATTTGGCTTTGAATCAAAACCTTCTTCTTCCCAAGATTTGTCCACAAACCAAATAAAACAATCATTTAAACTGTCAGATTCGTAAACTTTAATTTCATCACAACGGTCATTAGGTCTATCAACAATCCAATAAGTATCATCTACTAAATCGTGCATAATTGAATATTTCATAATCATTACTCCTTACAATAATTATAATATCATAAAAGAAATTATTTGTCAAGTAAAATCATCATTTATTTTACAACAACTTTTCTTTTAAATTCACCATTTTCATCAAATATTGAAACTACTGAATAATCATGACGTTTAGCGTAATCTTTAGCGAGTTCTTCTTCTATATGTTCATGTGCTTTTCTAACTTCATCTGCATTATTTTTGCATTTTCCACCGATAATATTTACAATTTTTCCTTTGAACATGATTTATCTCCTCTTAAATTTATTTCAAAAATTCTTCTGACAAATAAACACGATAAGTCTTGAGCAAATCATGTTTTCCATATAATGAAGTTCGTAATAGATGGTATACCGATATTCCGTTTAAGTCTGACCCACCAGTTTTGAACTGTCTGTCTATTACGCAACTTCTATAATAAATATAGCATAAAAGAGATTTAATGTCAAGGAAAATTATTAAAAAATGTTAAATAAATATCCGCTCGAAAAAAAATGAGCGGATGTTGTATCAATTACACATTGCAATATTTAGTCATTAGGTCATTAAAAGAATCTTTAGATTTTAAGCGAATATCATATAACAAATAACTTCCGTCTTCAGTATAAATTTTACATGAAACATAAGATTCATTTTCTCCACGGAAACTTAAAGTAACTCTTTTAGAATCATCTTCATATAATTCCATTAATTTTGAAAAATTAATTTTCTTTGATTTCTGTAAATAGTCTGCGATTTCAGATATTCCTTCATCCACATCATTTATATCAATTTTGTAATTTCCATCATCTAATACAAAATCGATTGTGAAATCAATCACTTTACAAATTTCGTCAAATATCATTTTATTACCCTCATAAGTTCACACCACTTATTCTTTTGACCCAATGGGGGGGGTAATATAGTATTTGTTTTATAGTATAAATAGTTACTGTCATTACATATCAAATTGCTGATAAAATTTTATCAAATTCATTATCTAAATAACTTTCAACATTTTCATAAGTATGTATATGGTTATGACCCCAAGCAACACGAATTAATTTTATATCATTATCTTTACAAAAATTTGTTTTAATATCATCTCTAATTTTAAAATCTTTATTTTCTTTATCATTAAACGTTCCGCTTATATGTTGTTTACCATCAACTTCAATACATAATGATAAATTTGGGATATAAAAATCAAATGGTAATTTCTTTTTATATTTACATTCATTAAATCTATATTCTTTATAATAAATTACTCCTAACTTCTGTAAATATTTTTCAACATAATCTTCACCTTTTGAATGATTTTTAGTTATTATATATTCGCTTAAATCAATTTTAAGTTCACTTTCATTTATATCCATATAATATGTGTTTTCAATAGTATATATCTTACAATTATTTTCTTTTACAATTTTTATAAACTTATCTTTAGGAAAATTAAAAAATTCTGCAACATCAGAAATTTTCATTAATTCAATTCCACGATTATAATAATCCAATAAAATTTTATTCGCTTTCAAATTTCTAGTTTGTTGAATTAAGTCATTTGTATCATGAGTTTTAAATTTTAATCTTTCATTAATTATTTTATCTTTTTCTTCTTTTGTATAAAAATTTTGTTTATCTTCTAAATAATGTAAATTTAATATTTTTATAATTGATATAACTGCACATCTATCACAATTTAATTCTTCAGCAATCATCGGAATAGTATAACCTTTTTTAGAGCGAGCGATATTACGAAAAAAATTAGCAACATCATTAGATGTTTTATCTTTAAGAAATTCTTCAATTTTATTTACACTTTCTTGGTTATAATAAGGTACTTTTTTATAATTTGTTGCTATTCTGATTTCAGATGGTAATCCAAGATAATCTGTAATTTTATTAATTGAATCATAGCATAAATTGAATTTCTTTTGTAATTCGGCTTTATTATAAAATTCCATAAAAGTTCTCCAAAATATTTTATCTTTTAAGTCACTACGAATGACATTATAAATAGTTAAAGAGAGTTAGATAAAATTGGAGAATTTTATCAATAGGTTCGTAGCCTACTGTCCTCTCTGATAATAACTTAATTATTCATCTTTAAATTCATCACTTCCGTCAGAAACCGTAGAATTATCTTTAGATGTTACTTTCAAATCTTCAAGAATTTCTTTTTCAGCATTAATCTTGTCTGTCAAATCTTCATCTTGCATAACTTCTGTACTTTTCATACCTTTATATGCTGATAAAGTTTCAGATTTAATCTTTTCAAAAAATTCATTGTCAGATTTCAAATATTCAACAAATTTATCTTTAGAACTCCATTTCTTTTCTTCGCTAGTTCCTTTCTTATATGAATGCCCTTTATCTTGAACTATACCAAGTTGAATAGCGAGATTAGCAGTATCAATTACAGTATCAAATCCTTTACCGTAAATACAAGTCAATTCACAAGTTCTAAATGGAGGTGCTACTTTATTTTTGATGGTCTTTACTTTAACTTCGTTTGAAATAGCAACACCATTTTCTTCTGTAACTTTTGTCTGTCTACGCATCATAATACGCTGACTAAAATAAAACTTTCCCGAATTTCCGACAGTATTAACTTCCGTGGAAATAAAGCCAATTGACTGCCTGATTTGTTCTATAACGATTAATGTACAATTATTTTTTGCACAAACACCGACTAATTGAGGATAAGCGTTTGACAAAATTCTTGCTCTCATAGCCATTGAAACTGCGGTAATTTCAGAACCATCTTCGGTGTCTTTTGATGGTGAAAGTGCATTTGTTGAATCAAGTACGGCAATTCCATACAAACCACTAGCAATAGAATCTCTCAACTTAGTGAGACCCTCTTCAGCAACTTGTGTATCATCAACTACAAGTCTAGACAAATCTACCCCTAAACTTTCGGCGTATTCTGTAGAAAGTGCATTTTCAGCATCATAGTAATAACAAAGCAAATCTTTATCTTTCTTCATTGCGGTGGCGATTGTTGTTAATGCGGTAGTGGTTTTACAAGAACTTTCAGTTCCTGATATAGAAATTAATCTACCACGAGGTATGCCAAAACCCCCAAGCATTAAATCCATACCTAGAATACCTGTAGAATAATATTCTAGTTTATTCAAATCATTAGCGAGTTTAACTGTATTTTTCTCACCATATTTTTTGGCTTGCTCTTTCTGCATCTCTTTGAGTTTAGCCATTTTTTCTTCCAATGTCATATCTCTATATCTCCTTAAAAATAAGTTTTTACAATCATATCTAAAGCATAATTAAAATTCAATACTAAAATGGAATTTCTCATTCATTTTTTCTTTATTATTTCTCCCTTATCTGAATTTTTACATTCGGTTCGCAAGGTAAATCACAACCCATACAAAAATGTTCTCCAAAGATTCTCATAAAATACCACAATTGAAATTTACAATAACCTTCTTCATCAGTATCTAAAGTTGGCACATACTTATCATCGAGGTCGTGGTAATAGTTTCTATAAATTTCTTTACCTTTATCTGTAAGTTTTACCTTGATATATTCATTCAAATTGACATCTCTAAATCTGTCTTTCATTTTCTCAAACTCCATTTTTGCTTTAGATTTTGCAGATAAAAAATTATTCAATTGTTCTTCGTATTTACTAATTTCATTATTCAAAAAATTTTGATGTCGAATTGTATTTTCATAATCAATTCCTTCAATTTCAATTTTATCTTTACACTCGTTGTAATAAGGATGATATGTATTCTCAACATAAGGATTTGAATAAAAATGCACATGAATATTATCATCAAGTTTTACAAAATGTACAGATACAACATCAATATTCAAATAATCATCATAAAAAGGTTTCTTTAGTTTATAAACTATGTATTCGTAAATATTTATATCGTTGATGTTCAAAATAGGTTCTACATTCATATCATTTCTCCTTAATAAACATCATGTTTTACAATATGGTGTTGATTTTCCACAAACTGTTTCAATTCTTTCACTCTATCTAATACGGAATTTAATTTGTTATTTTCAATGATATCTTCTAAATCAGATTTTATTTCTTGCAATATCTTACAACAATAATCTTTCAAAGAATCAATGTTACTTTCCAATTCTACAACTCTATCTTCTAATTCGTTATTTTCAATTTCCAAATCAGCAACATAACCGTCTACATCTTCATTATAATAACTTAGAGTAGTAATTATTTTATCTTCCACAAAATTTACAACCTCATTGAAACATTCAGTCCTTTTCTTGCCAAAATTTTCTTCAATAAAGTTGAATAGTTTATTTTCAATTTCTTTTTGTGTAATTTCTATATCAGCCATTTTTTAACTCCTAATATGTGCATTCATAGCAAGAATAACATTTATTCAATTCTTGTTCCGTTGGTTTCTTATTTAATATTTTACAACCACATTTGCATACATTTTCCCAAGGAAGTGCTATATGTTGTTTGCGGTCTACACCTATAACTAGAATATAATTTGAATAATCCTCTTTATTATCATCCATTTTTAACCTCTTAAAAATATAAATATTGAAACTCGTAGTGAGTATGCCACAAATCAAATCTCATCAAATATTTCTTTTCATGATTATCGAGCGTAGTATAAAAAATAAGACTTCGGCATTCATCCCATAAGAAATCTATGTCAAATTCGATTCGTTGTGTTAAATTTGATTCACTAGTCGATGTCATTTTTGCAACACGACCGATTACCGCAGATAGATTATCATAAATATCTTGATACATTCGTTTTTCTTGAGGGTCATTTACTTTAATTATTTTGTATGTAAGTTTATCTAAAATATTCATATATACTCCTTAGAACAAACTTACAACTTTTTCTTATTGTTGACAATACTAAAACAAAAAAATCCGCCCATTTTTTGAACGGATTTGAAAAATATTATTGTTTAATCTGCATATTTTTAATCTATTGCTGAAAATAAGCATTCATTAATTGCATTTTTAGCAAAATCAAAACATTTAGATGTTACATCTTTTTTATAAATATTCGTGTGTGATTTTGGGTAACGACTATCTTGTAACAAGATGTTTCTTACATGGTCGTAAAGAACTCCATTATCTTCACAAATTTGATTGAACATTAATGACGTATTTACAATCGTTGAAAGCATATAGTTATCAAATAATTTTGCTAAACACGCTTCCATTGGTGATACTACATTATAGACTGTAGTACATTTATCTATTGATTTTAAGTAATTGAGCAGTATTGGATTATCGGTTAAAACCCTTATATCAGCACCATCATTCTGCGATTCAGTCACATCAAATTCCAACCAATAATTACACTTTGGGTGATTTTTGATGAAATTTGGTGTTATAGTTGAACGAATGGTTATATTATCTGTCCATTTACTCGCTGATTTTATAGCATTATCAGTATCTTTCATTTCGGTACAAATTAAAGCAAGGTCTAATTTTTCATTTATGCTCATGTTATATTTTGGGTCTTCCACTAATATTTCAGCAGTACCTTTTTCAAGATATAATTTAGTTGCTTTGCCGACCGTACCGAATCCATAAATTCCTATTTTCAATTTCATGCTCCCTTTCTATTCATCAAAATCACACAGACTTTCGGAGTAATCATCGCCACCATAATAATCAGCACAAACATCTTCCGAATTCAGATATTTGTTCAATTCTTCTTCCGTATCAAAATATCGGTCATTTACACGATACTTTGGTTTGCTTAAAATTTCTTTTGCTGATTCATTGTTTGGATAATCTTTCAAAACTTCTTCTGCAATCTTGTGTGCAAATCCTTTATCTATTGTTCTTCCCATGATTTACTCCTTAAAACTTCTTGTTTTAGTTTCTTCATTATAAACATAATCTTTTCCAACAAGGCTTGAAAATATTTCACTTGCTGATTTACCTTCGTTCATCATGTATTCGATGATATTCTGATTTTCTTTCTTGCAACGAAGATAACCCTCAATGTACAATATTATACCCAAATCATTCATATCCAAATCAGATTTTGCATTTGGATGAATCATTTGCATCATAGATTCATCTATTCCGTTTTCACCTAAAGATGTACTCATTGCGTTTTTAGCCAAAGCAATTAATTCAAGTTTATCACTATCGGTCATAAATTACTCCCTTATTTATTCACCCATTCATTGAACTTGTTTTCAATTGTAGGATATTCAAAATCTTCATCAGCAATGATTTTTTCACATACTGATTTTATTGTTTCATTATCATAAACACAAATGTTGTAATTCATTACATAAGATTCGCCACAATAATGGGGTCTTTTCAGATAAAAAGTTTCTTCAACCAAATTACAATTTTCATCATAGAAGTAAAATCTTCCGCTTTCTTTATCACCAAAAACAGAAGAAAGTTCCTTCTGAATATTCTTCACCATATGGTAAGGGATTTTTCCACTAAATCCGCCATTCATAGAGAAAAAGATTGGAGCGTTACTGGCTTTTACAATCAACCACTTGTCAACATTTCCAAGTGGAAGTTCTTTAGCATGGTCTACTACCCACTTGAGGGTTTTGTTTGAAGAAATAAGTTCATTTCTTTCTTCGAGTGTATATTTTGCAAGAGGTGGATTAACGCATTCTTCCAACAAATCTCTTGCTACATTTACTAGTGTTTCTGAATATTTAGACATAAGATAATCTCCTTATGATTAAAGAATATCACAGATGATTTATTTTGTCAAGTAAATTATTAAACTTTATAACTACTCCCAAAGGAGTAGTCTGTTTTATTTATGCACGTTTGCGAACATAAAAACGGAAATGGAAGCACTGCCCATGTTTTACATTTACAATAACATTTGTATTGAAACCGCCTGCTCCGCTAGTCCACAATTCACATTCGGCTTTATCACCGACAACATACCCTTCGAGGTCGCCTTTAACCCCAACTTCGATATGCGACATATCGATAATTTTTCCAACAATGCCTTCAACGTCTTTAATCAGTTGGTCATATTTGCGGTCTTTTTCTTTAGCGATATCTTTACGCATATTTTCTTCGAACGCTTCCTTTTTAGGAGACCACTTTGACTTGCCCCACTTTTCAATCTGTCTGATAGAAAAGTGTGATTCGTATTCTTCTCCAAGTTCATGCAAAGCACTACGAATTGCTTTGCTACATTCATCACGATACTTTGCGTTCTGATAGTATTCTTCGTATGTAGAATAAAACTCAGTATAAGGTGAATCTTTCCACATTTCTGTAATCTGTTCTTTGTGTTCCCAAGAATTGCAAGTAATCATGTATTCAATAGAACTTTCAATTACAGATTTGTAATAAGATTCGTGTTCTTTTTCAAAATATTCAAATCTTTTCATCCAATAATCAGTAACTTCTTTTTCCCAATTGTTCAGAAATTCAACGATTACATTTACATCTTTTCCGTTCACTGAAACACTATGTAATTCAATACTTGCTTTTCGGTCAGCAACTTTCTTTTCTTCTTCTGCAATAGAGTCACGGTATTTCTGACAACGTTGTTCAAGTTCCTTAATTCCATCTTGTGTATTTACGATTGGATTGCTAGTCCATTTACTATAATCATAGAAAGTTGAAATATCGAAATATAACTGAGCAACTTCACTTGAATAATACTTTTCAAGTTTTCCATAGAGTGAAAGTTCATCTGTTTTAGCATCCATAGACTTGATAGAAACTTCATAATCTTCATTAGTGAGTTTCTTCCACTGTGCTGAAAGTTTTGCTTTCTTATTTTCATATTTGGCAAGAAGAGCAATCTTCTTTGCAAGTTTTTCTTCGTTCTTTACCAAATTGATTTTCATCTTTTCTACATCTGCCATAATTATTCCCTTCCTTATCTTTAGGATAATTAAATTATAGCAGATGTGTTTTTATTTGTCAAGCAAAATTATCAAATATTTATTATTTTCCCCATCCCTTGCATTCCTCGTATTCTTCTTCTGTAACTACAGTACATACGACTTTTTCATGCACCCCATTTTCATCAATTTCAACATCATGATAATTTTCAAATACCACATATTCTTTTCCGTAAATTGTAACTGTAGAATCTTCGTATAATGGTTTTTCCAAATCAGCAGTAGCAATAATATTATTGTTGTATTCAAATTCTGTTTTCATAATTTTTTATCTCCTTATAATATTAACATTATATTTTTGTTTTGATTTATAATCTATAGGTTATTCTTCAATAATACTGCCAACATATTCGAGAGATTTATATCCGCAACCGTATTTCTTGTACTTTTCAATCTCATCTTCTCTTATGATAAAAGGATTAGGTATATACAAATATTCATGATTTTTCAATGTCGCTTCTTTTCCATCTTCACCAACATAATTATTGTATTCATCAAATCTTGCTGAACTTACTGTGTGATAATCAGTATCATTGTAATAATGATTAAATGTTACTTTGTACATCTTTACATGTTTCATATGTTTATCTCCTTTTAATTTTTATTTATCATCTTCCGCTAAATGAATTGCAATTTCTACACAATCATCATACTCTATCATTTTCACAAAACCTTTTTCAATAAGTTCATTCATCATTTTGAGTTTTGAATCTTCAACAAAACGTTTGAAATATTCTTCATTTAATTTTGTTCCTACTGAGTCATAAGTTAAAGTATATGGCGGAGTATATTTTTGAATCCTATATGTTATAATATGCCCATTCTTATTGAGTTTTTCATGTAAACGACTTATTTCTTCTTTATTGATATTTTCTGTTCTTTTATATTGTTCAATCTGTTTCTTATAACCGTCAGAAATCAATTGTTCGTTTACATATTTTACAGTTTCTAAACTTAGAGCATGATTTAAATTTTTTATTTCTTCCTTGAGTTCGAGTTCTTTTTTATGTGCTTTCCATAAAAGTTGGACTGCTTTTGATAACTTTTTCATTTTATTTTCTCCTTTTTCCTAATGTGAACTTTGTACCACAATTTACGCAAACTCCAACAAAAGAACCTTTTCTCGATTGTTTTAATTCTCCATCACATTTATTACATTTCACTTGAGTAATTCGCTTTTCCATAAACTCGTCAATTTGTTTGGAATTATTTTTACGTGGTTTATTTTTCACTAATCCCAATTGTCTAGCGACCCTTTTGTATTCTTTTCCCACCCAAGCATCACAGTCTCCATCACCTAGCATTTCTCCTAGACGAATAAATTGCGACCATAAGAACTCATTATCGTCAAACGTTTTGTCCATAATTTGAATCTCCTTCTTCAAACAAAATTTGAACTATTCTGTCTAACTCACCACCATCAATATCTTTGAGTATGTTATATCTTATCTTAAATGGACTTCTTCCAAAAACTCGGTTCGTATAAGTTTCTTCACGTCCATCAACACTCATATCAATAGAACATTCAAAATCCAAATCACCATATCCATCTTCTATTATTTTATTCAAAGCATTTCTTATTTCAATAATGTTCATTGTTCTTCCTCTATAATTTTTTCAAATTCAATTATATCATCATCAAAATCATATTCGTTAGCATCTTCGAGTATCACAAATCGGTTATCAGTAAAACTCCATGTTAATTGACCTTTCTTTTTAAGAACATTTATGGAATCATGATAATAAATAAATACAACTTCATCACCATTACAACTAGGTGTTCCATTTTTATCTTGAATATAACCACCTTTACAAAGATGAGATTCAATTTGAGGAAGAGAATCAAGAAAGTTCATAGCCTTATCGTAATCTTCATTATATTCCTTATATCCATCTTCATGACAAGGTTTGATACAACAATCTTTTGCAAGATTTATTTGTTTCTTTATCCAATCAATCAGTTCTTTAGTTTCTTTCTTCATTTTCATCCTCCTTAAACAATTCTTTTGCTTTCTCAAGTCTTTTATAATCACCGCTGATATGTATATCCAAGTCATCAATACATCTATAAAGTAACTCTTTTCGTTTCTTTTCTTTAAGTTCTTTACTGTTTCTAATTTCTATCATCAATTTGATTGTGTTGTGAAACACCGCATTGTCATAAAAGACCTCTTCACAAGAATCTACACCTTCTTTACCGCCCACGATATAACCGATGATTATACCAAATAAAATACATGTTATAGCGATAATCCACATAATTTCTTTACCCCTTTATCTTATGAACTACCCACCACCTTAAAAGGTGGTGGCTTCTTGTTTATCCAACACAATCTTCTGTTTACTGTTGGTCAAAATAAACTGTGTATCTTCACCATATTCCATAAAAGTATCGGCATTTTCCACAAATGCTTCCATAAGGGCATTCAAACCTTTCTCGTTGTACAACTTGTTATACTTGAGAGCCATAGAATGTTTATAAAGCCAATTCTTCACATCAAGTAATGCTTTTGTGTAACCTTCTTTGCGAATAGATTCTTCATAAAAACCCATATTTACCTCTTATTTTATTTTCGTTTCAATTTTTAATTCATACCAACTTTCTCTAGGGAATTTTATATTCCACTCGTTCATTTCTTTGTCAGAATATTCAGACAAAGGTTTCCAATCACTCAAAGGTTCTCTCGTATCACAAAATCCTTGTCCACCACAACAAAACTTTATGTATCTATAATATGCGGTTTTAGGTGTATAAAATTCTGATTTCTGTTCAACCTTTGATTCTACATCTTTACCATTATCTATTTCTTCATAAATTTCTTTTAATTTTTCCATCATTTTTATAACTCCTTATATTTGAAGAATTAAGTACCGAATTTGCAGTTAATTCGTCAGATTTGAAGAATTAGAATTAATTTTTCTACATATTAATAACTCATATAAGAATTATAATAATAAATATTTCCTCTTTTTCGATTTATCACATAAAGTCCATCATTATAAGTAATTGTAATTTCATATCCTTTAGATGTCATCAAATTCTTAACTGCGCTATCTAGTAAAGTGTTAATTACTTCAGTGCTATAATTATAACGTATTCCAAAATAATATTCAGCATCAGCAACGCTTTTGAAACAATAATACACATATGTCTCATTTGTTGCATTCAGAGTAACCGATTCCATTGTTGGTTTTGAATAATTACTCTCATTATCATTAGGCATTTCACAAGAAAGCAAGAATAATCCTACGAATAATGTAGTGATGAATAAAAATTTATTTTTCATAAAAATCTCCTTATAAATTAGTTATTTGGTTCTTGTCCTTCTTCTTTCAATTCAAGGAATACGGGAAATCTCAAAGATTTAATATGCGTTGTAGTATTTTCAGTCTGCTCGAAATACTGTACAGAAATTACTCTACCTATCAATTCATCTTTTATGTCGTAAAACCTAATCCTTTCATCTTCACTGTATCCAGAACCAACTTTGGCTTCAATATGCCCAAGAGTAGGATGTTCTATATCACAAATTAAAGCACCAAGTCTACCTTTATTAGCATTAGTTCCTTCTTCAACTCCACGAATAATTAAATCCATTTCATCAAATGCTTTTACTTTTAGCCAATCATTAGTTCTTTTCCAAGAATATTTACTGTCCAAAAATTTTATAACAAGACCTTCCCAATCGTCAGTTCGAACAATTCCTTTCATAAATTCTTCGATTTTAGAAGGGTCGTTTCCAACATAAATATCTTCTACAAAATTAAGATGTTTATGTTCTGTAGAACTAAGAATATCTCTAAGTTTATTATGTCGTTCTTTGTATGTAAATGGACAATCTTTTTTATTCCAATCAGAAAGACTCATACAATCAAAAACATTAAATGTTATACCACGTTTTTCTTTATCTTTAGTGGAAATAAGTTTACTTGTCATTTTATATACATCTTTAGAAGGATATTTCATAAAATCATCAATTGTAAGTTCACCATCAAATACAATGTTATCCGCTTTAAGATTTTTAATATCTTCTTCTATTTCAATTAGACCTTCCCAAGTTTTACCTTGACGAGAAATAATTTTAACATTTCCATTCTTTTTAACAACGATACCCCTGTTGCCATCGATTTTTACGGAGATTCCAAATTCTCGTGTTCCGTCTACAAGGCTAGGTTTATCGTAATATTTTGCACACAAACAACAATCCCATGTAGGTACAAGATTAGGAATTGCTTTATTCAAAATTTTAACATCGAATCCTAGAGGAAGATTGCGAGTAACAACTCTATTAAAAAATTCCACTTCCTCATCATTTTTACAAATCTGATTTCTGTACCACTGAACAATACGAATATCTTCGTCTTTTCCTGTCTTATGATTTTCCAAATATCTAAAAACATCGAAAATTGTTTTCACATCACAAGTCGTCCAATCACTGTCCTCAAACATATCATCGGCAAGAACTTTGTTAATCTTTCTGTCGCTAATTCCACTTACAATCGAGGAGTCAAAGACCCACCGAAGAAAATTCTTGAAATCTTCATCGGTAATTGATGCTAGAAATTCTTTCTTTTCGTTTGTTGAACTAATAGACTTGATTTTGTTACAAGTTTCCATAATCTGTGTAAAATTCATATAAATCTCCTTTCAAATAATTTGCCATCTTCATGATTATTGTAATTATCATAATATTCTACAACATCACCATATTCTATTTTTACAAATTCACAATAAAATTCATCACTTGGTTCACATTCAAGTTCATATATCGTGCCATCAATTCTTACAAAATTTTTATCATGCTCTACTAAATATCTAGCAATTTCTAATGTAGGAACAGAACCGATAAATCTCCATTCTGTATTTTCACCTTTCCACATTCTTTTGAATAAATTTATATCTTTTTCAAAATTAGAATCATCCACATCATATGGTGGTTTAGAATTCTGTAAAGATGCATTATAAATTTTATATTCCATAATACTTATTCCTTTCGTTATATTATAATCAAAAAGACAAACATTTGTCAAGAAAATCTATTACAAATAATAAACTTCTATTGCGATATCGGTATTTTCAAATGTTTTTCTCTTTTTCTTTCATTTCATTCGTGTACATATCTTCAACTTCGCTCGCAATTGTTTCAGCAACAATTTTTCTATTTTCTTCTGTAGGTTCTTTTATTAAAACACCCAAACATTCATAAATCCATTGTTTTAATATTTTGTCCATACTCAATCCTCGTTAATTTCTTCCTCACCACAAACCATTTTATTTGTTTTGAGAATTATACTTTTCTACAATTTCCGTAAAATCAAGGTCAGTTCCATACATTTCGTTATACACTTTTGCTAAGATACAACAATTGTATAAGATTATGCAAACTTGTATAAAGTTTGATAGTTTCTTATAGAATTTTTGCTAAAAACCGTTACAGAACATTTCTCCAACGGAAATCGGTACTCTTCTTTTATCGCTTTTTTAACTTTATCATAAAGTTCTTTGAAACTAGAAAATGTTTCATTTATACCCAATTCTTCCAACGACTGAGTATATTTTACTTTATCTTCATCAAAGTTCCCTTGAACTATATTTTTCTTTTTATCTTTATCTTTTAAAATATATTGATGATTAAATTCATACCCTCGTCTTGAAATCTCAATTGACGAAAGTACAGGGTCAAATAGTTTTTCATCTCTGTAAACTAAGTTTCCAATAAAAGATGAATAATTTGGAATTACTTCCAAAATCTTTATTTTATCAAGTTTGCATAATTTTTTAATAATATTACAAAATTTATTTCTACACCATTGTTGATTACAAAGTCTGTTAAATCTTTTACCTTTTCCGTTATCTTTAGAAGGAATAGATAAATCTTCCATTACAAAATTTTCACATTGATAATGATTTGTGATTCTTTCCAATTTATGAGCGATATCTGCTATTTCATAATTTCGTTTATTTGTTATATATTTCCTTTCTTTTGATTCATTTGAAAATCCTTTTCCATTCAGAGAATTATCATAATCGTTCAAGTCTTTTAATGAGAAGCAACCTTTATCTACAATGTTATAATTTTGTCCATCAATCCAATCAATAATTGTATATCCTACATAATTTGGATTCATATCTATTGCAAAATATCTATCTTTAATTTTTGATGTAATTTTTCTTTCATTCTTTAATTTGTTTAAATCAAATGAAACATAAATATAATTCAAATCTAATTTAAAATCTATTGATACTTTCTTTTCTTCTGCTAATTGTAAAAGTTGAATCAAGTAATTCTGATAATTTCTACTAGGATTTATTTCCAAAAGAAAATGTTCGTTTTTATTTGGTTTGAAAATTATATGATTTTCAGTAATAATTGAAAATTTTCTATTTCCTTTCTGTGGTGATTCTCCGACTGAATAAAGAGGTCTTAATTTCTTTAATTGAAATTCTTCTTTTGTTATTTTATTTTGACATCTTTGAATAAAAATTTTCTTTCCGCCAAATATAACTTTATCATTTTTTAAAAGTGATTTTGAATCAAAAATGGCGGAATTTTTGAAATGGGAATCAACAAAAACATTATTCATTTTTTTCTGTAACACAGTTATTTCTTTGGTTTTCAAATTTTCATTTTCATGCAATCTGTTGTATGTAAATCTTAAAACGCTATTATAATTTTTAATGTATTCTAAAATTCTATTTTTAGAATCATTATTAGTTGAATATTTGATTTTTAGAGTTATTTGATTAATTTCGTTTTTCATCTTCTAACTCCTTTCTCAGTTTAATCCTTCAAACTCTTCAAAGTGATTGCCTTTGATTCTGTAATATTCTTATACTTACTAATCAAATCGCCACGACCACAAAGTTTGATAGCCTTTTCAGTAACGGTGAATCCTTTACGACATTCTTCATCGGTAAGTTCATCTACAATCTTACTGTCCAAACTTGATGATTTTTTGATAGAAAGTTCAAGCGATTTTCCAAATTCTTTGTTTTCCCATATAGTAGGATTTTCAACTTTATTTTTCAATTCCTCATCACAAACTTTAATGAATGCTTCCGCTTTTTCTTTGATAATAGAAGCAAGAATTCTTTTTCTTGCACATTCTTCATTTGATTCAAATTCCGTAAAATTAACCCATTTTTCATTATCAATCAGTTCTTCAAACAACTTCTCCATTTCTTCTTTCATATACATATCTCCTTATTTATTGTTCATCGCTTTAATCAAATCAATTAAAGCATTAGTTCCATCTTCATCGCATTCTTGATTTGCCTTTTTATCACTGAACTTAATCAATTCAGTAATATATTTGTCTGCTTCTTCTCTACTTCCACAATTCAAATCCATAAATTCTTTCACTTGTCGCTCATATATTTCTTGGTATGGGTTAGGTTTATATTTGTTTTTGTAGAATGTCTTTACCGCATACATGATAGATTGGAGCATACCATCAAATTCTGTTTTGTTATCTTCGTTTTGATGTACCCAATCGGAAATTCCATTTGGGATAGAAACATTAACTTCACCAATAGTAATTGTCATTTTTATTCCTTATAATCCTTAATTCCATCTACAAAATCCCTCACCTTGATTTTACAGATTACACGACTACCATCATTACCATACAATTCTATCGGTGAACGCAAAACAAGACCTTCGAGTTTATAATCTGAATTAAGCCAACTCTGAGGACGTGTTTTTACATATTCGATTGCTTCCTTGATTGTCATCATCTCTTCATGCGGATAAATCAAATCAAGTTTCTTTGCAATCTCAATTACTGATTCACGATTATAGAAAGTTCCATTTTCGTTCTGAATGTCGTACATAATGAAGTTTCCATCGGCATACCCATAATGAACATTATAATCTTTTGAAATTCCTTCACCATAAATTGTAACTGCTTTATCACCAAAGATTTCTTCAATTACAGACTCAAATTCAGGAGTTCCGAACGTCTTATTCAAATATTCCAAATAACGTGGAGCGAACTGTGATTTATCAGTATGTCCTACAAATGAACTACGTTCTCCATTCCACACAATACCCACTGATGTACCATCAACCTTTTCAGAAGCATACATCTTAATATTGTTATCATAAAACATCTGAATCCAAGGTTTTGCAAAAATGCTAGTGTCTACCAATCTGTCTTTTGGTGTAGCACGTCCAAACGGTGCTGAAATTTTTGGAAAGTTATGAGCCATATTATTTATCCTCCTTGTTATTCTTTTCATATTCTATACATTCGTCTCGCCACATGTCAATCATTCTTATGATTTCATCAACTGTATAATATCGTTCCGATAAGTCTATTATTTTATTCAAACAATCACCTAGTAAAGTGTAGTTGTGCCATATAACCCACTTTTCGAAGAAGAACTTTCTCTGTAGATTTCGGAATACTTTCTTTAATCCCCACATAAAGTTTACTTTCTTCCATTCCTTTCCACGAAGTCTTTGATTACACTTGAAAACCCATTTCAAATTCTTGATTGGAATTGTCGGAACAAGTTCTATCCCTTTGTAAGAAAGTTTGAAAGTGAACTGTGGGTCTTTATATTCCTTCTTGTATTTACCAAAGTTTATTTCTTCATCAAAGAATGATACATAAAACTCCAATTCATTTTCTTCATCACAGATTTCTTTACAAATCCATTCCAATTCTTCACGACAATCTTCAATAGATGTGTGTGACCATCGGCAATTTGTGAGTAATCCAACTTTACCATTCTTTGGATTTACAAACGAAGTGCAACCACCTATATAAGATGTTGAAAACAATGAAACATCAAAAATGTTTATATCGAGAATGTATGGTTTTGCTCCCCACCAAGATTCCCATTTACTATATCGTTTATGCCAATCTTCTGAACTTTCTTCCGCTTTATATTTTGGTCTTCCACACACATCATCAATAATTTTATTCAGCAGACGATTGTTTCCTTGTTCACCAACGATAGAAGTTTCACATCGCATGATAATTTCGTTTCGTAAATTTTTATCTTTGATGTAAAATGGTTTTCCGTCTTTTCCACTTATTGCTACGGATGCCCATTTATCAGAAGGAATAAATTGAAAGAGTTCGTCAATCATAGAATAATTTCCGTCTGACCTAGGATGAAGATGAATGTAATTTTCATCATGTAAATCCATATCTTTGATATCCGAATAAAATATTTTATCAATTTTCACCTTGCATAACGCTTCCTTAAAACAATTCATGGTCTGTTGAGAATTTATGAAATGAATTTGTTTATCGTTGATTGATTCAACTGCACCATTATAACATACAAAGTTCATATTTACTCCTATTTATCTCCACCTTCAATTCCAAAGTAATAAGCGATTTTATTAGAATCATCACCAAACAACTGATTAAACATATCTCGCATAGATTTCTTTTCTGATTCATAATCACCAAACTTTTCGTGCAACCAATCATCAAACTTGAATACATTAAAAATTGGTCTATTCATAATCATACTCATCTGTATATCTGCGAGATTTCGAACAACTTCATGTGGTATACCTTTATCTGTGAGCGCATTAGCCATGTCAGACCACGAATAAAGTCTTTCGATATTTTTCTGATAAGTTCCACTCTTATGAAAAAGTTCATTGTTTTCTATTGTGATTTGATAATCGTTATTTGAAGCAATTGGCATAAACAACATCATATTCAAAACATCATCATTCAGAATATCGCCACTGTAAACTTCAATCATAATATTCTTTGTTATGTCTTCTTTATTTACATAAAGTTTGGTTTCAAGATTTTTATTATCATTGAAAAATTCATTCACTACATGAATAATCGGAACAGAAAGTACAAAATCAAAATCCTTAAAATAAACTTTGTTGCTCAAAGCATCTTTATATGAAAGTTCTTTATCAAACAAAGTTTCATTTGCAAGGTAAACTTCTGACCTAAATAATTTACAATCTACTTCAATTAAATTGTCTTTAGGATAAAGGACTTTTCTGTAATTAAAAGTATGATAATCAAAATCTTTATAAGCATTCTTTTTGAGATATTCTACATCTTTTGATTCATCAAATAGTTCTTTTGAGATGACCATAAAACGACCATCTGTAAAAACACATTCTTTT
>Ga0310697_10002641_pt1 | contig 18780 bp, 20 predicted proteins | sample 172DNAGHGlowgp2_FD_203883 | JGI IMG/M metagenome (GOLD analysis project Ga0310697, IMG submission 203883) | Sheep rumen microbial communities from Palmerston North, Manawatu-Wanganui, New Zealand - 1728 DNA GHGlow gp2 (v2) (version 2) | ecosystem: Host-associated > Mammals > Digestive system >... | reverse complement strand
CTCCCTCACCGTCCGTTCCACCACCTGCTCAAGCTGGTAGGTGGAGACGCCGAGGGGCTTGTTGATTCCCTTCAACGACCATTCCACCACGGTCTTGTCGGTCGATTTGCAGATGATCAGTCCCACGGTGGGGTTGTCGCCCTCGGCTCGCAGCAACTCGTCAACGGCGGTGACGTAGAAGTTCAGCTTGCCGGCAAACTCGGGGATGAACTTCACCACCTTCAACTCAACAACGACGTAGCGGTGCTGCGGTATGTGATAAAACAGCAAATCCGGGAAGAAGCTCTGCCCGCCCGGCATTTGCAGCTCCATCTGTCGCCCAACGTAGGAGAATCCTTTCCCCAATTCTAATAGGAACTGAGTCACCTTGGAAACAAGCGCCTCCTCCAAGTCTTCCTCCTCGTACCCTTCTTTCATCGAAAGGAAGTCGAAATGATAGGGGTCTTTCAGTATCTCCTTCGCCAATTGGCTTTGTGTGTCGGGCAAGGTGCTTGAGAAGTTGGTGATGGCAGCTCCTTGACTGCCATATAGATTGGCGGCTATTTGGCCCTCAAGTTTGCTGCGGCTCCAACCTTCTTCCACCACTTTATTGATATAGAACAAGGCTTCATCGAGAGATTGGCATTTGGAAATGATTTGGACATGATGGAACCAGGGGATTCTGCCAAAAATTTCGGGCATCTCTAATTGGCCAGCAGCCTGCTGGCCTTTTTTCAGAGTCTCAATTTGGCCAGCAACCTGCTGGCTTTTTTCAACGACTTCTAATTGGTCACCAGCTTGGTGGCCAATTTGGTCAATGGACTGTTGACCTTTTATAACTCTCTCATAATAATATAAATACCACTGTTTCATGTATTTTACATTGGAGTATGAGAAGCCTGTTTCATTAGGGAATGCTTGCCGCATATCGAGCGCAAATTGCTTTACTACGCCAGCCCCCCAACGCTCTTCTGCACGTAGCGCCACCAAATCACGGCCTACGCTCCAATAAAACTCGAGCATGGCGGTGTTCACTCGAACTGCGGCTTTCAATTGGCTTTGGCGGAAACGCTGCTTGATGTCAGCCATCCATTGCACATAGCCTTCGTCGGAAGTCATTGTGTCACGGGATATAAATGTCGGTTTTTTATTCATTTTGTTAAAGGTTTAGTGAGCCGCAAAAATACAAAAAATCACAACGCCTTGTGGTACGGCGGCTTACATGCTGTTCCCGTTCCTCCAACTCCTCGTTGACCAACCGGCACAAATCCTCGGTCGAGTAGTTGTGGTAACGGTTCGCCAACAACTTGTCGAGAATGTAGTAGCGTGTGACGGCGTTTTTGTTTGCGGGTATATTGTTTCGATTTTCCGGCGGCAAAAATACGAATAAATCACGAAACCTAATTTCGCACCGACAACCCTTTAATTCTACTTGTCAAGTTTTGGATTCGTCATATACGTCTGCCCTGGACTATGACTCGGTTTGGTGCGTAAAAGTGTTCCGTCGGCGACAAAATCAGGAATCACGAAATTTTGCAGATAGTCTGGACTCTTTTTCAAAAGCGTAGCCAATTCATCAATTGAATGATCTACGACACACGCTTCGATGATGCACTCCCGCAACTGCTCTTTTGTCATTCTTGGCTTGACTTTCTTTTTTACTATTCTATCCACGATTCGCTTGTTCTCCGTCAAATGGTCAGTTGCAACACTGTTTCCGGAAGTTCCAATATTAGTTCCAATATTAGTTCCAACATTAGTGGTACTATTAGTACTGATTGTCAGATCGTTAGCACCACTATTAGTTGCACCATTAGTTGCACCATTAGTACCAATATTAGTTGCATCATTATCACGCCAGATCGTAATGATGAACTCGGCACTCAAGTCTATCTCTGGATTTTTTCTTATTATCATCACTGTTTAAATACAGCTGCAATATGACGGGTGCGTTTCTTTATGCTAAAGAAAGTGGAAAATGGACTTCGCGTGCCGGAGGCACGATATTCGAATAACCCCACATCAGCGTAACGAAGTGGAGCGCAGTGTGGGGTGGTGACGAATGCGGTGCGCCGATGGCGTGTTGAAAACACGCTACTATTAGCGAGTCGAGTGGTGGCGTGCCTCTGGCACGCAGACTTCCGCCGCGCATTCCACCCCACACTGCGGCCTGTCGGCCTTAGTGTGGGGTTATTAGAATTGCGTGCTTCCAGCACGCTCAGCAGCGTACGATTCTTTTTTCCTCTGCTTCAACTCCTCACCGTGCGCTCCGCCACCAACTACTCGCCGTGGCGGAGACCGGTAAGGTTGTTGAATTCGGTCACGACATTAAACTTTGACTATTGACTATGACTTTTGCCTTTAAACAGAAGGTATCACTTTACTCCACCAATTCCTCCGGACATTCGTACATAACCTTAGCATGGTTGGTGCGGATGAGTTGGCTGTCGAGGCAGTGACCCGTGGCGGGATCGAGGATGTCCCGATAGACCTCGCCGTTGCGATAGACGACCCCGTCTTCACGGGTGAAGCGTTCATTCTCGATATGGATATGGAAGGTGTGGGGTTGGGGTTCCGCCGCGCGGAGTTCGTCGCACAGATATTCGTCATCCACCCATAACCATAGTTGGTAGGTGTTGTCCGAGTCATTCCTCACCCGGTAATCGAGGTAGTTGTACGAGATGCTGCTGCCTGTGCCGAACGGAATTTGCCGACCGAAGTCGGAATACCGCAGCAAGAAAAATGTAACATGCCGAAATCAAGAGGGTGAAAATCATTGTGCTATCGCTCTCCCCAACGCCTCCGCTTCCTCCATCGCTTTCGAACCTCGTAAGCTACCCTTCTCTTTCGCGCCGCGCACGAGTACATGGCCCATATCTTCAATGTGGAAATAATTGATACAAAGCTGGTATTGGGTGAGGATACTGTCGAAGAGCTCGGGCAGGGAGGCGGCGCCGACCAAAAGGAGGGCGGCCTTCCGGATGTGGAAGGTGTCGCGGATGGGGTTGTGACAGCGGTCGATGAAGGCCTTCAGTTGCGCACTCAAACCATAGAAATAGACCGGCGAGGCGATGACGAGCATGTCGGCATCCGCCAACTTCTCGTAAATGAGTGGCATGTCGTCTTTCTGCACGCAAGCGTTACCCTCGCTCGTGAAACACGCGTTGCACCCCATGCACGGATGCACCGTGTAATCGTGTACCGAAACGACCTCCACGTGGTGTTTCTCTGAAGCGCCTTTGGCGAAAGCTTCCACAAGCAGGTCGGTGTTACCGTTTTTGCGCGGACTGCCGGAAAGAATCAGGATGTTCATATCAAAGATGTTTTATTTAATGTCATAAGTTTGTTTAATGTCCACCATTTCAATTCCAACAAGAAAGCGATCATATCGTTTTCAAAACTCTTTTTGACCAGTTCTGATGAAATGCCCCTCCTGAGCGGCGGCAAAGGTCGCGACAACGGCTATGATGACCATTGGCACGACAGATTCCAGAAACACGGTCAATGGAACTCCGACGAAAAGGATGAACTCGATTCTCCATTGCTCCTAATCCACTTTCTCCAGTTCGGGCAGGATGACGGTATCGGAGGCTGCCGTTCCATTATGAAGAAACATACAATAATAAATGGGCAGGTAGGTGACACCCTTCTTTTTTTGCACCGCCCTTTCATTTGAGAACACGATAGCCCGATGTATGCCGTAGTCGGGAGTATTCAGAAATTTGGTCAGGGCGCTGTGCTCTGTGTAATCTTTCCCCGATTTGATCTCCAACGGCAGCACCTCAAGACGCTCGTAATCGTCTATAAGAAAATCCACTTCTCCTTTTTGTTTGTTATCGTAGTAGTGAAGGTTAAAACCGTGAGCTTGCAACTCTTGCGCCACCACCAATTCATATACCGTTCCCAAGTTGATGCTCCTGATGTTTTGCAACACCGCATTCACGTTGAGTCCGTATAGCAAATGGGTCAGCAACCCCACATCGTTCAGGTAAAGCTTGACCAGACGTTTCTGTTCCGATTCAATCAAAGGGAAGTGGGGGTTACTGATGGCTGAAACCATCAATGCCACTCCAGAATTCGCCAGATACTCAAATTCGTCGGCGTAATCTGAAAAGTCCTTGCCTTTTTTGTCTTCAATCTGCTTATAAACAATCCGTTTCTTTTTGTTTTCCAATGCACTGGGAATCAGATCGTAGATGCGCCGGATTTTCAATTTATGCTCCGCATCATATTGTGATGAATCAATGCGGTAGAGTTCGTGGATATCGTTGTGTACCGATCGCACGCGCGTTATATTCCTGTCTTCCAGATATTTGTTGATAGCCTCCGGAAGTCCTCCAATAAGCAAGTAGTATTGGAATCGTTTTAGCAACAGGGTATGCGTGTTTTCATCAAGAGCCTCCTCTTTCAGATAAGAATTGTGAATTTGTTCAATCCACTCCGCGCTAATGCCTGTTGCCCACAGGAACTCTTCAAAATCAAGCGGGTACATCTGCTTGATTTCCACGCTGCCGAGCGGCACAGAGGGCGTCTGCGCCAAGGCCACCCCTAATTGCGAACCGCTGGCAATGAAGCGGTACTTCCCTTCCTGGTTAAGGAATTTGAGCATTGTCAGCAGATGCGGGTAACTCTGTATCTCATCCAAAAAAATCAAAGTATCGGATTTGTTACCCAAAGGTTTTGAGTAATAGTTGCTTAGTCGAATGTATAAATCATTGGTAGTATGAACTGAAGCGAACACCTGCTCGCCTTCTTTGTCCTCTTTAAGATTAATTTCAACGAAATGAGTGTATAGCTTGGTCCCCACATAGCGAATCAGATACGATTACCCAATCTGACGGGCACCGTTCACTAATAAGATTTTGTCCTGCTCTTCTTTCAGGAAGTGCTCAAGATATTGGGTGAATTTGCGTTTCAACATAGCCGTGATATTTTTACGGCTGCAAAGATACTATAATTCTGTGAAATACAATAAAAAAAAATACTTATTCCATAAAATCATTATTGCATTTTGTCACTTATTCCATTTTTAACAACATAAAAAATTACCACTTATTCCGTTTTTCTACACAAAATTCACGACCGCGAAAACCAGATGGCACACCGCAAAAACAGTGGCGAAGAGGATTGCCAGGAGGTTTTTCCTGTCGGCGGCGAAAAGGATGAGCGCCAAGCAGGGCGGAATAGTCAGCAGGAGGATGACAAAGGGGTTTACATTGGCCGTGTAATACAACGCCCATCCGATGTAGTAGATTGCGACGCAAACAATTGTAGCGATAATATGTGGCGAAAAACGAAGTTTACTTCTGTCTTTATGGATAACAAAGCAGAGGCACGCGACGGTCAGGACTTGGAACACGGAGCCGATGGCATCCACCACCGGCGTGGCCGAATCCGCGCGCAGGATGTCGTTCGGTGCGGGAACGGCGAACCAGATGAAATTGGGGAGCATCACCAGCAGGAAGAGGAGCAAGCCCCACGAATCGAAGGCGAAACGGTATTGTTTTAGCAACTTCATAGAGAGAGGATTGTTTGCTGCAGCCTTTCCAGCAACCGTGCCGCGTCGCCGCCGTCCATCTGCACGTGGTGGAACTGGAACGAGACCGGCAGTTTGGTCTTGAACCACTCTTTGCGGTATTTGCCCCACATCACCATCGGGTTGAGGAACTTGTCGGTGTATTGGTTGACGATGCAGTCGAGCTCGGTCTGGATCATCGCGGAGGTGCCGACAATCATGTAGCCGTCGAGGAAGCTGCTCTCGCACGTCTCCGCCACTTTGGTGGTCAGCGCGATGTAGTCGCGGTCGAACTGCTGGAGGTCGTCAGAGAAGGGGATGTCGCAGGAGTTGATGCCGCCCTTGCGGTTGCGCACCACCACATTGACGGCAATCTGGTCATAGCGGAAGAGCTTGCCGTCCTCGGGCAATAGGTAGAATTCTTCCATCCCGCAGGCCGTTTTGCCGATGCACAAGCAAAGCAACATATTGAATTTCTGTTTTTTTCGCTTTGAGATCTTATAGATACTGCTCACGTCAAAGGTTTTGGTGAGCGTCACTATAGGCATTGGCGACTTCATCCACATCTCGAAGGCGAATGCTCGCGGAGTCTCCTGGGGTTGTACTTCGGTTTTCATACTTATCTTTTTTTGAAAATCACTATTTCGGCATCCGCACCGTCCTTCCCGTACTCGCTCACGAGAATGTAGTGCTCGTCGCAGGCGATGCCGAAGCAGCGGCCGTCGCCTTTTTCCACCTGATTACCCCAATACGTGGCATTGTCGTCGAGGAGTTTCACCTTGTTGCCGTTGATGATGTACTCCATGTTGACGAACGAACCTTGCAGCACGAAGAGGTTTTCAATCTTTGGGAGTCCTTTGATGCCGAGTGCGTTTACCTCATCAATAAGCTGCTTTTTGATGGGCGAGGTGGCGTGCGGCAGCTGGTCGGCGGGTAGTTGCCAACGCTTCAGATTAGGATAATACTGTCGAAGCACGCCCTTGTACTCTTCGCGGCTGAGGTTTTGGCCGGTGTTCTTGTTGTACTCCTCTACGAATTGGCTACAGAACTCCACCATCTCCTCCATGGTGAAGTCGCCGGTGAACGCACCGTCTTTGTAGCAGTAGATACAGTATTCTTCGTTTCGGCTGCCGTCGGCGTTAGTGCCGAGGATCTCCGGGGTCAGCGGCATCCCGCAGCTCTGGCAAAATCTCTGTTCTTTATCCATATTGATTCGTTTTTTTGTTTTTCCCTCTTTGCCCCACACTGCGCTTCGCCTTGTGTGGCTTTCTTATACCCCCACACTGCGCTGCGCCTTGTGTGGCTTTCTTATACCCCCACACACTGCGCTGCGCTTGTGGGGCTTTCTTATACCCCCACACTGCGCTGCGCTTGTGTGGGGTTAATTGCACTTCGTGCGTTTTGCCTCTTCGAGGCTGCTCAAGGAAGTCGTTTTTTAACAATTTGCGCTTCGATCGTCTTGCCTCTTCGAGGTTGCTCAAGGAAGAGGTCTTGTTGACATTTAGGGCGCAAAAATAACATATATTTGCGGATGGGATTTATACTTGGCGGAATATGTTACTGGGTAAATTGTGATTCCTTTTATGACATTAGGAACCTCCCGTTCGCCGTTGTGGATTATTCCATTTTCAACAGCGTGGGACAAACGGTGGCTTCGGGTTCCTCCTCAGGCACAATTCCCGTGACAGCGTTGGATCAGGGACTCTATTTCCTGCAAATCAAGAGTGAAGAAGGACGGCAGACGGTCAAGTTTGTGGTAAAATAGGCGACACCCGACGGTCACGCTTCCGCGCTCGCACGGAAAAGGCCAGCAGAAGGGCGAGGTTGACGAGAACTGTTTTTGCGTATTCTTCCGCTAACCGCAAAACTAAAGGTTTCAATTCCGTTTGTCCTTGGCTTTCTTCGCGAACTCGAATAGCGACTGCGGAAGATGACAGTAGCCAGTGGGGTTCTTGTCAAGATAGTCTTGATGATACTCCTCCGCCGTATAGAAATTCTCCAAGGGAAGCATCTCCACGGCTAAAGGTTGCTGATAGTTCTGCTGTTCTTCCTGATATACTTTTTCGATGGTTGGCAAATCCTCGGGAGCAGTGTAGTAAATGCCTGTGCGATAGCGTGTCCCTTCATCATGTCCTTGTTTGTTGAGACTTGTCGGGTCAATGGCCTTGAAGAACATCTGCAGGAGAAATTCAAGTCCGACCACCTCGGGATTGTATTGGACGCGTACCGTCTCCGCAAACCCCGTCGTGTCGGTATAGACTTCCTGATACGTCGGATTTTCTGTATGTCCGTTGGCAAATCCCACTTCCGTATTCACCACACCTTCAATCTGTTTGAAATAATGCTCCGTTCCCCAGAAGCAACCTCCGGCGAGGTATATTTCCTTTGTTTTTATCATATTGTCAATTCTTGAATTCAGTTTCTATATAACAACTGTTGTTTTGTCAATTTGCAGGAGTTGCGGCATTCCTGACGAACTTTTTGCGGCAGAAATGCCGCAACTCCCAAGTCGCCGCAAAAATACACATTATTCAAGTTTCGCAAGCTTTTTTTCGTCGGTTTTGCTTTGAGTATATGAAAAAATAATATTTTTGTATCCAAATGGTATTTTGTGTTTTGAAATTGATTGACACAAAGATAGATGAGTGAATATTAAAGACTGTTTTTTCTACAGAGATGCATCCCCGACGTGGATGAGTCTCCCTTTCACCAACGCTCCTCTGACACGGTGCTGTCCATCAACCCGATGCGAGGGGACAAAGGCGTGGCGGTTGACGCCGCAGTGGAAAAGGGCTTTAATGTCGCAAACACACACACTATCTAAACCGATCAGGTCGCGGGTTTCGATGAAGGTGTTGACGATGGTGGGGGCAGTGTACAGACGGGTATCTGCACGATTTCGGCATCGGGATAGATGCTTCTTTTACGCGGCGAAGACACACAAAACGAAAAGCCACGCTTTTCAAATAGCGGAACAAACGTTCATCTGATTGGACGAAAATTGCGGACATGTAATTTTTTTTTGTCGGAGTGATATTGAAAAAATTTAATTTTGCGTTTTCATTTTTCATGATGATTGTATCGCAATCTGATTGACAACAAAGCGACAAAAACTTATTATTATGGTTAATCAGCGTCAATTACATATTAAGGAAGAGGCGGCCCGCTGTCTGTTGTGCGAGGATGCGCCCTGCACCAAGGCTTGTGGAAAAGGAGATCCCGCACGCGCCGTCCGCGCCATACGGTTCGACAACGCGAAGAATGCCGGAAAGTGGATCGACGACTGCACCTATGCCGACCTCGAACGCGCCGAACAGGCCTGCATTCACTACGACCGGCCGATCCGCATCCGCGAACTGCTGAAAGCGGCGGAATGCGAACCCGCTGCCCCCGACGGACAGGCTCCTAGTCTCGCCATCACTTTCTGCGGCATCCCCTGTGAAAATCCGTTCTTCCTCGCCTCGTCCGCCATCTGCACCAACTACGACATGGTGGCCCGCGCTTTGGAGATGGGCTGGGCAGGTGTCTTCTACAAGACCATCTGCAAGCAGGACATCCACGAAGTGTCGCCCCGTTTCGATGCCGTCAAGGAGGGCGTCTCGCTTGCCGGCTTCCGAAATATGGAGCAGCTGAGCGAGAATCCATACCAAGTCGATTTTGATATTTTGCGCCGGCTGAAACAGAATTACCCGACAAAGGTGATTGTGGCCAGTGTCATGGGTCTGTTTGAGGAAGACTGGATCTCTTTGGCGAAAATGGCCGAAGACTCCGGCTGTGATGCCGTGGAGCTGAACTTCTCGTGTCCTCAGATGCGTCTGACGGGCATGGGCAGCGATGTGGGACAGGACACGGAACTCGTGGCGTACTACACTTCTTACGTGAAGCACCACGTAAACATTCCCGTCATTCCCAAAATGACACCCAACATCACGCAAATAAACCGTCCTCTGTTGGCCTCTTATTTTGCCGGCGCCGACGCCATCTCGGCCATCAACACCATTAAGAGCGTGACGATGTCGCCGGAAGCCAAGGTCGGTGACAAATGGACCGTTTCGGGCTATTCAGGGCGTGCCATAAAGCCCATTGCCCTGCGGTTCATCCTCGAAATGGCGCAGAATCCGATTGTGAACAAACAGCACAACAATGAGGATGCCTATATCACCAAATCATTTCCGGCCAGCAATACCCGACTCCCGAAAAACGAAAATATCGAGTTCAGCGGTATTGGCGGCATTGAGACGTGGCACGATGCGTTGGAATTCATACAGTTGGGATGTCGTAACGTGCAGGTTTGCACTGCTGTCATGCAGTATGGTTACCGGATCATCGACGACCTCATCTCCGGGATGCAGACCTATATGCAAGAGCATGGTATAGAACATCTTGAGGATATTGTGGGCGAACTGGTGCCTTCGTTTGTGCCAGCCTCAGACCTTGACCGCGACACGAAAGTCCTGCCGGCTTTCGACCATACAAAGTGTATCGGTTGCGGTCGGTGTTACATTTCCTGCCGTGACGGCGGTCACCAGGCTCTTACTTTCGACGCGGAGAGCCGCCAGCCACATCTCATCGGCACGAAATGTGTCGGTTGCCACCTGTGCCGACTGGTTTGCCCGGCATCCGCTATCGGAGTGGCGAAAAGGATTGAAAAACGGGAAAACGAATCATAGTTACAGCTGAAACACCCGAATCAGTCGGCCTGCGCCCTCATACTGCGTCTCGTCGCGGTCTTGCAAAAAAACGGTGGGATAGTCTGCGTTAATCTGCGTGGTCTGCGGGACAATGATATACCCGAGAAACTCGCAGAAATACGCAGACAGGATATTTACACGATTCAAGGGGGATATTTCAGATGTTTTTTTCAGGGATGATGGGGATATATTGCAAAAAACTGCTTAAACATGAAAAAATTGTGTATCTTTGCGGCTTAAAACGAGTGCTTAAAATTGTATTAAAAAGACATGAAAAAACATCTCCTTTCTACCTTGGCATTTCTGGCGTTTTTCTTTTCAGCCAACGCCCAAACTGATTACGATTTCTTTGCGGTAAGTTCGAGCGGCGACACGCTTTATTACTACCTCGACAACAGTACCGCGGTTGTCACTTGTCCCGGCGACATTGACGAGGACGTTTACTGGCCCGACGGCATCACAAAGCCGCAAGGAGCGAGGATTGCGGCTCTGGCGTAGGCATTAACGATGTGGAAAATTCCCCTATCCTCGTTCACGTGACCGACGGTTGCATAGCAATCGCCTCGGAGGACGGCTTTGCCGAGGTTTCTGCGGATGTCTATGACCTGTCTGGACGCCGGGTCGCCTCTTTGCAGACTGCGGGCAAAACCCCTGCGCTCCCGGACGGTATATACCTGGTTCGCATCGGCAACCAAATCACCCATAAAGTGGTGGTAAAGCGTTAAGTTGACGTTATTTACCCTGAAATTTTCGACACTCTACATGATTTTACACAAATGAGCAAGCAAACATTACAGCGTGCCTTGGGGATATTGATTGTTTTTTCCCTGTTGTTCTCTGACGGCCGGGCGCAGACTCCCCGTCTGAAGACAGTGGAAAGGCCCGACTCGGGCAAAATTCCCGTGACAGGGTTGGAGCAGGGACTCTATTTCTTGCAAATCAAGCGTGAGGATGGACGGGAAACGATCAAGTTTGTGGTAAGATAGGCAACATCCGACGGTCACGCTGCCGCGCTTGCACGGAAGGGGCCAGCAAAAAGGCGAGCTTGAACCGTTATTGTGTCAGTTAGCAAGTGTTGCAAATGTACATAAATTTCAAATTGTTCAATGTCCGACGAATTCCACGCCCAAGTCCTTACAGACCGTTTGGGCTGTGGTACGGCCGCTTTGGGCTGCCGGGGGAAGTCCGCCGGAATAGGCTGTCCGCTGCCCCGTGAAGTAAAGTCCCTCCCGATAGCGGATAGGCGCATGGTACAACGGGCTGAAAGGGGGCCAGTCCGACATATAGCTGCCCTCGAAGGTGCCGCAATAACGCTCGTAAGTGAGGGGTGTGGCCACGTCGGTCACCGCCACGGCGCCCTTGATTTCGGGTATCACCTCCCCTATCGCCTCCAAAAAGCCGTCCATCACCGCTTTCTTCTTGGCCACATAGCTGCCGTCTTCATCGGCCGCTTTCCAGTAGTCGTATGTGGGGCCATGCAGCAGACAGGTGAGGACGCTGCAACCTTCCGGGGCATAACCGTCTTCCGTGGCATAGTTGTTCACGATGAGCGTTTTGTAGGTGCGCCCAGCCGCCCTCAGCGGTCGTGGCAGCACTATTTGCATGGAACGAGGCCATGAGGACAAATCTGCCTCGACCCCGACCCCCAAGAAACTGCACTGGGTCGTCCTGAGTCCGGCGCGCATCTTCTGCGCCCAGCCATCTTGGATCGGCTCGCCGAAAAGCGTGTCGATGGCGCTTCGGGCATCCGCCGAAACAACTACAGCATCCGCAGTAAGCGTCTCATCTCCAGCTAAAACAGCGCATCTTTTTCCTTCGGAGAAAATCTTCTCTGCCGGGGTTCTGTATCGGATTTCACCGCCCAGACTTTGGAATGTTTCGGCCATATTCAGCGCCATTTGCAGCGAGCCGCCTTTCGGGTAGCCACTGTCGCCCACTTGGAACGTGCCAAGGGTGTAGATAAACGAAAGCGCGTTAATGTCGGGGTCAACGACCGCGGCCAAAAGCGCCCTGATACGGGGATTCCTGAACCATTTGGCATGGTGCTTCGCCGACTGCACCAGCAGGAAAGGCGTGATGAAAACAGCTGGCAACATTTTGACATACTCGCCAATGGAAAAGGGTATGGGATTCCGCACCTTGAGGCCGCGCAAATCGCTGATGGGCTGGTGAAAGTGCTTGAAGCAAGCCAAATGGAAGCGGAGCCGCCACAAGGCTATCCGGTCTCTGAGACCTGTGATTTCCAACCCGTGCAGGTCGCGAAACAGGGGCATGACGCCTTTGTCGTCAACCAGCGTGTAAATGGGGTCTTTGAAATAGACGGGGTTGTTGTCTTGCAAAGCACCAGTCTCCAACCAGACTTGATGCAAGGGAATCTCCTTCTTGGCCCCGATGAGCCAATGGACACCACCCTCAAAGGTGTAGCCTTTCCTTTTCCAGCTAGTGGAAATCCCACCCGGACCGGCGGCTTTCTCCAGGATGAGGGTCTGAATGCCGGAGCGCTGCAGATAGACAGCGGCGGTGAGACCTGAGATGCCGGCGCCGATCACAATGGCTTTTTTAGTCGGGGGACCTTCCATAAACCTATTTTCCGATTACAATCGTCTTTTGGATAAAAAAAAACGGCCGCAAAAGTACAAAAATCCGGAATGCACAAAACCTGTCGCAAAGGTCATGGAAACCTCTGCGACAGTGTCGGCTACATTCATCGCGGGTCGGAACTACTTCGCCGGCTCCCACTTGCAGCGGACGGGTGACACAATTGCGCCCTCCTTCTTCAGTTCTGCAAAGGCTTTGTCCACTTCTTTACGATCAATGCCCGTGATTTCGGCAATCTTGCCAGCGTTGACGGGTTCGCCGAACTCACGCATGGCTTGTAAAACTTTCTCTTTCATAATTGGTGATTGGTGTTTGGTGAATTGTGATTGGTGGATGGTGATTGGTGGATGGTGGATGGTGGGGATCCGAGAAGGCGAAATATCGCGAGCTAAACAGCTCCGGCCTCAGCAAACTGTTTCAACGCCTCCTCGTCCAATCGTTGCACGGTCCACTCGTCCATGGGGACAGCACCGATGCTTCGATAGACCTTCAATGCGGATTCGTTCCAATCGAGGCAAATCCACTCCATGCGGCCGCAGTTGCGCTCGACTGCAAGGTTCGCCAAGTGTTTCAGCAGCGCTTTGCCGTACCCTCTGCCACGCTTCTCGGGAAGGACGAAGAGGTCTTCGAGGTAAAGTCCCTTGCGCCCCACGAAAGTGGAGAAATTGTGGAAGAACAAGGCGAAGCCGACTACCACACCGTCCTCCTCGGCAAAGATAACCTCGGCGGAATGCTCCACAAAGAGGGAATGGTGAAGGGTAGTCTCGTCGGCCACCACCTCATCGGCACACTTTTCGTATGCCGCCAGTTTCCTGATAAAGTCGAGGACCAAACCGGCCTCACCGGGCTTTGCTAAGCGGATTTTGAAACGATTATCCATCATACGAGTCTTTTTTACGGGCTTCTACATAACAACTGTCATCAGGTCAGTTTGTAGGAGTGCCGCCATTCCCGGCGACTTTTTTGCGGCAGAAATGCCACAACTCCCAAGCCGCCGCAAAGATACTCTTTTTTTGACAACACAGGCAGATGATCGTCTTGTCACCGCCACCCCGGCCTCCGTGAGGCGAATCTTTATTTGTTCCAACATCAGGTTGTCCGGCAACACATGGCTTTCCATTCCTATTTCTTTGCGCGAGCGTCCCTTACCAGACGGACAGAGCGTCCGTAACCACGGTCTTTTTCGTAGGTGCATTCGGCACTGGCATTGATCAATCCGTCGATGAACAGCAGGGCGTAGGCCTGGCGGGCGGCATTGCAGGTGGATGCCCAGTAGCTTCCGCCGTCGCCGACGGTCGAGAGCCATGTGCCGCCCCGAAAACCGGCAGCGGGCAGAAACACAGCACCGGCTTTCTCCATCAGTGCCCATTCGTCGGCATTGTAGATGTTGTCACCGAAGTTTATGGCAAAGTTGTTGCTGTTGATGTTGACAATCGGCGCAAGCGCGGCGGGTCGCACAAAGCTGTCCGGGAAGAGGACAAGCCCTTTGACACCGCACACGGTGGCTTCAGCATAGCGGGCACTGTCGGTGCTGTCGACTGTGGAAGATGCACGGCGGTTGACGAGGAAGTCCCACTCGTCGCGCGTCAGCGTGCGCCATGTGCCGGGAGCATCAGTGCCGATGGCGTTATAGACACCCCAGTCGGCGTAAGCCTCGCTACCGCAGAGACTCTCGATGTCATAGTCGCCATCCTTTTCCGAACAGGGGGCCACATGCCATCCGCTGCTACCCCAGGTGAAAAGGTCAATCCAGCCTGTGTTAGTGTCGGACACCAAGACATTGGCCTGACCGAGGTAGTCGTATTGGTGTTCGGCAAAACGGAAAGTGCCGACGGCCGTGCCTTCGGTGGTGGAGCGGCTTCCGGCGGTACAAAACTGTAGATTTCCTGGGGCGAAAAGTACCTGCCGTCCCTCCGCAACACTGAACAGATGCCGGGAGTCCTCGGTGGGTTTCACTTCTTCGCGTCCGCATCCAGCCAAAAACATGGACAGCAACGCCGCCACAATAAAAAAAACTGTCTTTTTCATAAGATAAAATTTGTTACTGTTTTGAAATCTCTTTGTTTAATGACAAACCCCCACTTGACAAGGCTTCGAACCTTTCAATGTTCCAATTCCATCATTTCAGTTCCAACCTCAGCACCCTGATAGGTCTGTCTTTGCCTTGATACTGGGTCTCGTCGATGCAGGTTTCCTCAGTGGGTTGGAATCCGCATTTCTCCATCACACGGCCGGAGGCGGGATTGTCAACGAAATGCCCGCTGATGAGCGATTGGATGTCCGTCGTTCTGCGGATATAGTCCAACATCGTTCGCAGCGCTTCCGTGCAGAAGCCTTGGTTCCAGTACGGTTTGGCCACCCAATAGCCGCAGAGGGGCTCTCCCTCGCGGGCGGGGAGATTGCACTCGCACGAAGGACCGTAGCCAATGGCCCCGATGGCTTCTCCCGTCGCGTTTAGCTCGATGGCCCAGTTGGAGTCGTTGTGGAATACCGTGCGGATGATCTCCAGGCTTTCCTCCACGCTGTTGTGCGGTGGCCAGCCCGCCCGAGGTCCCACGTCGGGATCGGAGGCGTATTTGAACAAGGAGTCGGCGTCGCTCTCAAACCAGGGACGAAGCGTCAGCCTCTCGGTCCGCAGCATCAGCTTGGCCTTCTCGGCGAAAGGCGGCAACTGCCCATCGTTGTAGGCTTTCACCTTTCTGGGGAAACCTTTGTCGTACGCTTCGAACGCTTCGGGGTTCTCATCAGCCACAAAATAGCCCTTCGGCGGACAATAGGTGCCCTCGCGGTTGCCCCAATAGCCGGGGATCAGCTCCTGGGCGAGGAAGAAGGGCACTTCCTCCTCCTGCGGCATATCATGGTAATGGATGCGGAGTTTGCTGGCCAGACCGAAGCCGGCGTGTTTGTAAAACTCGATGTTGCCTTCCATCTGGAGCATGCCGACCCCCATCTCACGCGCCTTCCCCAATGCATGGCGAAGGAGTTTGAGCCCGTAGCCTTTGCGCTTGTAGTTGGGGTGAATGCTGATGGGACCGAAGGTCCATGAAGGGAAGGCGGTTCCATCGGCAAGGAGGATTTCGGCTTTCGAGAACATCACATGACCGATCAGCTTGCCGTCTTCTTCCATCACAAAGTCCAGTTCGGGGATGAAATCGGGATTGTTTCTGTATTGGTTGAGCACATAATGCTCCGTGCATCCGGGACGATAGACGTTCCAGAACGCATTGCGGGTGAGGTTCTCCACCTCACGATAATCTTCGGGTTGCTCAAGTCGGATAGTCATAGTTTCTATATCATTTTTGGCATTACTTTTGAGTTATACAGGTGTTATTGATGTTGAACTTTTGTAGGTATTAAGATTTGTCAGTTCATTTTTGGCTATAGGAGCATAAAAAACATCCGATATAGCCAAAAATAATTTATTCAAGAAACAAATCAGAAAGAGTTATATTGTTTGTTATTAGACTATTATAATAAATATTTTTCTTTGGTACTTGATTTGAAACGAGCGTGATAAGCACCTGTTTCTGCGTGGGGAAACACAGGCTCAACTCTGCGGCCCGATGACGGAGTTTGTCCGCTTCTTGTTTGGTGATGGCGTAGGGATTGTTCGTGTATTTCATTTCGCACAATGTCGTTACCTTGTCCGCGCGTAGAATCACCATATCCATTTGTGCGTTAGGCGTTTGCATGGGAAATGTTTTGGTTGCGACTCCTGCGATACCGAGTGCTTTTTGAATCGCATAGATATGGGCGAAACAGAGCCTTTCAAAGCTTAGTCCGAGCCATGTGTTATGTCGCGGAGTGGCTTGGAGGTGCAGCCAGGCATCTCGGTCGAAATGTTGTGATCCGTTCAAAAACTGGAAGTAGAAAAGACTGTAGAAATCAATGAGTTGGTATATTGTCGTTCTTCCTTTGACAGGATTGTAACGACGGATAAAGCTGCATTGTTCCAATTCGTCCAGTTTTCGTGTCAGGCCACCACCGTTGGCCAAACCGGTAGCTTTTACAATCTCTTCGCGCGTGTAACCACTGCGGCGTTTGCTCAAGGCAGCGATTATTTTCACGTAATCCTCCGATTTATTGAACAACGACTTGTACAAAGTGTCAAACTCGTCTTTTAGCAATGCATTAGGCGCAAAGAACAGTCTGTCAATGTTTTGTGCAAGACTCATAGAACGGTCCAACAGGTGCAGATAATAGGGTATGCCACCCATCACCATGTAACATTCCGCAATCAAATCGTCAGTCCAACGCACTCCTTGGGAATGAAGGTAAGCCTTGGTCTCCGCAAGGGTGAACGGCTCAAGGTGCAGATGGCACGTCAGACGGTTGTGCAGGCCTCCGTTATTGCGGATAATGTTCTTCACCATCCAAGAGGCCGCGCTGCCACATACCACAAACAGCAAATTTTGCTGCATGTTTCCCCAACTGTTCCAGAACAAATCAATTGCTTTCAAAAATTCCGACTTCTGGGTGTCCATCCATGGCAATTCGTCCAGGAACACTACTTTTCTGCGTTGTCGGGAACGTTTAATCACATCCTTGAGCAAATCAAAAGCCTCGTACCAGTCCTTAGGCTGCTGAAGAGCCGATTTGCTATAGGAACATATTGATTTGTAGAAATTTTGAAGCTGTTCCTTTCTGTTACCACGGGCTATGCCAGTGGTATAAAAAGTGAATTGGTCTTGAAAGTAACTCCTCACCAGCCAAGTTTTGCCCACACGCCTGCGACCATATATCGCAACAAACTCCGCCTGGTTCGACTCTTTCAATCTTTGTAGTTCTTTTATTTCTTTCTCTCTACCAATTATTTGCATGAAAAACAGTCTAATTATTTTTGGCTACAAAAGTATTAAAATTATTAGATATAGCCAAAAATAATTTTTTGCTCTTTAATGCACTATTGTTCAAACAGCATTCTTACCAGCATTTCATGTTAACACGAAGTAACTAACAGCCGAAGGCTAACTAACAGCCGAAGACTAATCAACACGAAGTCTTCAACATCTTTTGGTGCGTCTTCAACATCTTCAACGCCTGCTTGTAGGGACTCGTGGTGACACTCGTGAAGTAAGCGGCCATATCGGTGGTGTAGGTGCACTTGTAGTGGCCTTTGGTGAAAAGTTCCTCCTCGGAGAAGCTACCCGCCAGCTGAATCATTTCGTCATGGGTTTGCTCCAGAAGCCGCTGCGCCTCTTTGAACGAGGTGTTCTGGTGTTTTTCCACCAGCATCTTGTCCATCTCGTGGTAGTTTTTGCGATATTCGTCGGGCAAATAGTCCCTTTGACGGCCTTCGCGGATGTTGTTCACAAATTCGCGCATCAGCACCTGCCATTCATAAAGGTGTATGAGGAGGTCTCGGGCGCATTGGTCGTAAATCCATCGTGCGCCGCATTTTTTGGGGTCATTGGCGAACTGGAAGGTCGCGTTCAGTTCGTCATCTGTCATTTTGCCGATTTGCTCGGACAGCTTCGCATGACTGTCCGACATGGCTGCTAAAAGTTCGTTTTTGTCCATTTTTTATATCGCTTTAATTCTTGTGCAAAAATATGGGACAGTTATTTGCCCGCAGAACGCGCAGAACCCCACAGACTATATTTCTGCATTAATCCGTGGGAGAAGTGGTTTCATTTGGATTGTAAGGTTGAAGAGGATCTTCCCAAAAACCGATTTCTTTTTGCATTTTCAAATACTCCTTTATAGTTTCACTATGATGATCTTCTGTTATGATTTGAAACTTTAGAATGTTGCTATAACACTGTTTAACCAATTCTTTTTGAAGAAAAGATTGGGTTACCGCTTTAACGTATTCGAACTGAGAATGAATATAGCCGTCAATACATCCGGCATGATATTCGTTGATTTGCACTACTACAAAGACAAAACCTTCATCGTGTGTTTCTACCAAAATGGATTGGTGAGTGTCAATCCTTCCTTCCCACTCGTAGGTTACCTCAAAAACAGTACCACGATAATATAATCGTTCGTTTTGAT